>Ga0098033_1000960_pt1 | contig 12355 bp, 9 predicted proteins | sample 1_EtaG_FD_75049 | JGI IMG/M metagenome (GOLD analysis project Ga0098033, IMG submission 75049) | Marine viral communities from the Subarctic Pacific Ocean - 1_ETSP_OMZ_AT15124 metaG | ecosystem: Environmental > Aquatic > Marine > Oceanic | place: Pacific Ocean | collected 2015-01-07
AGTTAAGGCCCTGGGTTCCTCCGGCAGCTTGCTGTGCTTGAGCAGCTAGGTCAGCTTGCATGTCCTGAATCTCTTTATTTATCTCGTTATCAAGACGGGCATCCCCGATGTTCTCAGACTTGATCCTATCCCGCTCCTCTTCCAGGTCGATGCCATGAGCTTCTGCTAGGGTTGTCTTAGAGATTACCCCGCCTTGCCAGAGGTTCACCATAAGCTGTTTCTGCTGAACATCGTCAACCATCTTAAAGTCCCCTAGGCGGACCTTGATGTTGTCCCACCCTACGTAGCCACCAATCTTATCGGTTACCCACGTTAGGACGTTGTTAATCTGAAACAGTGCGGACTCTAGCTGATTCTCTAGCATACGCAGAGTCACACTGGACCCAGTGAAACTAAGCCCCCCATATATGAATTCCCTGGGAACGCCCAGCGCCGCAATTATAGCATCCTCTGCTTGAGTTATTTCCTGGCTAACCATCAAAGCTCGGCCTTCGCCGCCTACCTGGGAAACGCCAACAGACACTGGAGACATCATTATGTGATTGGGGTCTTTCCGCCACTGCTTTACGTTGTCCTCAAGCTGATCCATGAACCCCGCCACACTCAACGTTAAGATAGGATCGGCGTTGGGGGACGTTGCCTGAGGGTGTAGTATCCGTAGAGGAACTATCCTCTCTAAGGCTATAGATTCGTTAGCTTTTCGTAGAACACTCGTGTGGTAGAATAAGTGTATAGTCGACGTTAACGGGGGGTACCCCCACCCGGATTCAACCCCAGCGGGGGCGTCTGATTTTAGGTGGTAGATCTCGCTCTTAGCAAACTTGTATAGCTGACCCTCTTTGATGGCTTCTAGTACTGACAGAGGTAGCGTAGTAAGTAGATGCTTATCCCCAGATTTAACCTTAGAAACTATGTCTGAGGGGATAGAGTAGTAGTACTCATTTTCAGAGGTCACTGGGTTGTGTGAGATCTCTATAAGCTTAGGATCCCACCTAACGATATTGATACCCCGAGGGTCTAGGATCCTCTTATCCTCTACCTTAGCGACTTTTTTTGCATCACAGTGGGCGCACTTGAGTTGGAAGCTAAGCTTGCTTACTTTGACGGTAAAGTCGCAATAGTCGATGTCTGTTTTGGCGGCGCAGTTTGCGCAGACTAAGTACCGCTTAAACGGGAAGTGCACGGAAGTAAACGAATTACCGTAAACGTGTAGGTCAAGGGACGCACGTATCAGAGTGCGCTTAATACCTATTACTTCCTCGAGGACTTCTGTGTACTTCTCCCGTAGCGAAGGGTTGTCGGTTATGTAGTTGAGCTCTGTTATGGGGTACTCTGCGAACTTCTTAACCCCCGCGTAGATCTGCGCGCTGTTGTAGTACAAGTACTCTGTCCACCTGAACAGCTGCTTTAAGTTTCTGGGGCTAAAGGTGTGCGCCCATAGCTTCATAGGGTCTGCGTAGCCCTCGTCTAGAGCGGATGCTCCGCCTCCTGGATCTAGTATGCCCATTAGTAATCCCTAAATTTTTCCGCGTAAGCTGTCATAAGGAACTGTATACCCTCATAGGAGCCTATATGCATGAACAAATAGAACTGCAAGTGGGAAATCTCCGAGGAACCTTTGTGTTCTTCTTGCCCACCTTCGATCCTCTACAGAGGAAAGTATACGGGGCTACTCTCTCTAAGAGAAGACGTTTATGGTTTTATCCAGCGTTTCCCCCTTTCCATGAAAAAGTTTTAAGCGACTTGAAGACTCTTTTCCCAGAGAGAGTGACTCTCTCGGCTACAGCCGTAGAGTATCTAGCTGAGCTAGACGAGGAGCTAGCTGCAGCAGCTAATCAAGATCTGGGAGATTGCCAGCCTAAGTTTAGCAACTATGACCATCAAAACGAGGCTCTTGCTCTGGCCCTACGATACCCCAGGTACGGCCTGTTCTTAGGGAGAGGTCTAGGTAAAACCAAGATCGCTGTGGATCTAATGTGCCATCTGCGCAAAAGAGACCCTAAGTTCAGGTGTCTAATCCTGGCTCTTAGGGTTAACCTATGGACCTGGCATGATGAAATGGAGAAGTTCACTGGAGGAGAATACCGAGCGTCTCCCCTAGTTGCGGCTAACCCCAAGCAACGCTCAAAACGACTAGACGAGCTAGTAGAAGCTAACCCCCTGGCCATTGTCTGCACGTACGACACGGCAAGGGTGGCTTGGGAAGAGCTAATGCAGAAGTTTGATTACTCTATGATAGTGGCCGATGAATCTCATAAGCTACGAGGGCATAAATCCCAGCAAACCCAGGCAGCTATACGGCTGGCGCAGAAAGCTAGCAGGCGGCTACTTCTAACGGGTACACCTTCTTTGGGTAACCCCATGCACCTGTGGGGGCAGCTAAGGTTTTTAGCGCAGTTCATAGTTCCTGGCTGGTGGGATTACAGCAACACGTACTTGAAGCGATCTCCATATAACCAGCACATCATAGTTGGGTATAAAAACCAAGATCGCCTAAACAAGATGGTTAGCGCAGTCTCCATATATAAAGAAGCTGAGGAGTGCCTTGATCTGCCGGAAAGAACCTTTGAAGATATTCTAGTTGACCCCACAGCCAAACAGAGAACGCTATACAACACCCTGGTAGCTTCGGGAGAGGTTACTATGGGGGGAGAGAAGGCCTCGTTTCCAGAGCCGGTGGTACGCATAGGTAAGCTAGCTCAGCTAGCTACGGGTTTTATGTACGTAAGTAAGAAAGACCCAACCATCTGCGATGGTTGCCCAAATATGATTAGATGCGTAAACAACGGGATCCACCCGTATACGTCAAGCTGCGTCGTTGACCAGCAAGACCCCGGAGCTTCTACCCACTGGGTAGCTAAGAACGGCGGACCCGTGATAGCAGCTGTGAAAGAACTGGCTCTGGAGCATCTGAACGGCGGTAAGAAGATCATAGTATGGGCCGCCCATAGGGCAGCCCTAAGTAAGCTTCACGAAGTACTGGATACTGTTACTCCTGAAGATAAGTCTAAGGTTAAAGTTCTTAGGTTTGATAGCACTGCGGAAGCCCCCCACTTAGTGGAAAAGGAGTTTAATGAGTCTGCGGAGGCGAGAATACTCGTGGCCCAAATAAGCATGGGTATCGGGGTAACATTCAACGCTCCTGTTATGATCTACGCTCAGATGAGCCCTAGCCTAGACCACTGGCTTCAGAGCCAGGATAGGAATTGGGGGATTAGAGCCAAGGGGCACAGCCACCTTATAGTACAAACCGTAGCGGTTAGAGGATCGTTACAGGCCTCTATGGCAGAGTTAGTGAAGAAAAAAATAGATGTGTCTATGACGATGACTAAGAAGCCCACCTGTGTTGGGTGTGAAAAGCTGCTGGAGTGTTTAGCTAAGGGAATCGACCCTTTCACCGCCGGCTGTAAGTATTCAAAATCAACTGTAAAAACAAAACTTGGAATGTCTCTTCTGAGATAAAGAGGGTAACCTATATGAAAAAAGAACCGGAGGGCAGTAGTGCCCCTAACAACTCGGTAGAGTACCCCCGGGTGCTTATAACTACCGACGGGGCGTGCGGTCCCACTAACCCAGGAATGATGCGTATTGGTGTCATATTCCAGGGGTCGGAAGGCCCTGATAAAGACGCTTCAGTGATAGGGGCTATCTCCAGGCAGGTAGGCTGGGGAACTTCAAACGAAGCCGAGTACCTAGCTATAACTGCAGCCCTAGATTGGGCTATAGCCAAGGGGGTCTCTGACTGTGTCATATTCACAGACAGCCAGCTGTGCGAACGCCAGATAAACGGCGGGTACGATGTTAAGGCCAGTAAGCTTAAGGGGCTGTGCAGAGCAGTCCATGAGAAAATGCCCCAATGCGGTGCCGGGGTACTCTGGCACCCTAGGAATGACGGGCTCGGCCCCATAGCTGATGCTCTGGCGAAGGGCGGAGAAGCTTCAGAGCTGGTTTTCAGGAAGTTGGTTACGGACTCCAGCCAAGAGGAGGTGTTAGATGTCTAGAGACATACTTGGGATTGAGGGGGAATCTACTCCAGAAGAGGAGTATGAGTTTGACCTCCCCGGCGGCTACCTTAGCGCATCAAGAATAAATAAGTACTTAACGTGCCCCGAGTCTTTTAGGAGAACCTACGTTGAGGGTAAGAGATTCGTACCTAAAGCTCGTATGGCCCAGGGGTCTACTGTACACAGACTGGTAGAGCTTACGCTGCTAGAGGTTATGGAAACGGGGTCTTTGCCAGCCATAGAAGAAGTCCTTGATCAATCTGGGGGTGCGTTCGCTGCGTGCTTTTCAGAAGTAGAGGATCTCGAGGAAACCTCAGCGACAGAATGGGAGGCTCTTTCGCAAGACCTCTATAAAATCTGGTATAAGACAGTGGCTCCGGGCATTAAGCCGCTGGGAGTTGAGGAAAGAATAGAGGCCAACATAGCCGGGGCTAAAGTTATAGGGTTTATAGATTTAATTGACGGCGCTAATAATCGAAAGACCGTTGTTGACCTAAAGGTAGTCGGCCGCGCAAAGCGGGAGGCTGATGCAAAGAATTCGGTGCAGCTTGGGGTCTACTCCATAGCTACCGGAATTAGGAACGTGGGGTTTGACAGTCTTGTAAAGACTGCGATTCCTTCCGTGAAGATAGTCCGCACCTCTTTCTCTGAGGGGGAGACCCTTTGGATGGAGGAGATAGTCAGATCTACGGCGGAAGCTATTTGTGCAGGGATATTTCCAAAGGCCAGCCCAGATACCTGGGTATGCAGTGCGAAGTGGTGTGACCACTGGGATGATTGTAGAGGAAGTCAGGCGTTCGTTCCTGTCTCTAGTCTTAAGTAGGCGCTTAACTAGAGCTTAGGCAAAGGAGGCCTAATGAATGAAGGACTTGATCCTCATATAACCGCGAAGGGGTTAGCTAGCCCACAATTAGAATTTCTAATGCCCTTCTTATCTACAATGAACCCATTGATACTGTTAGTTGTAAAAGCGGCCCTAGGCTTTTTCCTTAGTTGGAGAGGCTTGGGTATCGCTGGCATAGGCCGAGATGATTTTACCCCCGAACAGATAGACAAACTGGAGGAAATTTTTTCCGTGGAAGAAAACCGAGATTTAGTAAAAAATAAGATAGAGGCGTGGTCTGCGTCGCTGTCTAGTTCCAAGACTGCAGAGGAGCTGGCCTATAAGGTTGGCTACATGAGAGGGCTGCAAGCACAGCTCACAGATAAAGATACCGCTAACCTAGACATCTTTATGCTGGGAGGTTCGGATGTCCCGGGCACAGATTAATCTAACCCACATAAACGATCTCCCGGAGCTTAACATACGCAACGAGTACGGCGACCTAAGCGAGCTCAAGGCGTCCATAAAGTCTCTTGGAGTTCAGGTACCCGTTCGGGTTGTAAAGATAACCGACCTAGACAGCAACTCGGGCTTAGCCTACCGGCTTGATGACGGGTTTAGGCGGGTGAAGGCCTGCAGGGAACTCCTCTCTGAGGGCTTTTTAAACGCGGATTCTGGGGATTCCCTAGAGTTCGTAGAGGCTACAATTATAGCAGAGGACCTGCCCCGGGTAGAGCTTCTAAAGCAGCAGCTAGCTATAAACTGTATCCGCAAGAACTTAACGGTTCTAGAAGAAGCCGAGACAATCCAAGAGCTGCTAAATCTTGGGGAACCCCTGGATGCTATACAGCGGCAGTTTGGAATAAAGAAGATGGCGATCGATCAGAGACTTAAGTTGCTAGAGGCCCCTAATGATATCAAGCAGGCCGTACAATCTAGCCAGGTCGAGTTCTCAGCGGCGCGTGCCCTCCAAAGGGTGACCGATGAATCAGAGCGAGAGAGGCTCCTGCTGGACGCTATCTCTAACGGGTGGAGCACCCGAGAGGTTGAGGAGCAGATCACCATGGCCGCAGACACAGCGGAAGCAGAAGGAAAGTCCATTAAGAAGCGCCGCAGGAGGCGTAAGAAAGATGACGCTGTTTCGAAGAAAATACGGGGATACGACGGTATAATGGGACACCTGGAAGTGTGTCAAAATAACCTTGCCGACGCCTCCGATGATGTTGTAGTAGCCGAGCTTACCGGCTGGGTACGCTGCCTACAATGGGTGCTTAGCCCCGACAGCGCCAACACTATAGCACAGCAGTAATGGATTCTCTGGGAAGCCCCAGGCTACTCCAGGTCATACTGAGGAAAACTATCACAGCCGTAGTGGCGGTGGATAAGATCCCCTTCAGCATAGACGAGGATTCCATGATAGAGCGCGCAGATTCTCTATGGGAGCTAATACCGGAATCCGGTAGTGAAGGCCCCGGAGCTGCGCGCCCAGTATACTCTGAAGTCGAGTTTCTAGGTATGCATCCCGCTGATTGGGTTTGCCCGAACTGCCTAGCAGACTTAGTAGTGCAAGGACGGCTAGCTAGCGTATCTATAACCTTAGCCGACAATGCACGAAGACCTATCCTGGCCTACGAGGACATAACAGAAGCCGTATTCTCGTGTTCGCGGGCGTGCGGGCATTCGTTGTCCAAAGATAAACAAGAGGCGCTACTGGCCCTCTTACAGCGACCCGGGGCCAGCGTAGGCGGTCTAGACGGTAGCTAGAGTAATCAAATGTCAGATAGGGAGGAGACGCCGGTGAACTTAGCCCAGTACCCCAACTTGCTAAGCGCCTCCTCCTTAATCTGGCGCACTCTTTCAGAACTTAGATTAAGGTTCTTGGCTATGTCTCTCAGAGTTAACCTTTTGGTGTCGGCCACTACCCCGTAGTATCTACTGACTACGTAGTGCTCACGCGCTCTAAGAAATCTGAACCATTCTGAAAAGAGGTACCGAGCGTCTACTTTAGCGCGCAAATCTCCGTAAGAGGTCTCAGGAGTCAACGGAGACCCCCCTTGCCTCTGACTAACTGATATATTATGAAAGCTGCTAGTGTACACAGCGGTCTCTTCTTGGAGCTCACCAGCAGCCCTAAGCCGAGCTCGAGACTTCGCGGACAGCATTCTACGCTTACGTTCCTTAGCGCTGGGCCTGACCATGTCTCTAAGACCAGTAAGCTCATTTCGAATATGCATGAGAATCCAGAAGCTTGCGTAGGAAGAAAACCTAGACCCTTTTTCTAGGTCAAACTTATCTATCGCTTCTAGTAGCCCCACGTTACCTGCGCTAATGAGGCACTTCAAAGTCTCTGGGTCACGGTCTCGCCAGTAGCTCTTAGCTAAGCTAAAAACAAGCTTCAAGCAAGATTGCACAATTAGCGCCTTCACTTGCAGACTTCCGGTACTCTGATACGCTAGAAAAAGCGTTTTCTCTTCAGCAGCGCTGAGTATCTTGACCTTTGAAAGTGCGTCGTAGTAGTGTTCGAGACACTCGTCGTTAAACTTGTCTGACAAGGAAAAAAATCTTTCTATTCAATCCGAATTAACTAAATGGACTAAGGGAAAAAACTATGGAAAAAGATTTTAAGGGGGATATCGCCCTCCTAAACGAAGCGCAGGAAACTGCCTTAACAAATATAATGGCTCAACTTAGTAGTCAATCCCTAGGTATAGAGGGGGAGGAGTCGTCCTCTCCGAAGATACCGGTGTTGAAAATTAAGCAGGCCATGACTTCGGACCCCGGTTGTCCAGCAGACTGCACCGACGGTGACCTTTACACTACGGGTAAAAAGCTTGAGAATCCAGTTAAGATTGCTCCCGTGTACTTTTGGCGGAGCCGGGTGATGTTCGAAGGGGGTAAATTCAGCAAGACAATACTGTGCTCTAGCCCTGATGCTATAACAGGTACAGCTCACGGATCTTGCGGAAAAAGAAACTCCCCCGATCAATGTGAGTTTTCTAGGTGGGGCGGCGATGGTACCCCCCCGCAGTGCCAGGAAGTTATAAACTGCATAGCTTTGCAGGAGGACCTCTCCGGCCTCGTGCACATCAGGTTCAGTAAAACTTCTTTCGGAGCCGGCAGAACTCTGATGACCCTATGCAAGTCTGGGGGCAATATTTGGAGCCGACTACAGTTCCTGAAATCTAAAACCAAGTCCTCGGGTAACACCGATTTCTATATATTCGATGTGACTACCACGGGGGTTGAGACAGATGCGGGGCTTCAAGAGATCGCTAGACACTTCTGCGTCCAGTACGGGGAGGCCCGAAAGTCCTTCCTAGAATCTTTTTCAGATTCTCGGACGCAGTCTAACGTGATTTCGGTGGAAGCCCTCACGGACTCGTCAGTTACCACGGACAAGGGAGTTACCGTAACCAACCTCTCTGAAGATGATGACCCTGACTTCCAGGATACCATGTAACATGATTCGCCCCGCGGAGCCTATACCCGGGCTCCGCGGGTATAGGAGCAGCTATGGATTTGTTTAGCTCACAGGCGATCGAACTGGGCCCGTGGTCCCCCAGTAAGATCAAGACCGGGGTTCAATGCCCCTGGAAGTTCAATAGGCAGTACGTAGAAAAACTTAAGGTCCCCCCGGAAAAGATGCCTGACCTAGACGACACCGCCCTGAGAATTGGAAGCGCGGTCCATCTTTACGCAGAGGGGTTAGCCCGAGGAATAGACGCTTCCCGCGCTCAGATAATAGCTAGAGAAAAGAATCGGCTAGTGTCCGACGAGCTTGAGACGTTTTACACGATGCTAGAGAACACAGAAGCTTTTATAGCCCGGGTAGACAGCTTTAAAGAAAAGTATTCCGTGTCTGAGGACTGCGTAGAGCACCGGCTGGCCATCACAGAGGCGCTAGAAGACGCCGATTTCTGGGACGAGGACGTTATACTACGCGGAGTTATAGACCGGTCACTTATCGTCAACGGTAAGTTCGCGGTCACTATAGACATAAAAACGTCTAGCTATGCTACCCTTCGGTACTCTACCCTACAACTTGATAGCTACGCGTTAATGGCGTTCCAAAATTGGCCCGACCTAAAGTCGGTACACCCCGCGTTATACTTCGTCCCCAGCGGTGAACTGATGTGGGCGAAGAAGGTTTACCGGAAGGATTACTCCTTTGGGGAGGATAACGCCGTAATTAGAAGCATAAACGAGACGGCGGAGGCGGTGGTGCTGGACGAAATCAAACCCGGAAATTACTGCTCCTGGTGCAAGTATAAACCTGTATGCTTAGATGAAAGGAAAATACGACGTAAGGCTGCTAGGGCAGCTAAGAAAGCTCAAAAGGTGTAATGAGTATCGCTCACAAGACCCCAATAGCACGTAGATCCCGGGCAGCTTCCGCTGTCCCTGTTAGGGAGCTGAAGAAGGTTTGGAAAAACCTAAGTCTAGCTGACTGGAAAACACTCCTCGATCAGCTCGGTCTTGGAGATAAATGGACTATTAGAGGGACCGCTCTTAACGGGTGCTGCCCCTTCCAGGGGCACGTAGACTCATCTCCTTCTGCTTGGGTACGCCCCTCAGATGGGTTCGTAAAGTGCTTCGGATGCGGCCAGTATGAGTCCAACCCCGTAGCGTTCTTAGCCAAAGGAACAGGGGCTAGCTGGGCCTCAATACTAACGATACTTCGCAAGCAGTTTAACTTAGATGGCCTACCCCGGAAGGTAAGCTTAGAGTTACAGGCCTACGAAAACTATCAGTCGGTTAAGAATGAGATCGCAGCATTAGTGAACAACGTTCTGGTTGAAGCTGCGGAATCCTACAAAACAGGGACGATAGATAAGAAATTTCACTTCGCGCAGCCCTGCCTGGATTACCTTAAATCGAGGGGGATACCTCTCCAGGTCAAATACCTGCGAAACCTCCCGCTAGGAGTCTTACCGCCAGTAGCTACTCTAAAGGAGGCTCTGGGGAAGCGTTACGAGGCTTCCGTTACCTACCTTAAACAATGGCTGACGGCCGACTATATAGGGTCTTTGGTGTTCTTTTACCACGCTAGCCCAACTGAGCTAGCTGGGTTTAGGCTCCGAGCGGACTTCCTTAGAGTTGGTGATAAAAAGGACATAGTAAAGATCGCGGATGACTACCACGAGCGACTGGGGTACTTCGGACTCAGCAATTACCTAGCTAAGATAGGCCGAAAATCTTCCGCTATAAAAACCGAGGCTATAGTAATGGAGGGGGAGTTCGACGTAATTGCGACGCTAGTCAATAACATCCGCGAAGGTAAGTTCTACGATATAACGGTTAGTGTTGGGGGAGCCGGGGAAGCTATCCTAGATGACTTAGCTGAATACGGTATAGACCGGTGTCTACTGTTAGCGGATCACCCTGACCATAACGGGGATACCATAGTTCATAATCTACTAAAGAGTAACTCTATGCCTATGCAGGTCTTTAGGTGGCCGCACAAGCTAGGGAACGTTAAAGACCCTGATGAGGCCATCCAAGTTCTAGGCTGGGAAACGTGGGCCGGGTGCCTACTAGAGACCACCAGCAATTCAGGGAAGTCCCTGAGGAGAACGCACTTCCAGTATCCACATAGATGGGCATTGGACAGAGTCTATCAGGCCCTAGACTCCATAGACTCAGATGACATCACAGCCTCAAAGGCGGCCATAGCCGATTTGGGAGCCTGCCTTAGAGACCCAGATGAGCAGCGTAGGTACGCTACGGAGGTGGCCGAAAAGACGTCTCTACCTATTGGGACAGTCTTTGAACTCATTATAGGTCGCGAAGAGACTGAGGAAGGCTACATAAACCGAATCATACAGGCCCTGAAGGACTGCTACCATTTCATAGGGGTAGAAACGGCATCTATCTCTGGCGTAAAAATACACGCTTGGCACAGGAAAAGACGGGAAGTCCGAGTCTGGTCTGCGACTAGAGCTTCTGAGATGTTCGCTCAGCTAGGTGTGGATTTAGGGTCAATGATAAACTGGGCGCGGTTTTCAGTAGGCGTACCTGATTGGATGTCCACTAAGCGGGTAGGTAAGTTAGCCGTTGATACCAGCCTACTAGAGCAGAACAACCTGCAGCGTAAGTACATGGAGATGGCCATAGAAGAGATCCTACGAGAGCTACCTGATATCAAACGCTTACAGGAGCTAAAAGCTGGGAGTCATTATATAGAGCTCAGCAAACCGGGCTCTAGTGAAACTGAGCGGGGCTGGGCTGTAGTAAACGGCAACTCCGTGTACTTAGGAAGGTACAGCGAAGAAGGAGACCTCGTCTGGGCTATAGTGGACGGGCCACGAATAGGCCCCTACTACTTCAATATAATCCGAGACAGGTGGTCTAACGAGCTTACCGGAGTTAGCGACCTGTATGATGGCCTAGGGTACGACATACAAGAAGCGTACGATTTCATAGTCTCCGCTATAAACAAGGGGTGGAGTCTTAGAAACCAAATGGAAGACTGCGAGTATCTAGCGGCAGCCCTCATGATAAACCCCATAAGCTCCGCGATGCCCCGGCAACTCTACACAATACTAAACGGGTCCCGGGGATCAGGAAAGAGCACGCTGCTTAGCCTAATAGCAGGATCTTTCCCTGAAGTTAGAATACTAGAAGCCGCGTTTAGTATGGACTCCTACACCGTAGCCGGGTTCAGAAAAGAGATGAACGGCTGCGCTTTAGGCGCATGTTTAGACGAGTTTGAGGATACCGGTGACACCAGCCAAAGCAGGCATGTACGAGAAATCTTACGCGATGTTAGAGGGCTGACTAGTAGCAAAGAGTGCCGCGTATTACGGGGCAACGTAGAATCAACCGAAGCTACCTCCTACACCCTGAAGTGCCAGCTATGGGTTGCCGCTATACAGTACCTTAGAGATGAAGCTGACATTAGTAGATTTGTACAAATACACACTGAACTGGAAGAAGGACGGGCTAGCCCAACAGTGGTTATGCTCGAGACCTTCGGGGAAGAAGTTATACGCAAACACAGACGTACTCTGACCCTAGGCATGTTCAGATACGTGCCACAGTTGTTAGACAACGTACGCTCTCTTAGGAAGCTGTATAGTAACCCTGAGGTTATGCAGGCTCTATCTATGTCTGCGCGTGTAGAGGTCCCTTCTAGATTTCTAGACGGGGTTATCATCCCTGCTGCGATGGTCCAGCTTGTCGGAAGAGACCCGCATGACTTTATATTCCGGTTCGTTAAGGCTAAGGCGTCCTACCTAAGCCGCATCGTAAAGAGCACCCATAAGAATACCCTTCTAGGCCATATTCTATCTGCTAGGATAGAATTCAAGCGCCTCAACACAGAAGCTAGGCACACCACCATACGATCTCTCCTAAGCGATCCTACGGATCGGCTAAACTTGGGCGAAGCTGACTGTGGGGCTCGGTACCTTGAGTTTATAAAGAGGGGTGAGTTGCACAGGTGGCTGATTGTCATCTGGCCCGATGCTATCCATGGGGTGCTCAGAGGGGTTCCCCTATACCGAGGGGAGACCGCGGCTAGATTAAA
>Ga0098033_1000963_pt1 | contig 12345 bp, 8 predicted proteins | sample 1_EtaG_FD_75049 | JGI IMG/M metagenome (GOLD analysis project Ga0098033, IMG submission 75049) | Marine viral communities from the Subarctic Pacific Ocean - 1_ETSP_OMZ_AT15124 metaG | ecosystem: Environmental > Aquatic > Marine > Oceanic | place: Pacific Ocean | collected 2015-01-07
AAAGTGGGCGACAAGTACGCAAGCTGGGTCGAAGCCGACAGGGCGTACCAAGAATACGGCACCTATACTAATCAATCTCAGTTTATTCGTGTAGAAATGAATGCAGATGTAGATAATGGTGTTGCTGATTCTTCGCTCATCCCCTTCGGTTTCTTTGGTCCTCCAAAGTATACGCCATTTACGGTGCACAGTGGCAGCGTTCTGCCATCAGACCTTTTTGTAACTGGAGGTATGACAGTCGCCGAGGCTGCTACGTACAACGCTGATACAGCCTTCAGCGCTTCTATAAATACCACCGCCTCTTTTGAGTTTCCGAGCATCACAATGCGCTCATCTTCAATTGATGGTGGCTTAAGCAACCAGACAGATGCATACTTCGGGCTTACCACCGGAACAGACAGTGGTTCTCTGAGGTTTGACGCGAGTTACCAAGATGTCGTGCGCGCAAAGCCAGCGGACATCAGCGTTCAGACTTTTGATGCTGGTGCTAATACAGTGAACGTAGCGTTTACGATGGACGACTTGTTTTACGCTAGCCAGGCAAACGTTATGAACTATGTTTCTGGTTCACGGGCCGCAGAGACTTCCTGTACCATGAACAGTGGTTCTTACACAGCAGTGCTTGATCGTGGTTTCGATCGGTTCACAATGCCCTTGTTTGGTGGCATCGATGGTTTCCGCATTGATGAAAAGGAGCCTGCGAGAAATACTTTCATCGCCGACGGCGCCACTGACAACAACAACTATGTATACTACTCGGTTAAGAAGGCTCTCGATACGGTAGCTGACCCCGAGGTCGTTGAAATGAACATGTTGTCAATGCCTGGATTAACCAACAACTCGTTAACAAGCCATGTCTTGAGTGTGTGTGAAGAGAGAGCAGATGCGCTGGGCATCATTGACCTTGCGGGCAATTATGTTCCCTCCACGGAGAACAAGCTAGATGAGACCAGTCGTTTAGGTTCCATAAGCGCGACAATCACCGACCTCAAGGACCGGGGTATTAACAGCAGCTATGGCTGTGCCTACTACCCATGGCTCCAGGTTCGAGATAACATTAATAGCGCCCTCCTTTGGGTGCCACCGTCGGTAGCCGCAATCGGTACCCTCGGCTCTAGTGCCGCCAATAGTGAAATTTGGTTCGCACCAGCCGGGTTTAACCGCGGCGGACTGACCGAAGGCTCGGCCGGGATCCCGGTGTTAAATGTAAGGCAGCGACTCACATCAAAGAATCGCGACGATCTTTACACAGCGAACATCAACCCCATTGCTTCGTTCCCGTCTGAGGGCATTGTAATGTTTGGTCAGAAGACCCTACAGGTAACGCCTTCAGCCCTAGACAGAATTAATGTACGAAGGTTACTGATTTACTTGAAGAAAGAGATTTCCCGCATTTCTGCGACCCTGCTGTTTGATCAGAACGTACAAGCCACTTGGGATAGATTCCTTGGGCAGGTACTTCCATTCTTGTCTAGTGTGAAGAACCGGCTAGGACTAGCTGATTATAGGGTTGTCTTAGATGAATCTACCCAGACTCCAGACGTAATTGATAGAAATATCATGTATGCGAAGATTTTCCTCAAGCCAGCCAAAGCTATTGAGTTCATCGCTTTGGACTTTGTAGTAACGGATAGTGGAGCATCTTTTGAGGATTAAGACTAATTAATAATAACTGAGGAGATTATAATAATATGGCAGAATTTTGGAGCAGCCCCGGTCTAGAACCGAAGAGGCAATATAGATGGTTATTTTCGTTCGGCATCGCCGGCGGCGCTTTAGAGGGGAAGCTCCCAAGCTATATCTGTAAAAAGGTGGATAAGCCCACGTTTCAGATTACCGAGTCTGAGCACACCTTCTTGAATCACAAATTTTATTATCCTGGGCGAGTGGAGTGGCAGGAAATAAGTATAACAATTGTAGACCCAATCGATATGGATGCTGCCAACACGCTTCAAAATCTTATCGAACAGGCTGGTTATGTAAATCCTGCCAATATCACCGTCGATGCCGACGCCGGCGACGGTCAGCTACAGACGATTTCCAAGAAAAAGTTTGCTCAAGAAGTGATTGGTAGAGCCTTTATTAAACAGCTTGATGCTGAAGGTGATATTAGAGAAACATGGCAACTGCATAACACTTGGATCAAGAGTGTTGATTTCGGCTCCCTTGACTATACCTCTGACGAATTGGTAGAGATTACTTTGCAATTGCGTTACGATTTCGCCACTCAGACCCAGCGCCGCTGATCCTACCTTCCTTTCAAGATTAGTTCTTAACAAAGTCTAGGAATGGTAATATAATAATTGATATCTACAAGAGGAAAAAATGTCAAGAAACAATAAAGATCGTCTAGGTGTTTCCACACCGGATGTTCAGACCGCAAACCCCCCCATTACACCGACAGACCAGAACCAAGCAGTATTTAACTTTACGACACCCACAGAGTTTGTCGAGCTACCCTCTGGCGGCCGCTTTTATGACGAAGAGCACCCCCTCCACAACGAGGAAACCGTTGAAATAAAATTTATGACAGCTAAAGAGGAAGATATTTTAACTTCCCCATCCCTTCTGAAAAAGGGGCTAGCGATCGATAGGCTGCTACAAAGCGTTGTTATCAACAAAGAGATCGATCTAGATTCTCTCCTGGTGGGAGATAAAAACGCTCTGTTGGTAGCCACTAGAGTCACGGGCTACGGACCAGATTATTCAACGAATGTCACGTGTCCTGCTTGTACCACCAGTTCAAAATATCAGTTTGATTTAAGCGACATCCCTGGTCAACCCGGCGGAGTTAGCACGATTAACTCTGAGCATGTGACAGAGAGTGATCGTGGGACGTTCTTTATAACTGGGCTAGAGAGAACCAAAGCGAAAGTTGAGGTGCGACTTCTCCGAGGGCACGACGAAAAGATGAGAAACTCTCGGATGAAGAAGAAGAAAAAGCACAGTATCACTACCTCTGTTTTTTTGGAGATGCTCTCCAGTTTTATAGTGTCTGTCAACGACAGCACAGATCCTAATTACATAGCATCATTTCTAGAGAACATGCCGGCAATGGATTCGCGGCACTTAAGAGCTACATACTCGACGTTGATTCCCAATGTAGACCTCAACCAAGAGTTTGAATGTGAGGCATGCGGAACAACAACAGACATGGAGGTCCCGCTAAACGCGGAGTTTTTTTGGCCTCGATAACGATTATATAAAAAACGTCTATGAACAATTCTTCTTGATGAAATATCATGGAGGGTGGAGTTTTCTGGAGGCATATAATCTTCCTGTTACAATACGGCGATGGTTCTTAGATCGCCTATCTCAGCAGTTCGAACGAGAGAAAGAACAGATAGAAAAAGCAAAGAAAAAATCTAGATGAGTTTTGAGCCAGCTAAGAAGCTGGCTTTTTTATTTTTCAAAAAACTAGTTAGTATATATAATGATGAGGGATATATAGGTTATGGACAGCTTAATCGGTGAGGACACTCCCATAGTGATCAACCTAAATAATAAGGTGCTGATAGAAGAAGATTGGATGAGCTTTGCTGCCAACATGAAATATATCATGGGACGCCTCTTCGGGTCCCCTGGCCGCGGCGGATCTTCAGTCCCCCTTAAGGTCCGAGGGACAGAGCATCAGGTTGGAGCTTTTTTGGCAGCCCTCCAACGTGAGAAGAGATATCTTGAAAAATACGTTAAGTATGGACTAGATAATCCGATGACTTATAAAAGCAAGTATCAATTGAACAACGCTGTCACCAACTTTGAACGTGAAACAGGGATTACATGGCCATTTAAATAGCATATGACTTTTTACTTACTATTAAATCTTGCACTGATAGTCGTCGCAGCCGGCATTATACCGGTATTTGCGTCTGGGGATGAGGATGATTCATCAGAAACCACGGCGACGTCGACTGCTTCAGCCAACCAGCGGGCGGCGCAGAAGGCTGCGCAAACCGAACAAAGGTTACTTACTACACTGATCGAGGAGACTGTCCAAGCGCTCCGGACGCAAGTGAAAACCCAGATCAATCTTAACGTTGAACTGGACCACACCAAAACTGCCAGTGAACAAAATCTTCAGCTTCTACAAAGCGAATTAAGTATACTGAAGAACGTTTTGATCGAGGCACAGAGAAGTGGCAAGGTTAACGATGAAAAGCTAGCCGCCCTAAAAGAGCAGGTTGCACAACTAGATCTACAAAAGAAAGCTCTTGAAGCTTCCACCTCCGCAGCAGACCGGTTTGGTGAGTCCTTTGACGCCCTCCTAGGCATAAGTGATAAATGGACAAATTCTCTAGTTGGGGGGCTGGTCGACTCCGTCACCCAAGGCGCCAGTTTGGACCAAACTTTGAGTGCCATTGGGCAGAAGATGAAAAAGAATCTAAGCCCCCTCAGACTCATGGGCAATCTCGTAACAAAAATGCAAGATGCCACCAAGGACTTGGCAGTCGCGCAAGACAAGGCGATGACTAGTGTCAACAAGAGCACTCAAGCATATGGGAAGTATGATAACCAAATCGCGAGCATTAATATTGAACATCGTTCGCAAGGTGCAAGCCTAGAGAAGATTAGTTCTGCATACATCGCCCTTAATAATACACTGAGCATCTTCGACACGCTGCAGAGCGAGACCCAGAAGAAGCTGGCAACCACTTCCGCGTACCTTCAGACTCTAGGTGCGGATGTTGGTGTGGTTGCTGAAACGCTGAAGTTAGCCACAAGCAATCTAGGCATGACTGCTGATTCTGCCGACATGCTCACGAGAGAAACGGCTGACTTAGCTAGCGCCTTGGGTCAGGATCTGAATAAGACTCTAGGAGATCTTAACACAGCCATGCCATTCGTGGCTATGTACGGGGATGGCGCTAGAGATGCCTTCCGCGACCTAGCCGTTGCTGCTGATGGCTTACAAATGAGCATGTCGCAGGTGATTTCACTAGTTGAAAAGTTTCAAACGTTCGAGGACGCCGCCACGTCCGCCGGGCGCTTAAACGCGGCTCTTGGCGGAGACTTTGTGAATAGTGTATCGCTACTTAAGGCAAGTTATGAGGACCCGGTCGATGTTCTGAGGCAGTTGAGGGAAGGAATAGAAGCTACTGGACAATCTCTTGATTCCATGAACTCAGCACAACGTAAGATGATTGCAGAAGCGGCAGGGTTGTCCAGTGTTGGTGAACTGGCAATGCTTATGAATGGCGAACTTGAGCAGGCACAGGTTCAGACAGAAGCGAATGCTCTCTCTATGGAGGAATTGGCGAAGCGCACGAAAGCCACACGTGAAATCGGAGACATTTGGAACGACACGCTCCAGCTATTGGCAGTGAACTTGCTACCTATAGTAAAAAGCTTAAAAGCATTTATTGGGGGCATGTCTGATTTGGCACATGAAATTAACAAGATTTTGGAACCCATAGGTGGGCTGGCGACTATCCTGGTTCCGTTAGCAATCATCTTCGGAGCTATCTTATTTGTAATTCTTCCCCTCGCAGCCGCATTCGCAATCCTTACGCCTGCACTAACAGCATTTGGACTAAGTGCCCCCGCCGCCAGCGCCGGTATTGCAGTTTTCGGCGGTACTTTAGGTGGTCTCGCACCCGTACTTGTGGTTGCGGCCAAGGGGCTTGCCTTTTTCGGCTTGGGTCTAGGCGTCACTGCTCTTGGGCTTGCAGCCGTCGCCCTCGCCTTCGGTTCGATTACGTCTAGCTTTAAGTCCCTAGGGGATTTGGGAGATATACCCGCTTTAAGCAAACTAGGAGGGTGGGCGATAGATCTTGCAAAATTTGGCACAGTTGCCAACACCGAAGCAGCGTCCATTCTTAAGCTCTCTACGGCACTTAGCAACCTAAAGGGCTCAATGGAGGGGGTGAACTTGACCTCACTGACACCGTTCACAGAAACAATAAAGGCGGTTGTCGAGCTAGAAAAACTAGAGACAGGGATCCCGATTACCGAGAAGCTGATTGAACAAGTGGGAGAGGTTCGCATGGCGACGACCCCGCCCACCCCGGCGGCCGCCACAACCAAAGCAAAAGGGCAGCCGACATTTCCTAGCACCGTTAACTTAGTGATACAAACAAAGGGTGGGCCCGTGTCATTCCCGGCGTTCATAGAACCTATTGCAAAGAAAGCCGCCTTGGCGGCCGTGGCGCAGCGAGTCAGCAACCGACACCGGGGCGCTCAGTAGAAGCACATGACAACACCAATGACGAGCTTTGACAGTGGGGACATCACTGATAGATTAGCGAAAAAAGGAAAACAGGTTATTACGTTTACTCACCTGCCCACCAGCAAAGAGGTGAGTTTCAAGGCTTTTCTCACTGATTTTTCTGATGACTATATTTCAAACTGGAACAATGTGAAAGTCTATGGGCGCATGGATCCTCTTGTCACCTTCCAAGGCACAGAACGAACGATAACAATTGGATGGGACGTGCCAGCCGCCAGTGCTTACGAAGCATATCGGAACATGCAGAAAGTATCGTTGCTCCTTCGGATGCTCTATCCTGTATACCAGAAATCCTCCAGCGGAGATTCCCAAGTGTTGAGTGGTGCCCCTCTTTTCAGAATGAAGTTTATGAACCTGGCTGACGAATTTGGATCCGCCGAGGCCCGGGCATCCAAAAAGGGGCTTGTTGGGACCGTTTCTGGGTTTACATACTCACCAGATATCAATGCTGGGTTTTATAACGCTGACGATGGGAGTCTTCACGAGCTTATCAGGACGAGTAAGAAGAAGGAGTTTATAAAAAACATCTTTAAAGACGGCGCCATCCTACCTCAGTCCATCACATTGCAATGCAGTTATACGGTTTTACATACTGAAAAGCTTGGGTGGAAACAGAGCAAGAAGCCAGAGAACCCCAACTTCCCTTATAGCGCCCCCCCCGCCCCCGCCACCGCGCCCACCGCGCCCGCCGCTCCCGCCGAGCCCGCCGCGCCACCACCAGGCTCGACCGCCGGCTTGACCTTCGCCGCCGGTACCAGGAACGTGCTGGTATGAGTTATCGTTACACAAATCGGAGAATACTACGTAACAGGGATGAGTCATATCGCCATATTTTAAAAGAACGAGGACTTAAACAAATAACTCAGCTTGATACTGCCGAGTTCAACTATCCAAGTGTTGCCCAGATCCAACAGCTTTCCTCTGTCACTCATGTATGGAAGCTTGGTGATAAGTATTATAAGCTAGCTCATGAATATTATGGCGATCCCAGTATGTGGTGGGTGATAGCTTGGTTTAACCAGAGACCTACAGAGGGGCATGTACAAACGGGAGATGTACTCTATATCCCAATGCCCCTCAAAGTGGTGTTGAGTTTTTTATAGGTTTGAATTATGCCTTCTACAAATCTTACTAGCCTTTATAAATGGGGCGCTAGCCTGTGCTACCAAAAGGTCCATGGTGGTAGCATGCCAGCAGCCGCCGGTCCAGGATGGGAGCGCCGCCGCGCGAATTACTATGTCGCCGCCATCTCCGGGCTGCCCCATTTCGGCTTCACTGCATCCGGGTCGACAGTGCTGGACACGCCCGCTAATCGCCAGACATATTATATTAGAGAGCTTGTTCGCCACATAGGCATGCCCACCCAGCCCAACGCCAACCGATGGGTTGACGACCTATACAACGCCATGGGCGGCGCCTACTCCCACGACTCCGCCGAAACCCTAACTGCATCTTGGATAACCTCTATTGTAGACTCGGGCACCGGCGCCGGCGGCGACGGAACTTATGACCGACTTCCGAACGGGATCAAGGACATTATCCGCGCATGGGTTGTTCATGAAGGGGGCACGTATGCTCGCGTCGTCCAGTCCCCAGCCCAACAGCGTATTCTCCGTGCGCACGAACGGGATCCGGATGACACTCACTTATGGGATGAATTCACTGCCAAGAGGTCAACGGCTGTCAGCATTGAGCAACAATTTTTGGTTAAAAATATAGGGTGGTATTCTGGCTATAACCAATCCACAATTGACAGCAAGGCATATAAAAATTTCTTAAATATAACAGGAGACCCCCAGGATGCTTTGGCATCTTTTATTTCACGCCCGAATATGGGACCTCTTTTACGTATCAAACCCTACCAACGCGCTGTCTGTGTCCCAAAATTGCGTTTATATAAAGTTTTTCACCCTTTCAAAGACGCCCGCGCCCGGGTAGTAGAAAAAGAGTTGCCCTTCCACACATTCACTGATGCAGGCTCTATAACAGAAGCTAGAGGCTCCACCGGCGCCGGCCTAATTAAAGCGACTGTGGACTATGAAGGGACCAACTTTTATTCTGCCACCCGCGAATTAAAGGTGCAGCTAGGATTTTATTTTCAAGATTTGAGAGAACTGAAAGCCAAGGAACCGCTCTCCGCTGCGTCGCGACCACCGTGGGAAAGAGATCCTACTTACTTAGACTTGGTGTGGCGCTCTCCGAAGATGATTACCTCGGCGGACGCGGCCGCCGGCGGTGAAGACCACACCTATAATCCAGATCACTTCGAGCTTAAGTTGGTGATTGGCTGGAGTGTCCCTCAAGGTGTTTCTACCGACATCATCCCCCAAGACTTGCGTAAAAGCATTGAAAATATGACAGAGGTCGTATATCTTACACAGATAGATCATACTTTTTCTTTTAATCAGGATGGTTCGGCAGAATTGGCTATAGACTATCGTGGTAGAGTTGAGGAGGCTCTTGAATCTCCTCGGGCAGACATCTTATATGATGCTCGGCTTCAACGCCAACGCGAGGACATCGAGGATGAGGTGCAGCAGACTAGGGGACAACTCGACGCGCTGGCCCCAGGCACAAGCAGGACCGCTCTTGAAGCAAAACTGAAAAAACTGCAAAAACGGAGAAAGAGCATACTTCTTAGTGATCGAAAAGAGAGATATATGAATATTCTTAACAGACTCCTTAAGCATGATAGTGTTTTTTATTCGGATGTGCTCTTTACGGATATGAAAGACGTCAGAACCACCACCCGTATCAGTGTTGGCAGTGTCCCGGCAACTGCAGGCACCAGCGTTAGCCAACGACACCGCGCCAACATCGTTAACGCCACCGGCGGATCTGCAGATTACAATGCTAGGTTGGGGGAAGAGGACTCCGGCGGCACATATGCTCCTAACGATGAGTTGGCTAAGGCTTTATGGTATAAGGATACAGATTATGATCGCGCATGTAAGAGTTTTCGCTTTAATTATTTTTTCTTTGGGGATTTGCTGGATGTTGTAATAGAGATAATGCGGAGCAATCATAAAGAGGCGCTTGTGGATCGGACGAGAGACGAAGCCATGATGGATGACATATATTACATATTGACAGCATTCAAATATGAAACAGGCAGCGAGGATGAAACCTTTATTCCTCTAGCTAGCATCCCCGTCTCTCTTAACTTTTTTACAGATTGGATGGTAAAGAATGTGTTGAGCGACCAGAAGAATACTTATTTTCTGATGGACTTTGTTAAAGCGTTCGTTAAGGACGCTCTTGTCAAACCTTTTAACTCTATCGAGGGTCGCCAAAACGTTAAGGATAAAAACTACAGCATGCAGTTTGGGTATAAAGTGATATCACTGCCACCATCGACCCTAGGAGGGGACGGGCCCGGGACAGCACCCAGCGCCCCCGCAGCGAGCCGACATTCTGAAGGGTGGAAAAAAAACAGGCGCCTCACCATCCCCGAACTTAAACGCCGGCTTGGGTGGACCGGCGCCGCCCATCCAAAATCAGTAGATGCAGAGATGCCACTTAATGCAATTCACAACGCCGGCAAGAGTATTCCACAACATTGTGTAATCTTTTACCCCTATACCTTTGAATTAAAGCACGGACTTAGCGGCAACTATGCGGCTGATTTAAAAGATGGATTATATCACCTAGGGCTCGGACACAATGATGGCATTGTGAACGAGATTAAGTTCGCGAAATCTGAAGTGGCATATCAAGCAGAGGCTGAGTTCTTGAAGGATGATCGAACCCTAGGGCAGATGAAGAGGATATATAATGCCACAGTCAGCACGATGGGCAATACACTTTTTTATCCTGGCTCTCTTGTTTTCCTGGATCCCTCAATTCCTGGCATGCTGCCTCCCGTTGGCACGAGCCTTTTAGCAAAATTAGGATTGGGCGGCTACTATGTAGTTACTAAAGTTAGTCTAGAACTCACACCTCAAACATTCGAGACCACAATGACTTGTATCTGGCGAGGCCGAGGTGGCCCCACCACACGCACCGGAGGAGCCCCTTAAGGATGGCATATACAAATAATTTTGGTACCGCTCGACAACTTTTTGCTGATCGAAGTTTTTACAATCGTCGTTGGACGTCGCGATATCCTGAGTATATTGATTTCCGAGACAAGAGATATTTTTACGGGCGTGTAAATTTAGATTTTGATGCTGTAACGACAAACTTAGAAAAGTTACGAGAGGTTCGACAGTCAGGTGCGAGCGTTCTTGTGTTCGATTTTGTCGCAGATGCCTTTGAGGCTATGCAGCAATACATTGCAGAAGCGGCTTTGGCCACAAATGGTTCACGGATTGATGAGACATTTCTTTACAACATGAGAGCAGTAAGTGGATGGGTCAGCCCACATCTTTTATATAATAAGTATATGGAGAACAATCAGATTTTATTTGCCACTCACTATCTCAACGAAAATAACAGACAAGCCCAGGTTTCGAACATCGATGAATATATAGACACATTTTTTAGGTTTTACAATGAGTTGGACTACCCTTTCCCTCTTACTAAATCCAATTTTACATTGAGCGGCTATGTGCCTCCGAGCAGCAGCGGATTATGCGTAGAGATTGACAATGCAGATCATTCGGCAGATGCTTACAAAGTACAGGAATATTATTCACAACCAATGTTCAAAGATTACGTGAAGATCGCCAGAAGATTTGGTTTTGTAATAGACAAGAGTGCGCCATGGCGACTTGTTGCTAACTTGGCATCCCCTATTATGATGAACTACATGAAGCACTATGATGTTGCTGATCAGAAGACATTTTTTGAGGAATACTACGAAAAGTGTTATGAAGTTGATATCGAGGCATTAAAGGTTCACTTTATTAATGGCTATAACCGATTTGTTGCAGCCTTCCCTACTTATTCTGTTCCAAAGACTGTTTGCAGCGACGGCCGTCAAAAAATTATAAGTCAAGAGTTCTATCGAAAGCGTGTCATCTACATGCCAAACCTCCCTCTTGACCATCATTTGCAGCCAAAAGTAAAAGCTATATGGAATTCCTTTTGGCTTCGCAAATATTATGTCATGCGTTATCGAGAAGCGGGAATGACACAGTCTCCTGTCCTACAAAAGGCTAGCATAAAAAGAGTGGAGGTGATGGAGAAAAACCTTGACATTCTGACCGCAGTAAGGTATATTACTGATAGAACTAAAACTACTTATAGAAGATACACATTGCCACCACCACACGAAAGGTCCATTTCTGGAGTTGTAGAGTGTTGCAACCCTGACGAAGACCAAGGTCCGCGCCCAGAAGGAGAATGGCGCCTTGGACCCGTCCAAGGAGGGACGGCTCCCCGCCTAGTCCCTGCCAACACCCCCACCGACGGAGGAACCGATTAGCTGTTTCCAAAAGTTTGGTGACATCTACTATTCAGAAGGTGAATTCTACGAAGAGCCGCAACCCTCATTCACGAGGACGTGGTCCAATAGTTCATCCCTTCGAGGCGTCAGTAGCGCTCAGCTATATGTTGGAGGCAAGTCGATGCTTGAGTGTGCTCCAGAAGCGCACAAGGCAGCGATTGAAGAGCATTCGTCTAAACTGAAGGCGCACATGAGAGCGCTTCAAATAGCCAAGGTCGATATCTCAAAACGCTCTGTGCTACAGGTATTCCCAGAAATTTTTCTTAGAGAATTTTTGAGATTACAAAACATTATTACAGAACACGTCTTTTCCACCTACAAAAAGCCCTCTAACTATGACTTTTTAGAGGGGCTCTATTTCTTAATCAATAAGGTTAAGAAACAGCGGCTGAACGTTGATGTAGGTGCTCTTAAAAAAGAACTTCACGCAAGACCTGCTCGGGAGTTCTGGAAGACAGTACAGAAAACAAGCCCTCAGGTTTTGTATGATATGTTCAAGACCAAGACGGGCCGCCTGACCACGTGTCGAGGGGGGTTCCCCATTATGACAATGGCTAAGAAGTACCGAGGTATTCTCAAACCTCAAAATGACTGCTTCGTGGAGCTAGACTACAACGCGGCTGAACTCAGGGTGTTTCTGGCACTTAGTGGGAAAGAACAGCCCGATCAGGATCTCCATGAGTGGAATGGTAAGAATGTTTATCGAGGACTTCAAAATAGAGAGGAATCA
>Ga0098033_1000966_pt1 | contig 12340 bp, 17 predicted proteins | sample 1_EtaG_FD_75049 | JGI IMG/M metagenome (GOLD analysis project Ga0098033, IMG submission 75049) | Marine viral communities from the Subarctic Pacific Ocean - 1_ETSP_OMZ_AT15124 metaG | ecosystem: Environmental > Aquatic > Marine > Oceanic | place: Pacific Ocean | collected 2015-01-07
ATCATCACTTGCGGCATTGCAACAAGGATAAATGTTTCGTCTCCATGTTCGTTGAGATACTTGCTCTGCGGCAGCGTAAACTTTTTCTTGTCCTTCGCCATGTAACCATTCTCGCATATCTTTGTATTTGTCGGGAGGTTCTAACATTGTAACATCTGATACGTAGGGCTTGAGGTAGTTGTGGAGTTGGTTTGCCCCCTTTCTGCCTACACCGTCACGATCCATACATACTACCACCTCATGCTCTGTGAGCAATTCGGCGAGCAACCTTCCCCCGCTGTTACACGAAGGCCTTCCGACCGCCGGAAGATTACAGGTTAGAAGAGCCGCTGTGTCTGATTCACCTTCGCATACAAAGACAACGCCTGAAGCGGGCAGATTGTTTGGAATAAAAAGACCATTTTTGCTACCTTTTATTGCAAACTTCTTGCCCCCTTTTGGTCTAGTTCGCACACCAAGTAGCCGCTTGCCGGCGCGTAACATAGGGAACGTCCAAGCGTCACCCTGAGAAAACCAGCCAACATTCAGGAGGTTGAGGGCATGGGGAGATACCCCTAGCTTCACTGCGAGTTCGTCAATTTTTTCATGGTCGCATTGTGTCATCCAGTCCCTTGCACGTATTGCCATAACCTCATTGTGTTCGGGAAGTTCATTGTGGACCCGTGGTATAAACTCTTCCTTCATCCACTCATCGGTGATGCGAATGATGTGCAAGTAACCACTGCCTTCTATGTAGCGTGCCGAACCTTCTTCTATCCGTGGACAGATTGCGGCGCTGCGGTCAGGGGCAACCATGCACCAATCATTTTTGCCACACACGGGGCATCTACTTAGATTGTTTACGCGTTTCCATCTTGATTTCATCTTGTTCCTCTTTCTGGTTAAGTTTTTCTATGTGGTCAAGCATATCTTTGAAGTGTTTTCTGTACCAAGTTGCCGAATAAACTCCAGAATTATACTTACACCTTACTTTTGTAATATCGGCTTTAGTGTATTTCATAATCTTCCTCCGAAACTTGCGCCACAAACTCCATCATGTCTCTTGCTGTTTCTTTGCGCTCTTCGATCCACTTCAAAACTACTCTGTCTGGCACATGGCATTCCATGAAGTCGAGAACACAGTGAGCGCATTTGCCGAGTTGCATGCGCCTTTCTGGTGTCATGCTCTCGGGTGTTGCCTTTTGGTGTTCGAGAACTCCCAGAACTGTTTTGAGTGGCGCATTTAAGAACAGTTCAACCGAAGCACGTAGCCCTGTGAGTAGGGCTAGTGCTTCCGCTTCTTCTAATTCAACGATGCCATCATTAAACAAATACGCATCACATATCTTTTTGGAAGTGTAATGCAAACCGTCAGAAAAGACATTGTCCTCGCCTGTCTGGTTTTCCTCGTACTCAAACGCCTTGGCTCCAATTGTTACATTGGCTACGAGGGCGATCATGTTTGGCTTGTCTATTATTAATTTGAACATACTATTTCCTTAAAACGGGTGTTCTGTTTTCGACTCCACGGTTGCGCTAGTAACATCATCGAGGATTGTCCACTCTTTGATACGAAGCGAAGTTTTGCGGAAGGTTTCGCCCTTTTGGGTCTGCCATTCACGCCCGACCATCCCGCACTGAATTATCAATGTGCATGTAACTGGCTCTGCTGCTTCAAACTTTTGCGCCAGTTCGCCCCACACCTCCAGTTCTAGTGGCGCAGCCTCTTCACTGGGCTTTACAAGTACAGACAGTTTTTTTACTTCATCCCCTCCACGTCCTGTAAAACTGTCGGGCTGCATATCAATACATTTTCCTATAACAATTGCGAATCCTGATTTCATGGCTTGTTTCCTTTATGTAATTTTGCCATTAGTATAATAAAAGCCTTAGCGGCTACGAGTTGTTTCGGTAGTATCCACATAATTTTCCTTTCGATTTAAGTTCTTTCATACATTCCATTACATTCCACACATGCCCTCACATTCATTGTCCCACAATGTGCCTTGCCCTTTGTCCTCGTCTGAACGAAGATCAACCTCTCGCAATGGTTTGCAGGAACGATGCAAAAATTGTTGTTGTGAGCGATGTTCAGCGTTTGACGCATCTCGACAGTCTCGCCGCACTGCCTCATCAAACGAACAGGCATCTTCCCACTCCTCTGCGTTTTTGGCTATCTCGCGCCATTCTTTGTTACTGTGATATGGGCAACCAATACACGCACTTCGTGGCACTTCAATATCTGGATAATTTTCTTCGAGCCATGCAATGATTTGATACCTTCGCCACGTTTTTCCATTTGGCGAATCCAGCCCCCAATCCAAGAACGGAAAAACGTGTTCTTTCCACTTTTCTCTTGATGGTTTGGCGCGGGTTGATTCATCGAACGATATCCCCATCCATTGCAAAATCTGTACGCCCTTTGGGGCGCGTTGTCTTGGTTTTAGCCCGAGCACTTCCGCACGAAGATATTTGTTGATGGGAACAATTTTGTATTCGCTTGTGCATTGTCGTCTGCCCATCCCGATAGAGCCATCTGGCGCAAGCGTGAACATGGGCAAAGCCGCAAACCGAGAACCGTCTTTGTGTGTCACATTCTTCACAACATCTTCACGGATACCACCTTTCGTATGTCTTACAACGACCACAGGGATACCATGCTTCGCTGCTTCTTTTCTACTCCACTCAAGATGGTCGTAAACTTTTTGAGGTTCCCACCCAACATCGGAGAAAAGCGCACAGTCGAGTTTTGGCAGAATGCCCTTACAACTCATGAGCAGCAGGGCGGTTGATTGTACCCCTGCCCCAAACGATAGAACGTGTTTCATAACGAATCCTTTCTATATGCGCTTCCAGTTGTTGTTAGCCAGTCGAGTGATGAGCGCACTTGCATCATCGAATGACATCTCTGTTGTATCGTAATTATTCCTCTTTAATAACCTCACTTGTTTCGGTGTTGCCAAGTTGCGTTTCTTCCTGTTAATCATGGTGTTTAACACCTTCCTTTGTTCAGCCACAGTCATCATCTCCGTGTCCATGCCAGAGTTTTCTAGCCACATGAGTTGACCGTGTGTTAATGGCTTCGCTTTCTTCCACTCGTCATCACACATCGGTTCAATGTCAAGAACGTCAAACGGATCCATTTGACTCTTTCGGTATTTTACTTTTGCATCTACTGCGCGACGCATCTTGCGCTGCTTTGCTTCCTCGGCATCACGCAACACGGCTGCTTGTGCACGTTTTAACAGGTCAAGGGTATCTACATTGCTTTCTTTTAGTGCAATCTCGTTGGCGCGTTCTACCACAGCAACGCTGTAGTTGCCCCCAAGCACATCGGCTGCTGAGACAAGCTTGTGCTTACCGCTGTTTCCTGCAAAGTCAAGGACAAGGCAGTTGGGTTTTAACGAATCACTAATGGATTGCAAGCGTTGTTCGCCGTGCGCAAGACCGTCAACTGTATCCGCAAGCGGTCTAGTGCCACGACCAACCATCTGTGCATACAATGAGCGACTCATGGTGGGTCGTGCGATTGCAACGCACTCGATACCCGGCACATCAAATCCTTCGGTGGCAATCCCTACGTTGCATAGGTATTGAGTGTTGCCAGCTTTGAAGTCTGCCATTATAAGTTTGCGCTCATCCTTATTAGTTTTGCCGTCTATTTCAGCAGCCATGCCTGGTTTCTTGTTGTTCAATATATCTGCAAGACCTTTGGCATGTGCCACAGATGAGGTGAAGATTAGAGTCTTGCGGTTCCCCACCTCTTCTAATATCACTTCTGCAACACCATACATTGCGCTATCTTTTTCCATGGTGGCTGCAAGTTCGCCTTGATTAAAGTCTCCGGCAATCTTGCCAACTACAGACAGGTCTATATCGTCAAGCATGACGCGTTGAATTAGAATTGGTACGAGCCAGCCGTCTGTTACTCCGTCTTGTATGTCATACCTGTACGCACAGTGATCATATATCTGCCCTAGCGCTGCCTCGTCACCTCGGTCTGGCGTAGCAGTCATCCCAAGATGTCTGAGTTTTTCGTTTTCACAAAAGTGATCAGCAACAGATGTCCACGTGTTGGCGACTGCGTGGTGCGCTTCGTCTGTGACAAGGGTGTTAAAGTAGTTAGCGTCAAAGCGTGCCATCCGTGGCACACCATTACGCTTGGCATTCAGGGTCTGCACTGAACCGACGATGCATCCGGCACCGCCAAGTCTAATTTGTGCTGACCTTTCAGCCATCTCTACTTGTGGTATTACTCCAGTAAGCCGTCCGATGGCTTCTTCTGCTTGCTCAACTAACTCTGAGCGATGAGCAATCCACATTGAACGTCCTGCCCTCCTTCGCAGAACCTCCCCTGCTGTCAGGGTTTTACCAAGTCCAGTTGCCATCACCATAAGGCATGATTGGTGCGACTCGAATGCCTTGGCGACTGCCTCTATGCACTCCTCTTGGTAGGGACGTAGTTTTATGCCCGAACGTGTGGTAAATAAATCAGATTGCATACGACCTCCCAAAATAACAATCCAAGATATCAGACAACGCGGCGTATTCACTTGGTGTTTCTTCAAGTAGGCAACTTATAGCGCTTGGCAATTGTGCGCCATCTTCCAACGGAGCGTCAATCCATTCGTCTATGGCGGCGCCAAGTTTGTGTTCATCACCTTGCATGTAATGTTCGTGTATGTGTGTGAGAATGTTGCTTTCCATGCAACAGTTGTCTGCGGCATCTTTTACTTCTTTGATTGCTTCATACACACGCCCATCTTCTGCACGCAGTTCTTTCTTTGCTAGTTTCATAGCATCGGCAAGGGCTTTGCGCAAGTCATTCTCAGTGAATGGCGCTCGTATTGATTCCGCGAGACACCAAGTGCTTGTAATATATACACCTAGTAGGTCGAGGGTTTTTATGTGTTGGCCTTTAACGCAATACCCCTCTGAATTTCTCTCCAGAACATACACGGCGCTAGTATAAAGCGCGTGGTGCTCAGAGCATGCCTCCATGTCTCTTGCAACGGTTGCAATTAAGATTGCGCGTTCAATGACGCGCTCGCGGTTAGGTTGTTTCATTTGTACCTCCTTAGTTGGTTAAGAAACATTGGTTAAGTTGTGTCGATTATACACGACATATAATATATCGTCAAGCATCCTCGTCTAGCTGCAATTTTTTCTTTACATTTTTTAGCCGGGCAGATGGTAGCCACCCCCTTGAGCGACAGACTTCGCACTTGGTTTGCAGCCCACCCAAGCACATAGGGCAAGAACCCTCTGGTCTTGAGTGGATAACAAGTTTTTTAACATCTCGTATCTTCATATCTATAGTGTCGGCGTGTGCTTGTAGCCAGCAACCTTCCGGATGAGATGCCAGTTTGCGTGTGACTTGCTTCATCTCTTCAACTATTTCGAGAGCGAGATCCCACAGTTCGCTGCAATTTTCGTCCTTCCAAACCTCATCTGCCACTTCTCGGGCAGTCATAGAAGATGGCTCTGTGGCTGCTTCGCGGATGTCTCTTGCAATAATCTCCCTGTCCTCGAGTTCGGCGCGTTCTCTGGCGCGGTCGAATACGGCTTCCTGGTCTGTGTATGGAACACGCACCAATTCTCTGGCCTGACCTTCGTTCGACACGCCCTCAATGCGAGTGGCAACTTCTGCGCCTTGGATTAATCGGTATGCGTAGGAGCGCCCCAGCATCCACCTGTCTTTTAGGTATGCATCGAAGGAATCGTATTCATCGCGGTACAATTTCAGGTCAGATATTTCAGACAAAGCATTGCCAACAAAAATAAATCCCTTCAATCCATCGTCAATAATTTTTTCTAAATTGCGAAGCTTGCGCTTTTCTGTTGCGTTCAGTAGTTCGGTTGACATTAATGTAGTCCTTTCAATAAGAGTGTAAGTTTGTTCCTTACGGTTTCAGTGTGAGCACACCTACCCCTTACGGAGTAGGCGAATTGTTCCTGTACGGATCAGCGGTCGCTAGACCTCCTAGTGTATTTGGTTCACGGCAGCACTAGGTTTCACCCTGCCGTACCTCCCTCATGGACTAAAGCGGACGATGCAGTGTGTAGGACGCGCACATCGCCGAGGAAAGTTACCGAATGGATTCCTGCCCATTCGTTAATACTTGAACTATGCCAAAGTATCTAAGGCAGCGGCAATGTCCTAAGACCGATGTTTACCGCAACACTTTGTTGACAATTGTCAACACTATAATATTAAACCTACCCAACCCCGCGAAGGGGCTGGATAGGGAAAGGAGTCATTGCGTGCTAATTGCACGCCACAACAAATGAAAAGAATGTTAATGCAAGACACCCGCAGCATCCGTGTTGTTGTCGAGATTATCTTCGACCCAACCTTTGGCTTCACCAAATTGTTTAGCAGTTGCAGTGCCATCGGTTGGCAAGTCTAGCAGGGCGAGGACTTTTATGCAAGCATCAGTTGTCGCTTGTTCAGATATATCTTTATTTACCCAAGTTGCGACCGCTGCCATGAACTTCGTCCGATTGTTCTGGGCTGAATTTCCGGTCTTGCCCTTATTTGGAAGCGGGGTCTTTCGCGTACCAGAGCGTTGTTCCATGTCTGGTCGGCAGTCGACCTCATCATCGCATCTAGGGATCAACAGTAGGTCACGCAGGAAGTACGATAGACCAGTGGTCAAGGACGCATTCAGCGCCTTATCTTCCGGTCTGCCCTTGCCTACGCATATCGGGTACTGTGTAGCGCACACTACATTTGCTCCGCTTTCATGAGCCAGAACATAGACGGCTTCGACAATCGGGGCGGCATCATCATCGCTGCGTATAATACGCCATCCGTTGCGTGTTACAATTAGTCCGTTTTTATGCAAAACTTCTCGACTTGCAGTAATCATATCCTCGGCGGATGCATACTTGTACCCCCCAAAGTCATTCTTGCTGCCTTTGTGTACCCCTTCAATTTCTCGTTGTGCTTGAAGCAGGAAGGGGGTAATTGCAGCCCACCCACCTAGTTCTGTCGTATCTTCGTGTTTATTCATAGTTAAAACTCCTTGTTGTAATGCGGATTATACCGCTGGTTGTTATGCGGATTGTACCGCGTTTAGGAACTCATGTCAAACCGTGGACACCACGGTTCACACTCACAATGACTACAGCCCTGCGGAATAAATGGGGCTGTGCCATCAAGTAACATATCGGCTCGAAGTAGGGCAGCTTCTTTAATGTTTTCAAGTTGTGTAATCTTGAAATCTACGTATCTCATGACGCGAGATAGCGGTCTTGGATCACCCTTAACATACTGAGTTGCCCTGCCCTCGTCATCAGTACCCATGGTAGCCCTCGCATACGGCTTAAGTGACGGCAAGTCTACCCAAGCGGCGTGCGGGCTGCACGGTTCGAACCTATGCCAATCATCTTGCACGTGGATTACCCCTTCACAGCCGCTTGGCAGTTGAAAAAGTCCATTGCCGGATGCAACAGCACCCCAATAGCACGCGAGTTGCAGCGACCTACTCAGATCGCTAACTGCTGCTGCTGCTATGCGCCATTTCCAATCCCAGATGACCGGGATGCCATCGTCCGTTATAAATAGCGCGTCAAGATGCGAGGACAGATGTACGTCATCGCGCAATTCCCAATAAACGGGCACTTCGCATCCCAGCAACGTCCAGTTTTCGGTCAACGGCATAACCCTCTCAATATATTGCTCGAGAACCCTGTGGATTTCTCGAGTCATCGTCTCTAGGTTAGCCAAGACGGCTTCTGATGGCTGCCTACCCTCTTCCTCCATCGTAGCGAGTGTAGTCTTGGAGGCCTTAAACAGAATGTCCTCAAGCGGGGTGTCTGATGATAGATGTATAAGCTCAAGGGCAGTGTGAACCATAAGCCCGCGCACCAGGGCGGTTCCTGCTACGCCATCAAAAGCCCCATCCCGACGCAGTTGTGCGCGACCGGGGCATGGATCAAAGTCGGAAGTGTGTAATTCATACATTTGGTTGTTCTCCTTTGTTGAGTGACGTAGGTCACAATGGAACTTGTTGGTTAATCTATTCATTTGTATTAGAGTTCATACATATCGCATCGCTCGTTGCCACAATGTGAGCAGCCCTCCTTGCCGTACACTACTACTTCGCTAGCACAATCTGGACAGTATAACAGTGTTTCTTGGTCATAGTAGTAGCCGTCATTGTACTCATACTCCCCCTTATCTTCCTGTGAGTGTGCATTAAATCCATAATTAAAACTAAACAAGTCCGCACCGAAGTCTGACTCAAAGACAAGTTCGAGATACTCGAAGAAGGGGCATGGTCTTTTTAACAAGGATGAAATCTTGGTGACTGTCCTTCTCCAATCAGCCAAATCAAGGGATTCAGCCGCCGTATGCTCACGCCTAAAACCTATGGACACATTGACCCCTGCTATGCCCAGCGCGGGGCACAACTCGCATATGTCCGAGAAGGAACCCACGGCCTCTGCATACCCAACCATGTTTTCCTCCATAAACGCAACAAACTCGCCGTTCGCGCCGTCATAGAAAACCAAATCCTTTGATCCTCTGCGGTCGAACTGTATGGCGAAGCGCTCATCAAAGACAGTGGCAGAATGCTTGGCAATATATCCACTGCCCCTGCACCCTGTTTCTTCTTCTGGCACAATCAGTAGACTGTGCCCACTCTTTCGAAGTGCCCACAGTGCAGCCACCCCGGCGCGGTCATCGGCACCAATGCCAACGCCCTCAACCGCAGACGTTACAACGTGACCATCTTTCTTAAGTTTTATCTTCGCCTTACCCCACACTGTATCGGTGTGTGCGACCAAGAGTACGCGGTCATCTCGCGTGCCCTTAATATATACGGCATCACCAAACGGTGTTGGTAAAACCTTCGCGCCCTTCAGCCCCTTAAACATATTAACAACGTGCTCTTCTTTGGCAACTAGGAAATTTAATGGATTAGAATTAATCATGGTTTACCTCGCTTTCCTCTAGTTTTTTTTGTTCCGCCAGTGTTCCTTCAATGTAGCATTCGCCATCTTCGTTGGATAGAAGCCTGTCGTCATCTTCGTAGGCGCGTTCTCCGGCGTGTTCCCCCGCGTCAATAAGCACAGTTTGATCTATATGACAAGTCGAGCCGCAATACGTTTCGCAGGATCGATGATTCAATATATAATCTCCCGAGAAGTCGTCGTACACACAATCATCTACGTTTACCAAGCCATGACCGTCGCAATAGTTGTAACAATCTCTACAGGCGTCGCAAACGTAAAACTCATGGTAGTCTGACCACGTCATTTCTTCATCTTGTTCTATATCACCACAGTCCCCACAAGAACTTCTGTTTTCATCGTGACCATAGTATTCGCGACCTACCGATTCAAAGGTCACATAATCATGGGTTGAGTTAGTGTCACCATTAGGGTATTGTCCGGGCGGCATATCCCATTCCGCTGAACAGTTGCTCTTGGGCATTGTCTTTCCCGTCCATTTCTGCGCAGCAACTCGAAGGATCGCTTCTATTGCCCTTGGGCCTCCAGAAAATTTGCGTCCATACACGTTGGTGAATGCCATGTTGTCTGCGTCTAGGTACCCCCAAGCCCTGCCGACAACTTCATACTTCGAGTTCGGGCCAACGCCGTCCCTCTCTTTAACATAGAACACGTAACAGTTTTTTGCCAAGCCAAGGTTTAGCGGACTGTAATGGTGGCACCCATTAACACAATAACAAGAGCCCTTGTCGCAATTCATGTGTCCCAAACTCATAAACGAGGTCGGTTCACGCGATGCCACAATTTGATACTTCTTCTTGTGGCTATTCCTGCACGCAGAAGCCAGTTCAGACCATTTATGGATGGAACTTAAAAAAGAGTCCCGTTCTTTAGAATTCTCGCCATCGAACGGGTACAGTTTTTCCACTGAACGGATGATAGATTTAGCCGCTGCTGCGCCCCGCGCTGTCCTGTTGGTAAACCACCATTCTGGCAGTCCAGAGCAAAGAGACCTGTCGTTACCATGCGAGTTACTACAGTTCTCTAGGTATTGATGGAACCAAGTGGTTAAGTTTGGGGCAACGGGCGCTTTGGATCCGCCTTCCTCCAAACGTTTCATGTCCCAACAGAAAGCAGAGGCGCATTCCTCCAGTAGACCACGATAGTATACCTTTGGCTCGACCTCAATCTGCATTTCTCGGCGAACCAGGTTCCCGCGCGTTGCCTGCCTGACCCACTCAACCCATTGATTCAACGATGTTTCACTCGTCCTCTCGTTGAACCGCGATTTCGCCAAGTCACTCATTTCAAAAAGTGATGGCGTTAACAATAATTGTGCATTCATAATAGACTCCTTTCAATTAGTCTTTAGATTGCGACGATAGTAAATCCCCCTTTACGTTTTTTCAAGTGGAAATCCCATCTCCATTAGTATTGCAGATAGGGTGGCGATATTAACTTCAACCATTTCGAGCCAGCACTCATAAGCATAGAAACTCGCGCTGGGTTCGCCCCACACTTCACCACCGTAGAAGCATCGAATGCAATCATAGACAGCATTCTTAAGTCTACGCTGTTCTGCGGGTGTGCAATTAGCTAAACCTTGCTGGTATACCGTTGAATGCATCAGCACCTCTAGTGCTGTGTCTATAATATGTAGTTGTTGTTTGTTCATTGTTGATCCTCCTGGTTAATTTGTGTTTCTGTGGGTTTCAGTTCATATAGGACAACTTCGACATATTCCTGTCGCCACCCTCTCTCTGGTGTTTTTACCCACCATATCTCTACTATTTGTGCTGTATTGCTCATTGTGTTGCCTCCTGACTAATAAGTTCCCTGCGAGTAATGATACGATAGGCATATTCTGGTGCGTTCTCTCGATATGCATGTAAATCTTCCCGCAAGTGAAAACACTCAATACGGTTTTTACTAGATACTTCATGTATATCTTCCCAGCCATAATGGTAGTGGCCTTGTAATACTTTGAGATAGTTGTACTTGTTCATTGTTGATCCTCCTTACCAGGCTCGGGCAGAATCTCGTCATACCCTGTAGGTGGAATCTCACGTAGCCACCCGATGATAGATTTTAGTAATCGTTTAAGCATTTGGAACCTCTACTTTCTTTATTTACGGTTATGCATGAACTACATAGTCCATGCGTCATTTGCACAAAGGTAGCAAGCCAATGCATCAACACAACCTTTGCCATCAATTTTAAGATAATTTATCCACCCACCATTTTCATCATACTGTATCCACGTGCCACGCTTAAGATACTTTGAAGGGTGGCACAAGCGTGCGGGTTCTACGCCCTTGAGGATTTCGTCCTTTCGTTTGAATACCTCACGGAGTTCCCATTCCTCTTTATTTGAAAATACCACATTATCAAAGTAGTCTTTTACCTCTTTAAGGCTAGTGGCCTCTATACGCCAAATCCAGTGAGTGTCTGCATAAGCGTACTTTTCTTTAGCCTCTTCGCTAAAGTTGAACTTGTCCCACAACATACGTATATTGAACACTCTAGGCTCACCTGGTTGTATATCGTCTGCTTCTGGCGGTACAACAAATATCCCTTGCTCAATAAGTGTGGTTGGTGTTTTTATAGCAAGCTTTGGTTTACACATTTGCCGCCTCCTTTGCTTGCTGAATAATCTCGTTAGGGAACGGGTTGATTGAAGTGTGTCCTTTGACATGGCAGCGCGTCCAGTTGCCATCCAAGATCACTGTCGGTTCCGTACTAGATGATTCGCATTTCCGGGCTGGATTGTTTATAAACAACTCGAGCGCTGATGCGTTCATCTCCGTTTGACCAATTAAGGTCTGTCTTTTCCGAGCCATAATGACTCCTTTCTGTTGACAATTGTCAACACTTTGAATATCGTCTGGCAACGCGCCAGACCATTAAAAAGCTGGACTAATCAACAAAGACTAGACCAGCTGTACCCTGTATGGTAGCGAAGGTACTAAAAAACCCGACTAGTCAATAAAGACTAGCCAGGTCTGGTGACTTATGATAGTTTCACCTAAGCCGAATTTGAAATACCCACCTCGGCAAGGTGGGGAGGGGTTAGAGTTTTTGATTTCATCAATCTTTTCCACTGCTGTCGATGTGCCTAAAGGCAACGCAGGTTCTCAGGAAACGTGTTTGCATTTCCTGAATTGATTGATATAAGCAGACAATTTACTTTTGACATACATCGTATTGATGAGAGTACTGCTTGGCATTGCGCCACTTGCTCCAATAACTATTGTATCCCGACAGCACTCGGCAGCATATCAAGAGGATTGAATCCCTACCCTGCTCATGATTCCCCAATGCTATGGTCTATTACGCCCCTAGCATGGTGAATCAATAACGTGCTATACAATAATGTAAGTCTTTTTACGCTGCTGAGTAC
>Ga0098033_1000967_pt1 | contig 12330 bp, 23 predicted proteins | sample 1_EtaG_FD_75049 | JGI IMG/M metagenome (GOLD analysis project Ga0098033, IMG submission 75049) | Marine viral communities from the Subarctic Pacific Ocean - 1_ETSP_OMZ_AT15124 metaG | ecosystem: Environmental > Aquatic > Marine > Oceanic | place: Pacific Ocean | collected 2015-01-07
AAAAAATAGTTGCGGAAATATGCGCGAAATATTATAAAGCCAATCCTCCATATTTCGCCCACCTAGTGGAAAAGATATTAAATGATGATGAGTTTATCCCTACACAAACTCAATACCTGTCTTTGTGTGAAAATAAATTTGCAAAAAAGGTACTCGAAGCAACTTTCGCGGAACCTGTATTCAAAGTTGGCGAGTTGGTACAAGGAAGGGCTAACGGGCCCGAGAATATCAAAGATAAAATTGCAGTTGTGGTGGAAGCTGGAGAAAAGCCTGTTATACGTGCTGCAAAGGGTACAAAATCTTACGAAGTTTTACCAGTCGGTGAAGATAAATTAATAGAATGCGAAGAAAGGCATCTAAAAAAAATAAAAAAAGCTTGACAAAGCTGTTATAATATAATATAGTATATTTACGGAGGTGAATTATATGAGAGTTGGTTTGAGCTATAGTGTTGAAATAGAGGAGGTGCCACCGCTTGTGGCCGGGCTCCTAGAGAAGGTCATTGACCAGTTGAAGATAGATACGCTTCGAAAATGTGAAGATGCCGCAAGGAATTTGAATATAAAAACCCCCAGCATCGATGGAATAGACGCTGCAATCCAGGAACTTAATGGCGCCAAGCATGCTTTTGCAAATATGGACATTGTTCTAGCAGACTACATCAATATTCTTCAGGGCTATGTTGGTGTACTTAAAACGCCACCGGCCCTGCCAGGACCACCGGCATCCGAAGAATTAGAGGAGGCCTCCTCGCCTGTTGAAGAGTCTACTGAATGAGTAACCGCTACAAAAAGGGAGATTTAGTATTTGTACCTTCTGGTTTGACCCTCCTGCAATTTGCCGACACGTCTGCAGAAGATACAAGTTCTGCCAGCGTTAAAAATTTCACCAGGACAGTGGTTCCCTCACCAGTGATAATTGTGGAAAATGAAGCACAGAGTCCATATTGTTCTATTTTATACAATGGCGAGAGGTGGTATGTACCCAAAAGAGAAGTATATCCAATAACGGAGAATAAAAATGATAATTAAATTTGTTGAGGTTTTTGAAGCTACGCGAGTGCACGCAAAAGACGATCAAAGAAGCTTCTCTCTGAGAGAAATCTTTATTAACCCAGAGCACGTTGTCTGTGTTAGATCGGACCCGATGTTTAGGAGAAATTTGATGGAAGGGAATATTCCGGAAGGACTAGATGCCAGACAAGAGTTTACCCGTGTCTATATGAATCGAGGCCAGTCTGGTTTGGACGTTGTGGTGGTCGGCACCCCGGACGTCATTGAAGAAAAACTAAACATTAGACAAAAAAGTATTTTGAAGGGTTAGTTTTTATGGGAGGTACAGGACCGCAGGTTATGTTAACCAGAAGCTTATGCAAACAGCAAATTATCGAGGCAACATCTACCAGGAGACTATTGAAGTTTTTGATTATTGAAAACGCTGGAGATGAAAAAAAATGGAAAGATTTGTTGATGCCGCTTCTATGTGAGTATTACAGCACAATAAATCAGTATATAAAGTTACTGATGGAACTTTTCATATCTGGCGCGCGCGATCCCTTGGAACCCGAGATGGTGAAGATAGAAACAAAATACGTAGAGATTTTAAGATCTCAGACTAGCTTGATGCGACTTAACGACAATGACCTACAGTACAAATACGGCATTTCTTTGACAGTGCACTGAAAAATAAACTGCACAGTACACACCTGCTAAGGAAAAGACCCTCAATTGAGGGTCTTTTTCGTATTTTGATTTTAATACAACTAATTATAATGATACAATAAATAAAGGATTTTTTATGGCTCTCACTAGACAACATTTAGCAGAAGTTGCAAAAAAAGAGGTTTCTGAGGAAAGAATTAAAAATATACTCCTCGAACAACCAGAAGGCGGAATCCCTCCGGAAGAATTAATGGGTATGGTCCAACAAGCCCTTGAAATGGTTGGCGGTGCCCAGCCAGCTATTGAGACTATCTCAGGCGCCATGGAGAGCCTGCAGCAGGTTCCGGCAGCCCAGGAGATATTGGGGCAGCTTATGCAGCACTTCCAGCAACAGCAGGCACAGCAGGCACAAGCCGCAGAGCAAGAACAAAAACAGAGTACAGAACAGAGTCGCATGCAAACGCAAGCAGCGCTAGAAGAATCGTTGTTGCATAACATTAAAAATATTCTAGAAGATTCTTTGCACGTGGAAAATACGATGCTCCAAGAGCAAGATTTAGAAGTTTTTGAAACCATGGCTCATCTTGTAGTAGACAAACAAACCAACTACGAGCATATTTTTACCAGAATCAGGGCTGTTGAAGGAGTCACGGTTGTATCAATTGAGACTGCTGCGCAGGATACTGGACCGACGCTAGTTAGGCTGTACATCAATATTAAGTATGTTAAAGGAGCCAGACCGTCAAAGTACTTTTTATCTCTTCTGAACCGGGCTTTGCTAAGAATTTCCGGAATTAAAAGTGTCAGATTTGTGTCGACAAGGAAGTTACAAAATGTATAAAAGATCAGCGGTTAATTAATGACAAATTTCTTTAAAAAATGGCGACAGTTTATAAACGAGGATCCTGTAAAAGTTTCGGCGGAAAGGCCTCAGTTGTTAAACGAAGAGCGTCTTGATGGCACTCTGATGTTGAACGAGATCAGTCAAGAGAGAGCCGAAAAGGTCATGGCCATACTGTATAATAACACTGATACAGATAAATCATTATCGTTCAGTAAATTGTTCGGCGGCGCCCTTCGTGCGTCCGAGCCCATGAAAACGCAACAAGAAGGCCCAGTTGGAGATATTATAACACTCTTCGAGAATTTCGGGTTTGATGTAGATCTGGCAGAGGGTATGATATCGAGGACGGACACGATAAACTACGATGAAGTAGCGATGAATATTTTTAATAGCATGCTCAAAAAACGAGCTTCTGACAATTTAAGAAGCAAGGTGAAACTTTTAGCAGATACATATACCGAAGGGCCGTATACTATGGGCTTGAAACGCATCGGAAATATGTTTTTCGGTCTTAGTCAAAGCAACCATTCGCTTCCTGAACGGCTAGCTAAACCAGAAGCATTCCAATACAGCGGAATGGAAGGGCGGGTCATGGTTGATAAGCTGAAGGCCGGCCGTTCAAGGGAAAACGCTGCTCATACATACGTTCCGTGGCTAAGAAAATCAATCGAAAAAGCTGTCCATGATTCTGCTATATCAAAAGCAAATATGGAGTGGTCCGAGAGATCTACAGAGCAACGCGACGCCGGCCGAGAGGCGTGGGAGAAAGCCCGGCATGCTTACTGGACTCACCCCGAAATTGGAGATCTCAGAACTGAGCTTTTTGAGCAAGAAGATATTGAAGAAGTAATCAACATCATGCTGGCTGTTGCCGACAAAGCTCCAAAACCAGGAACAAAGAAAACTACAAAACTTAAAATCGGTAAGGCCCTAGAAAAGATTCATGGTTTTGCCAAAAAGACACAACAACTTCTAGACGATGCAAGAGCGAATCCCGGGAAAGGAAGTCCAGAAGAACTAAGGGTTATGCCCGGGCAGGTTTGGGATCCGGATTTAGCTCCGCACAATTTCCCGGACATCTCGTACATTAATGACCCAGAGGCCATGACCACGAAGGGCGCCATACTTCAGAATCTTGCAAAGATACTACCTTACAGCGATGGTTTCCCCGTTTCCACTTTGATTAATCAGGGTCTAGAGGGAGAATGGGCTAAAAAGGATCTGTTAGGTTTTTGGAATAGAAAATCTCAGTTCTACAGGGAAAACCCTGAAGAAGCATACGGTTCACCATATACAATAGTGTTCTCTCGGCATCCCATTGACGTTGTTCGCATGAGTGACTTTGCAGCTATTTCATCCTGCCATTCTGAGGGTAAAGAATACTTTCACTGTGCAATAGCCGAAGCCAAAGGCCATGGCCCAATTGCATATGTGGTGAGGACCGATCAATTAGAAACCGAACTTGAACGTAGTGGTGTCGAGAATATTAACGAGCTGGACGACGAAGAAATATTCAACGACCCACAACGAGGAGTTCGAGGCATCGAACCTATTTCCAGACTTCGACTTCGAAAGCTCGTGAATATCGCAAAAGATTATGACTTAGCAGTTCCAGAAAACCGAGTATATGGAAAGAAATTTCCCGGCTTCATGGAAGCTGTGCAAGAATGGGCAAGAGAGCGACAAATAGATAAGTTCCGAGATCCTGAGGATCCAGACCGTCTCCTCTTTCCTGACAAAAATGAGTTTGTTATGCATGGAGGATCTTACACGGATACCTCCGGAGGCCAGATGCTAAAGAACTTTTTTAAACCGTATTTGAAGCCTGGAGATGATGTGACATATACCTATCAAGGGAATGTGAGATGGGAAGGTGCCGAGAACGAGGAAGAAGATGCCACCATGCAAGAGTTATATGAGGAATGGGTTCATGCTTGCGGAAACCTCCAGGATAGCGCTGATTACCAGTTAGAATACTCTGAAGTTGAGCACTATGTGGAAGCCGATGCAGGCTTCGATGGCGAACCCTCTGTCGGTTTTAGTGGTAAAATTCTGATGGAGTTCAAGGATGTGCAAAGGGGCTTTGACTACAAGAAAGACATTCCCCCGGCCGCTATGGGTTTCGCCGGCCCAAACGAGAAGGATAAGGTTGAAAAAGACATAGAAGAAATTTTAGATAGCCAACACAGCGTCCATCCGGACGATATAAATATTAGAGTTGCCACGCATATTGAACATGTAACCCAACAACTCCAGGATATACTTAGGGAAGAGGTGCAAGATCGCTCCTTCGCTGCATCGTTTAACGAGCCTCAAAGAGTTGACTCTTACAATCAGGATTTCGGTATACCAGAGCCGGAGGGACCACCAACCGTCCCAAAAGAAGTTAAAAGGTTTTACATTGAAGGCCCCTACGATTATGCTGCCGGCGACACCGCCAATACACCCGAAGGTTTCAGTGACTTCATAGATTATATGAAAGAACAGGATGCAAACATGGAGGCGGCCAAAGAAAGTGTAAGGAAATATCTTAAGGAAAAGGGATTCCTGGCTAAGACTGAAATTGATAAATACGCAGAAGAGTTTCAAGACGAGACAGAAGCCTTCAAGTACTTCGACTGGGATTACGCGGAAGGCTACCTCACCGTGAATACTAAGCCTCCAGGATTATATCTAGGAGTTGTTAACCCTGATTTGGATACAATATCTGATTTTTGGATGGATGGTACATTCCAGACTGCCAGAAAGAAACTTTATGATGAATACGGAGGAGATATTCTTTTCGGACCCGGTATCCAGGGAGCGATAGAGAGTGGTCTTGAAGAAGTAATTGCTGCTGCGCAAAAGGAGGCGCGCCGACAATTAGAATTAGATCTAGACGACGAAAAGGAAGCGACGTCGGACTGGGGATCCAGCCCCTCTGGCAATGAGTACATGAGCTTTGAGCATGCTGACGTCAAAATCCACACTGACAAAAAGTCGGATGGCTACGAGCATATATATGATGCGTATTTGAGCATAACCTTCAAATTCTCCACTAAGACTCCCAAAGAAGAATTGAAAGCGGCTATTGAGTTTATCAAAGTGTTGGATCACCAGTACATACCACAAATTACTGACGTCGCACAGACATTACTAGCCCGCATGCAAAACAAGCACAAGGAGGTTATGGCAGAAACCAACGAAAAATCGCAGGACATCTCTTCAAAATCTGTTGAAGAGCTAGTAGCCTTCGCCATAAATTTGGAGGATGAACAAACGCGTACAGGCCGAATAGTACAGTGGGGAATCCAACCTAATCTTGAAAAGAATGTTAATATCGAACGTGAACTTCGAGTACCTGCTCATGGCGGAAGGCGAAGTTTTAGCCCTAAATTTTGGGCCGAGCTAGCGACAACGCAAGAAGATACAATCGTTGTTAACGTAATGAGTCGCACTACCAATCAATGGGTTGGTGAAGAAGTGCCAGTGACCCCTCTCGCGCAAGCATATGCCGCACAGATGTTGAGATTCATTTACGCCAGCATGCAGTACGGGATCAGCGTACAAGATTTCATCGATGTATTGGGGTTCACCTTTGAAAAGGATGTGTTAGAAAATCCCGCTGGCCGAAGCTGGAGAACGACCTATGGCCGCATAGAAGAGTCGACGATAAGAAATATTATCAAGGTGTTGATCAGTGAGAAGTTGAGGAGGGAAAGTTAAAATGTGTTTAATCTGTATCGATCTTGCAAGAGAAAAACTCACTGCAATGGAAGCCTTTAGAAATTTGGGGGAGATGTGGGAGGGTATGGAGGAAGAACACCTTATGGAGCTGGCGCATAAAATCTATGATCTTGAGCAGAGGGAGAGAATGGAGAAGAGGGAGAATGAAGAGAAATCTTAAAACATGGAGGGAATACTTGACCGAAGAAAAAACTAAAGAATTTAAAGCAGCGATGGTTGTGGTATTTAACGATAAAGATGAGACATTGATACTGAAAAGGTCGCTAGGACCGCACTGGATGCCCGGTAAGTGGGCTTTACCGGGCGGGCATATAGAAGAGGGCGAAACACCACTTGAGGCCGCTGTACGCGAGACAAAGGAAGAGACAACTTTGGAGATCGATCAAGTGAAAGAATTGGGAAAAAGAGAGCAGGTTATGATATATTACACAGCTTCATATTCAGGAGATGTGGAAATTGATTTTGAACACACGGATTGGGCATGGATTTCTTCTGATAAACTAACTAATTATGATATAACACCCGATTTAAAAGATAACATTGAGTGGGCTTTGAAAAAGAAAGGCCAGGAGAATCCGGATGAAATGTAAAATATGTAAACAGAACGCAGACTTTGTTGTTCAATGGGGACCGAAAGCAGAGAACAAGGAATGTGCTTGCGAGAGACACATTGGCGACATACTTAATGCTGTAAACGCAGGAGAAATGTGGGTTGCAAAGGTACAAAAGACATGAAACTCCTATTTGAAAATTGGCGTAAGCATTTGCAAGAGGGTAGTAATAGAACCATCCTTTATCACTCTACCCCTCCACATCAAGCAGAGGTAATAGAAGCGAACGGTATAAAGATTGGATCTGAAGGAATCGGATTTATGATAGGCGGCAACTGGGCTGATGAAGTTTATGGAACTCGTCCTATATATTTGTCTGCTAAGCCCGGAGAAGGTGGCGGCAGGGAATATGAGGGAACAATATTTGAGGTCGACGTGACAGGCTTAGAACTTTACCCCGATCTTCCCACTCTTGTGGACTATGGAGCCTATACTGAAGAAGATGGCATGTGGTGGGATTATGACGAGATACCATCAGAAATGGAGAACGTTGTTGACGACGATGGCTTCGTAGAGTTTGAGGAGTTTTTAGATCCCGACTCTCCAGCAGCAGGCGCAGCAATTCATCTTACCGGAACTGCTGTTGTGTTGGAGGACATACCACCTGAAAGAATAAGGAGACTGTCGTGAAGCTCCTATTTGAAAATTGGAAAAAATACCTAAAGGAAGGCAATGTTATACAAGGTCCGTGGGCAGACACACCGAGCCCTTTCGATCCTGAACTTATAGATTTTGTTAATCAACTAGAAAATGCGATAGGAAAAAAACTTGAAGATGTTCACGGGCGCACCGCCATGGACATACCCATTGAAAAAATCGAGCAACTGGACAACGTTATGAAAGAATTGGATGCACTTTTCGATATACAAGATGAAATAGGAGATGATCATGGCGAGAATTAAAGGCTTACATGCCACCTTAATAAAAGAACAGTTTGAAAAAGCTTTCAAGAAAAAAGGTTATGCTTTTTTTGACGGCAAGAAGAAATATAATTTAAATATCATTGGAGTTAGAAACGATTCTCATGACTCGTCTAAATTTGATGATACGCTCCTTGTAATTTATAGGGACGACGAGAAGGAATGGGAGGTGTTGACGTATGAAGTCACTACTGAACCTGGACCAGCAATTCTAAGAAGGCCGATTAATCCGGATGGTACAGCAATCCTTGTACCAGGTCAATATCGCGGAGTGTACCAGGTTGGATTGCACGGAGGTTCATACCGACACACAGCCTTGGTCCAAAGGAATGGTACCGTTAAAGTTTACAGGGATCAAAATAAGAATAGCACTATGGAGATTGACGAGCACACACTGATACAGGAAGGATTATTTGGTATAAATATCCATAGACACTCCAAGCCTGACGAGAGAGATTATGTCAGGGGCACCTCAGCTGGTTGTCAGGTGTTTAGAGATTCCAGACAATTTGCTCAGTTTTTAGAAGTCTGCAACGTATCGGCAGATAAATATGGAAACGCTTTTACTTATACTTTAATTGAAGAAGGGGATTTATCATGAAGAAACTATTTGAGAACTGGAAAAGGTTTATAAACGAAGAAGAACTTGTTGAGGCTCCCAGTCATGACTGCGCTAAACATGTTAAAGAAAACGCGACCGGTCGAGAAGGCCGCTGTGTTTTCCACAACTGGAATGAAACACTTCAGGAGGTGACAGCTTATGACGTGGACTTTGGCGGTGAAATTGTAAAGAATATTCCCGTTACTGATCTTACGATTTTAGAACTGAGCCTCAAGGAAGGCCACATCGGCCACATTGCAAAAAGGGATGATACAGATGAAGAGGCTGAATAAAATGACCTTGCGTGGCTCCACGCTCACGTTAAAAAATTACTCAAAAGTGCACAAAATCATCCTTACCTACAGTGCCCCAAAAGTTTTTTACAAAATCTTGCTGCCTTACTTGCTGTTAGCAGGTTCCGTTGGGTTTTTAATTGGTTCGAATCTATATCTTTTAGACTATTTATATTAAAAGAGGGTAAACCGTGAAACTCCTGCTTGAAAATTTCCGCGAATTCCTAGAAGAAGATCTAGAAAACTTTGACAAGGAAACACTCGAAGCCCAACCCGGACTCAACCCAGATCTCTGGCGAGAAGATAGAATAAACCCACAAATAAGAAAAGCTCTGCTACAAATAGCAACTGATTTTTTTAATGGACTAGGGCTAGAAGGTGTTGATGTGCAAGACGTTGTTCTGACTGGCTCGTTGGCTAACTACAACTGGTCTAAATATTCTGATATTGATCTTCATATAATTGTACATTTCGAACAGGTAAACCATGACATAGAACTAGTTCGTGATTTTTTTAATGCTAAAAAATCTGGTTGGAATCGGGCCCATGATATAAAGATCAAGGGATATGAAGTAGAAGTATATGTAGAAGATCCAAAAGATATTCATTATTCCAGTGGTGTCTACTCTTTGTTACGAGATGATTGGCTTTTCATGCCGGCGAAACAAGACTTTGACTTGGACTGGGAAAGCATAACAATAAAGGCAGAGGCGCTCATGAACGAAATAGATGGACTCGAGCAATTGCATAATTTAGGACGCTACAAAGAAGTGTTAGAAGATTCAGAAAGAGTCAAGAACAAAATAAAAAAACTCAGGCAGTCTGGACTGGAGTCAGGCGGTGAATATTCAATAGAGAATTTAGTCTTTAAAGTTTTGAGGAGAACTGACTACATCGGCAGGCTTCTAAGGCTCAAGGTTGATGCCTATGACAGATCACTCTCTATTGATGGCGGGTTGTGAAGGGAATAAGTTTCAGTACTACGCCGGGCGAGCCACGTCTGAAATTATATGAAAAAATCGCCAGAGAAGTGCTCGAAGATAAATATCTCAGTTTACAAATGAGTGGCAATTTTAAGATTGAGGAAAATTTACAGGATGAAATTACCAAGATCCACTGTGTTATCGAGGCCACCGGCTCGCAAGACAGGAATATAATGGTGATCGAAGGAAAAGGAGAAGGTCCAATTGATGCATTTTTTAAATCCATAAAAAAAGAATTGTCTGGTGAATATGAATCTTTAAAAACTTTTAGATTTAAAGAATTCGGAGCTGTTACTGAGATTAATAATGGTACTAGAAAATTGGGCTTATCCGCAGCAGTCGAAACACTGTTTGTTGTGCAAAATGATCGTGGCGAAGATCTGGTTTTCAGGAACAAATCGACCTCCGTAAATAGGGCTTCGGTTAAGTCAGTCTTAAAAGCTGTTGAATATTTTGTTAATATGGAGAAAGCAGTTAAGCTGCTGCATGCAGCTATTGAGAATGCCAGCGAACGCAATCGCGGAGATCTCGTTGTTGCATACACTTTAAAGTTATCTGAACTGGTACACACCACTTCTTATGATAATATTTTAAAAAAGGAGAACAAATGACAAAATTAGAAGCGATAAGGATTGCTAATATCTTGATGGATAATTTTAAGATGCCGGTTGCCCGACGTGAGATGTTCAGTTCTTATGTTATAACTGACAAAGACAATAGAGATTTATTGTACATAGGCGCTGGAGGGATGGGCTTGTATATTGATGTGGAAACTTTAGAAATCGCGAAGAAGGAAAAGAGAAAAATATTTACCATCGAAGAAGTAGAATTGAGATCAGGGGGTCCACACCTTAACATTTTGCCGGACAGCGACAGTCTGAAAGAGCCGGAGGAACATGAATAAAATGTCGAGATTTGACATAGGTGATCTGGTTTCCTACTCACCGGCAAAACACATGCACACAAGCCTAGGGTTTATTATTGGTATTAAAGACGAGGATCTTGTGAGAGTTTTCTGGTACGTGTCAAACGTGCTCCCCGTCCCCAGGAGACGGCACCCTGATGAGTGGATACCAGCTAGCATACTGGAAGATTCTGGCACATTCAAAGTTTTGTCGAAAAAAGGTTGACAACTTCTAATTATTATGATATCATGAAAGAAATGGATGATGATAAAATAAAATTTGAGTTCAACAAGAACGATGGCGCTGTCATTTTTACATGGGACAGCCCCCAGGAACAGTTTCTTGTCCCAATTGGCTCTGACGAGAGGTGCGATACGATACGTGCTTCGATAGCATTTTTTGTTTACGCAACTCAGAGAGAAGATTGGATAAAAGAATTTAATAGTGAGATGGCAGAAGTATTTGCAGAGGAAAAAGAAATCGTTGCTGAAGAAGAAAAAAAGGCGAAAAGAAGTCATTTAACGGTGATCAAGTGAATAGCTCACCGGAAGAGTTAAAGGTTGGCGATCTGGTCAGACCTACCGGAGAGCGCATATCTCTCACTTGCCCATCGAACGACGTCGGTATAATAGTTGAAACGATCTCTGATAAAGCATATGTCAGGACTGGCCGTACCGTGCGAGTTTATTGGCAGAGAAATAAAAGAAAAGCTGTTGTAAATCCTGGCTGGCTGGAAAAAATAAATATTTGACAACAATTTAAATTTTTGGTAAAATAATCAACATGAAAGAAAGAATCGAAAATTTGCTCGCTCAACCATATCTCAGTGCCTCTGAGAGTGGCTTTCTTAAATCTCTGCTCGACTTCTTCAAGAGCTACAACCGTCTTACGGAGAAGCAAGAGCAAGCTCTGAAGAAGGTTGAAGAGCGGTACGACGAGGGAACTTTGTCAAGAGCAGAGGTTTGGCGTCAGTCGTTCACTGACGAGCAGCGACAAATAGCTGTGATATGCGCTAAGTATTATAACGCGATTGGCGAATACTACCGTGAACTGGCTGTGCGTATTTTAAGTGAACCCGAGTACGTACCGAGTGAGAAACAATATCGTTCTATGTGCGAGAACAAATACGCTAAGAAGGTAATCGAAAATACATTTGCCGAACCGAAGTACCCTGTGGGAAGTTTCGTCGTCTTGCGCGCCGGAGCTTCTTATCACACGCGAATGGAACTGGAAGAATCGCCAGCTTTAGTTATTGCGACCGACGTGGAGCCGGTCACTTCGGCTGCAAAGGGTTCCAAAAAATATTCTATCCTACCAGTTCGCTCGAGCAAGGTACACATTGTCGAAGAGCGTTATCTGAAAAGGTGTAGAAAACAGTGAAGGAGAAGGATATGAAATTAGTTGTTGAGTTTGAGATGCCGATAGTTGCCAGAAACGTGACGGTTTCTGACATAAGCCCCGAGATTCAAAAAGTTTCGGATTTTCTGAAAAATCATTTAAATAAAAAATTCTTGACAGAAAGTAGTTTTTTTGATAAACTTGTTATAAATGAAATCAAAATCATAGGAGAATGCGACGATGAACAACTCGAACTTGATCTCGATGATCATTCAGTATGAGAACGGTGAATTAACTGACGAAGAGGTGATAGAACTGTTCCAGCATTTGGCTCACACAGGATTAGCGTGGTCTTTGCAGGGCAGCTATTGCCGCATGGCCGCACACCTCATAAAAGCAGGCGAGATCGAGGGTTGTTTAGCGATCTAAAAATAGCCGGGATGGTGGA
>Ga0098033_1000969_pt1 | contig 12322 bp, 6 predicted proteins | sample 1_EtaG_FD_75049 | JGI IMG/M metagenome (GOLD analysis project Ga0098033, IMG submission 75049) | Marine viral communities from the Subarctic Pacific Ocean - 1_ETSP_OMZ_AT15124 metaG | ecosystem: Environmental > Aquatic > Marine > Oceanic | place: Pacific Ocean | collected 2015-01-07
CCGGGTTGATTCATCCAAGATTGCTGCGGCCAAATCACTTGAAGCCGCGCAAAATGCTGGAGAGACATCCGCCTGGGCCAAGGGCTCGGTCGTCGCGTCGGACGCCTTCTTTCCCTTCGCGGACGGTCTGCTCGCCGCAGCGGAAGCAGGGGCAACTGCGGTGATCCAGCCCGGTGGTTCCATGCGCGACGATGAAGTGATTGCTGCCGCTGATGACGCCGGGCTTGCCATGGTCTTTACCGGCATGCGACATTTCCGCCATTGATATTTCAAGTGAGAGGAGCGCGGCGATGATTATTACCACAACCGGGTCCGTTGAAGGTCATTCCATTGCGTCCTATCTGGGCGTAGTTGGCGGCGAGGCTGTCATGGGATCCAACTTTATCCGCGATTTCTTCGCGCGGGTAACTGATACACTGGGCGGGAGGTCCGATGCCTACCAGAAGGAAATTCGCAACGCCCGCGCACACGCGCTTTCAGATATGAAGGAAGAAGCCGCCGATATCGGCGCCGACGCCATCGTGGGGATCAGCGTAGATGTCGAGGTTATCGGCGACAGCATGTTGATGGTCACAGTCGCGGGTACCGCGGTCAAGCTCGCCTAATGCCTAGTCGTGCGCTGGTTCGCGCACGAAACTCATCAGCGCCGCCCCGATCATCAATAATGTGAAAATGACGATCATCGCCGGGCGTTGCTGCCCGGTCAGCGAGGTAACAATCCCGATCAGGAGCGGTGCCAAAAATGCCGTTGCCTTCCCTGACAATGCAAACAGCCCGAAAAACTCGCCGGCCTTTTCCGGCGGTGCCATGCGGGCAATCAGGGTCCGGCTGGCGGCCTGCGCCGGTCCGAAGAAAAACCCCATGATAAAGGCGAAAACCATAAAGACCATCTCTGCAGGGCTGGCGAATAATGCCCCCCCTTCAACAGGCATGGCAGCAGGAAGCCCGAACAGGACCTGACCGTTGCTGATCGACAGCACACCTACAGACGCGAAGGCGAGCCCCAGAACGGAAATAACAATTGTCGGCTTAGAACCAAGTCTGTCATCCAGGGCTCCGCCAATAAAGCACCCGGCAATGGCAAAGAAATTGATCAGGATGCCGAAAATACCAAGTTCTGTTGTCCCCCACTTAAAGAGTCCTGCGGCGTAAATGCCGGAGAAACCGATAAGGGCTAGAATGCCGTCATTATAAAACATTCGGGCGATCAGGAAGTAAACGATGTTGCGATAGTCCTTCAGGGACCGCAGCGTTACCACTAGTGCCGAAAAGCCCTGCCGCACCGCTGCAGTCTTCGATATGCCGCTCGGTGCTCGGTCCGGCGTGAACAGCAGCATCGGAATTATGAAGACCAGCAGCCAGATGGCGGACATCGGGCCAGTTATGCGGTCCGGTTCGTGCAATTCCTTGCTGAGGCCGAAGAGGGGAACTTCCGGCATAGAGAACCCGAACAGCACAATAAACAGCGCGATGAGCCCCCCAATATAGCCCAGACCCCAGCCAAAACCACTGAGGCGACCCATTCGCTGGGGTGACACAAGCGTCGGCAGCATGGCGTTGTTAAAGACGATGCTGAACTCGACACCGATCGTGCCGATGACAATGCCCGCCAATATCCAGAATATGCCGCTCTGCATACCCGGCACTGCCCACCAGAGGGAGAAGGCTCCAATCGCGCAGAGGATGGAGAAAAACAGGATCCAGGGCTTTCGGGCGCCACCAGCGTCGGCAATGGAGCCGAAAACCGGACTCAATATCGCAATCAACGCACCCGCTATGGCCTGGGTATACCCCCAATAGGCTTGCCCTTCCGCCGGGCTTGACGCCACGAAGGAGGTAAAATAGGGCGCGAAAATAAAAGTCGTCACCACGGTGAAGAACGGCTGGTTCGCCCAGTCGAACAAGGCCCAGGAAAACTTACCGAGCTTTCCGGTCTCTTGCGGCATCCCCTCGCTGATTGCGCTCATGCCTTCCCCCTCATCTTTCACCCTGTAGATGTCGTCAAGCTACGACAACGAGGCGGAATAGACAATCACGTAATCATGGATCGAAACTGCTGATTGGCGAAAACAAGCTTCGAAATATCCAGGCCGCCGGTCGATTTCAGTTCTTTTATTAGTTCAGCGGTACGCTTGATTGCCAGTTGATTGTTTTTACTCCAAAAATCAAATGCCTCCCGCCCCTTATAACCGTTTGAACCGGCAAAGACCGAGGTGGTAATCGCCCGCTGCTGACCATAAAGATCATCGATGATCGCCGTGATCGCGAGCCGGTCCCAATTGTCTCCGGGCTCGATCGACTCTGAGGCGCTGCGCAGCCAATCGAGGTGAAGCTCCGCCCCAACAGCAAAATATACCTCGCCAACCTCAGTGATTTTCTGGCCGCACACTTTGCCGGCCTGAATGACATCAAGGGAGGAGCGCAACGGACCGAGTGCCGCCACCCGCCGCGCCAGCGGTTCGGGCACCCCGTCAGCGACAAGCTCTTTGGTACGGGAAACGAAACGGTTCTTGCCCTCCTCACTCAACAAGCCTTCCAGGCCCTGTTCAAGCTTGCGCATGTCGGTGGCCAGCGCCTTGACCTCGTCGGCGATATTGTCGCCTTGTGAGAGATGCCGCAGGCACCAGAGCGTCGCCCGCCGGGCAAGTTTCTGAATAACATCGATCATCCGGCCCTGGACATCCGTACTGACCTTGTTGTCCAGCGCCTCAATCCCGGACCAGATCTTTTCAAGATCGAAAACCGCGCAGACGATGGCGAACGCCCGCGCCACATCCTGCGCCTCGCAACCCTGTTCTTCCCGCATCTGGAACACAAATGTGGGTCCGCCCCGGTTGATCAGCTGATTGACAATGATGGTCGTGATGATTTCCCGACGTAGCCGATGTCCTGCCACATATGCCGCATGCTTGACGCGCAGTTGTGGCGGAAAATACTGGGCCAGCCAGATATCATAATAAGGATCGTCAGGCAGGATCGTCTCCAGGATATCCTCATAGAGCGTCATCTTCGCGTACGCTAGGACTACCGATATTTCTGGCCGGGTAAGGCCAATATTGGCCGCCTGACGACGGGCAATCTCCTCATCATCCGGGAGGTTTTCTACAGCCCGGTTCAGCCGGTTCTTTTTTTCAAGATCACGCATGAAAAGAACATTGTCGGTGAAATTATCGGCACTTTGCCGTTCGGCCGTAGTCAACGCCTGTGTTTGCAGGTAGTTATCTATCAGGACATGCTCCGCGACATCATCCGTCATTTCGACGAGCAGACGATCACGCTGCTTTTCCGTCATTTCCCCATCGTCGAGAACAGCCCGCAGCAGGATCTTGATATTCACTTCATGGTCCGAGCAGTCAACACCCGCGGAGTTATCGATGGCGTCTGTATTCAGCCGGCCGCCGTTCAGTGCATATTCGATACGGCCCAGCTGGGTTACCCCGAGATTTCCGCCTTCGCCAATGACCTTTGCGCGCACTTCCTTGCCATTTACGCGAATGGCGTCGTTGGCGCGATCGCCCACCTCGCCATTGCTTTGGTGCGTGGCCTTGATATAGGTGCCAATCCCGCCGAACCACAACAGATCCACCTTCATCTTCAAAATGGAGGTAATCAACTCATTTGGCGTGACGGTGTCCCCCTTGATATCGAGAAGCTTCTTGATCTCCGGCGTGAGGGAAACGGACTTTGCTTTCCGGTCAAAGATGCCGCCCCCCGCAGAGATCAGTTTTGGGTTGTAATCCTCCCAGGAGGAGCGGGGCAGTGCGAATATCCGTTCTCGCTCCTTATAGCTTTTGGCGGTGTCCGGCGTCGGGTCGATAAATATATTGCGATGATCGAAGGCCGCGACAAGCCGGATTTTCTTCGATAGCAACATACCATTGCCAAAGACATCCCCGGACATGTCGCCAATGCCCGCAACATCGAATTCCTGGCTTTGGGTGTCGATCCCCATTTCGCGGAAATGACGTTTTACGGACTCCCAGGCGCCGCGTGCGGTAATGCCCATTTTCTTGTGATCATATCCCGCTGCACCGCCGGAGGCGAAAGCGTCCCCAAGCCAGAAACCATAGGAGATGGCCACAGCATTTGCGATATCCGAGAAAGTCGCTGTCCCCTTGTCCGCCGCGACGACAAGATAGGGATCATCGCCATCATGCCGGACGACATTTTTCGGGGGCACCACTTCGCTACCAACGTAGTTATCCGTGATATCCAGCAAGCCGGAAATGAAAATCTTGTAGCAGTTGATACCTTCGGCAAGATACTCTTCGCGCGATCCCGCCGACGGCAGGTTCTTGGGATAAAAGCCACCCTTCGAACCGACCGGCACAATAACCGTGTTTTTCACCATCTGGGCCTTCATCAGGCCAAGAACTTCTGTTCTGAAATCCTCTCTCCGGTCTGACCAGCGTAACCCGCCACGGGCTACCTTGCCGCCGCGCAGATGCACACCTTCCACCCGTGGACTGTAAACAAATATCTCGACAAACGGTCGCGGCAGCGGGAGCTCCTCCAGCTTCTGACTATCGAGCTTGAATGAATAATAGGGCTTTTCCTGCTCATCCAGACGGTTCTGGAAAACGTTTGTTCGCAGGGTGTTGACGATCAGGTTGACGAAACGGCGCAGGATCCTGTCTTCATCCAGGCTGGAAACCTCATCAAGCAGTTGCCAAATCTCATCGACGATGCGGACGACATTTTCATCCCGGTTATCCTCTTGTGCAGGATTGCATCGGGCGTGGAACAGCTCGATCAACCGTCGGGAAATCTTCGGGTTACCCGACAGCGTATTCATCATATAGGTCTGGCTGAAGGTGATGCCAGCCTGACGCAGGTATTTTGCGTATGCACGGAGGACGACTACACTCGACCAGTCCAGTCCCGCCCGCATCACTAGCCGGTTGAAGCCGTCATTCTCCATATTACCGGTCCAGACACGGCGGAAGGTTTCTTCGAACTTCGCTTTCAGGTCATGCAGATCCAGGGCGTAGCCGCCAGGCTCAATCAGTTCGAAATCATGAATCCAGACCTTACCATCGAGATCCTCCGACGCGACGAGATAGGGATTCTCGGAAAGGACCTTCAATCCCATGTTCTCAAGCATCGGCAGGCAATCGGACAGTGTCAAAGGCGTCTCGCGGCTATATACCTTGAACCGGACCTTGTTTTCCGGATCTTCAACCCAGCGATAGAGATTGAGACCCAGTTCCTTTGACTTGAAAACCGCTTCTATCTTTTCAATGTCGTAAAGCGCGAGGTCCGCATTAAAGCGTTCCTTGTAGCCGGCAGGAAAGGCATTGCCGTAGCGCGTCTGCAGATGCAGGCCTTTTTCCTCGCCCCATTTTTCAAGCAGCGCATCCATGAGGTCATCCGCCCAGTCGCGGGAAGCCTCAATCAGCCGCCGCTCCAGATCCTCTTCATCGACAACCGGCTTATGCTTGCTTTTAAGGGCAATGATATAGTGAATCCGTGCGAGCAGATCGTCGCCGACAAGCGCGTAATGGGAGGATAGCGACCCGTTATGTTCTTCGGCGAGCAGTTCGCCAAACTTCCGGCGGAGGTCCGTATTGAATTTTTCCCGCGGGATATAAATGATGGCCGAGACAAACCGCTCAAACCGGTCGCGTCGCAACAAGACACCAATGCGTGGACGTTCCTGCAATGACTTGATCTTGGTTGCATTTTCGAACAGGTCCTCGACCGAAATCTGGAACAGTTCATCCCGTGGATAGCTCTCCAGTATATGGGTGAAAGCTTTTTCATCATGGCTGTTTTTCGGAAAATCAGCCACTTCCAGAGTCTGGTTCACCTTTCGGCGCAAATAAGGAATATCCCGGGGAATCCGGTTATAGGCAGCCGACGTGAATAGGCCCGTAAAGCGGTGTTCCCCGATGACCTCGCCTTTGTCATTGAATTTTTTCACCCCCACATAGTCAAGGTGGACCGCCCGATGTACGGTGGAACGGACATTGGCCTTGGTGACGATGATCAGTTCACGGCGGCGCAGAAAATCTTTTACTTCCGGTGACATTTCCGTCCCGCCGGACATGATCCTGCGCGTGGGATCACGCAGGATTCCAAGCCCGGATCCATCTACCAGTTTCCATTTATCTGACCGGCCCTTGCCTTCGTCAGCAAATTCGAACTCCCGGTAACCCAGAAAAGTAAAATGATTGTCCGACATCCAGTGCAGCAGGGCCAGGGCTTCATCAATTTCTTCTTTGGGCAGCGGTGGCGGGTTCTTCTTCAGGTTGGCGCTAATCGAATCCACATGGGCCAGGATCGGCTTCCAATCGGCAACCGATACGCGGACATCAGCTAGGATCTCCAGAAGTCCGTTTTCAATTTCAGAAAGCACTTTCGGATCTGATTGCTCATCAATCTCGAAGTGCATGATGCTTTCACGAATGCTCTTTTGCTTACCCTTTGGCTCACCCGCATAGGTGCGAATACGGTTTCCGTCCCTGTCACGCTCCACATAGACGACCGGGTGGATAACCTGGTGAACGTTGAGACCACGGCGGTTCAATGCCGCCGTAACACTGTCGACAAGAAAGGGCATGTCGTCATTGACGATTTCAATCACGGAATGGGTGGTCTTCCACCCATGCTCTTCTATATCGGGCGTGAAAACCCGGACTTTTGCCGTTCCCGGCACCCTGACGGATGCAAACTTGTACAGCGAGACACCTGAGCCATAGAGATGTTCCGGTGGGGTCCCGAGAAGGTCTTCTGGCGCCGGACGCTCATAGAAGAGGCGCACGAAATTTACAGCATCTTCCGCTGTCTTCTTGCCCAGCCGGCTCTCAACTATTGCGAGAACTTTTTCTATATGCTCTGATTTGAGCTCTTGCGCCTTTGTGACCATTTCCTGAATCCCACTTCTTCAGATATTGCGGTTACTTTAACAGAGTGTGACAATATACGCTTAAGTTATCTCCTAAGAGTTAATTTGAAAAGAATTATAGCTGAATAAATTTTGTATTTTTTTCAATACGTTATTTGAACTATGTCCTTAATTTTTCATGCCAGGGTTTGCCGTTCGCACACGGTTAAGTCAATCGTGCATCAAGCGTTATTTATGGAAAGGGTATCATATTGGAATCGGCAGATCAGTAAGTGTCCGCCCTTACATAAGAGAATTGTTCGATAAAAATAACGAACGTTTGCTTTAAATCTTCGCTATTGAGGTCATCCCAAAATAGGCACTCGTGACGCCCTGCATACGGGTCTGGGGGCAAGCTATATAGATCATTATCCGCACCCCGGCCTGCTGCGTGATATTTTATAAAGGTGGGTTGCGTATGGCCCGAAATTATCCCGAAAGCTACTCTCAACGAGAGGAAGGACGCGAGCCTCGTCAAGCACTTCAACATGGCCTGTGTCGACACCATCCTGGATACGGAATTGGACTTCAGTGGAAAATTTACTCAGTGAGCCCGTGAAAATATACAGATGGCAGTCATCCTGTTTTACCAGCGCCGACACCGTATTGTCAGACTCGGCATTGGGCTCAATGGAGACGACTCCCGGCAAGCTCTCGCTTTTCAGGACGCCGGCCAGATTTTGCAGGCGCTGATTTATGGCTTTAACGGCGGCACGGAGGGGGTCATTCTCCAAAAGAGACGCTTCCACAAACCCCGGCGTAAACTGGTGTACGAAATAGATAATACCCTCTGCGCCATGGATGATGCTGAGCCAAACCAGATTCCGCACCTGGTCCCCCGTTGGCAGGATGTGGGCGTTAGATACCCGGCTTGCTTCGATCACGCTCCATACCGGCTTGGCTCCATCTGTCCAGCCAATCAGCCGGTCGACACCACGGGCGACATAATCCAGCCGGCCGCGAATACCGCCGTCAGGATGCGTGATCGGATAAATATCAAAGGAAAGAATATCCGCTGCCTTGACGTAGTCTTCATAATCCTCCGGATGGTTGGTACGCGTCCCACGTCCGTGCCATTGATCCCAGGCGACACCCTGTCCGAGGTTGAGAAGGATTGGCCTATTTGAATCGCGCTCTTTCATCTTTCGATACAGCTGGATCAGGTCATCGGGTAAAACCGGAGGACCCAGCCCGCCTCCGGCGCGCGTCTGTGCGTTGTCAGGCTCGTCCGGCATCATCCATCCGGCGATAATGTCGTTATACCTTTTCCCCAGCGCGAGATCGTTCTGAGGTGCGAAAACGGGCATCTTTGCCGCTTGTAGCTGCTTGAGTTGCCGTTCTGTCGGGCCCTCCCAGAGGCCAGCATAAAAATTTATTCCGATGGCTTTGAAACGGGCCGCATTTTCAGGATCCTGCAGCCAAACCCCTACAGGGAAAATGTCCGGCTGATCGAGAAACCGCGCGGGACGAGAGGCATCGTCCTGTGCCAATGCCGGTGCTTGGAACGTGAATGCAATGAAGGAGAGCAGGCTCAATGCCACAATAAGACAAAGCCGCACCCTCATAGGATTTCCTTGGAATCCCCTTCCAGAACAAGGCAGGTGAGAACGTTTGAGTAGAAAGCTCCCGTGTCGATACCAATACGGTTTTCCTTGAATTCAGGCTCCGGAATAATGCTATGCCCATGAACGATGACCTTTTCGAACAGGCCGGTGTGCTCCAGAAAATCGTCGCGAATCCACAGGAGGTCGTGCTCCTTCTGGTCATCTATCGGCCGTCCAGGTTCGATTCCCGCATGAACAAACAGGTAATCGCCCATTACATGGCTCGCCTCGAGAGAGCTGATAAACTGCAAATGGGAATCGGGCAGGTTTTTTTTGAGTTTCTGTCCGGCTTTCCTGATTTTTTCTTCCGTTAATTCCGCGAGCACCAGATCTATGCCGTAACTTCTAAGAGTCGCATCGCCCCCGTAATGAAGCCAGCGCTTGCCTTTCATGGGGTCCTGGAGAAAGGACATCATCGCCGACTCATGGTTTCCCTTAAGCGTGATGACATTCTTTTCCGATCGTTTCAGGTCCAGCAGCATGTCGATGACATCCGAGCTGCCGGGGCCACGGTCCACATAATCGCCCAGAAAAATAAGATGCGTTTCCGCGTCCTCGTGCTGCGTCCGGTCTTTGGCTATCCGGGCCAACAAGGAGGCCAGCAGATCCCGACGGCCATGAACATCGCCAATTACATAAGCCCGCTGCCCATTCGGCATTCCCGCGGCTGAAACAGAGACCTGCACGGGTGGGGCGGGCTCTGTCTCCTCCGTCGACCGTCTTGAAATAAATCTGTTAAGCCGGGTTAATGGCATTCAATTCTTCTTTCAGTTTTCCAGCAGTGAGAATTGTCTTTATCCATTCGTGTCCAAACCGCTAGGCTAGCGCTATCTTATATAGAATTCCACTTACATGATTGTGAACAACAAAAAAAGTGGTGGCCTCACGACCACCACTTTATATAGGTACTGAAATGGTACTTTTGAAGCATCACCCGACAAAGGATTGCTTCCTATTCAAAATTTACTTCTTTAAAATTCCGTCTGTATCGAAATTCATTGCTCCCAGTCCGGGTTTTCCGCTTTACGGCGTCGACCGAGCCACAAAATTGCGCCCAGTGCACCGCCGAACAGCAATAGGGCCGGTGACAGTGGAATCGAGTTCATAAGTCCGCCACCGTTCTTACTCTCGACGAGATTGCTGGTTGGTTTGTCGTTGAGAAGAGCAAAGGCCGACGCCTGGTGCGTTGACGCGATGTTCTTATCGACTGGCTGTTTGACACTGGTGACGCCCGCGACGGCTTTTTCAGCCACAGTTCCATCAAGTGCTAGCGGCGCCCCAACGGCCACAGACACATTAGCAAACAACATGGTCAGCATGACAATTGCTACTTTACGAAATACCACCATTTCACTCCCGGTTTCTAGGCCGGTTCATAGTCGTCCGGCAGATAGGATTAAGTCCAATTGGGTACATGAATATGATGGCGTGCCAGATCGCGCATCCCTCATATGGGGGATGGGAATAAAAAAAATGCAACCAGCAAGATTACGCCCCAGTTCCCGAGTTCATAAAAACCAAAAAAAATTTCTGTTTTTTTGCCGCGAAATGAGGCGCAGATGTCATAAGTCCTGGCTCAGTCTAACTTAGTAGTTTTGGCCATATTTCAGCGCCAGAAACGTAAAAAAAATTATGTTTGAAGCCCTACTATATATTCAGAAAAAAAAACCAAGAAATAGAACAATAATCCTCGAAATTAAAAATTTTATTTGATTCAGCTTACTTGTAAAAATATTCACGTATCAGTGATGAAAATCATTTTTTAACAAAAAATTTACCTACAATTACGATTTTTTAAATAAAAAACTAATTTTTTAAGAAGAACTTATTATATTAACAAAATGTTTACAAAATAAGATGCCCTAAAAAGCCCCCTGATGTGCCATATTCTAGCCTTATTCATAGAGATACTGGCACAATCTTAAATCTATCTGATGTTTTCAACTTCGCATAAGTGACAGTAATTTCGGGAAGAAGAAAAAACAGAAACATTTATGAAGTTTTTATTAATATTGAGTAGAACGCTCAAGTAAAGGTTATAAAATTAATTTCATGTTAATAAATATACTGTTTATTAGAAGCACCGCAAATGAAGCTGATCTATTAACGATTTATAGTAAAAGTGCTGCTGATTTTCAGATTTAATTAATTCCGGACTATTCTGGTAAAGAGCGAGCAAAAACAAAATGGCAAATACGACAATTACAGTCTCAAGTAGTGCAGAGCTCAGTGCCGCACTTAATAACGCCACCGGCGGTGAAACTATTGTATTGAATAGTGGCTATTATGGCGATTTGAATATTTATAACGCGAATTTCAATTCGGAAGTAACTATCGTTTCCGCCAACCCTGATAATATGGCGGTTTTCGAGACAGTTACGCTAAACAATTCTTCAAACATTACGTTTGATACCATCGAGGTTGATTTCAACCCCACGGTAAATACCTACTCGCATGAAAGCTCCGTGCTGATATCGAATTCGTCGGACATCACGGTTCGCAATTCACATATCGAAGGCGACGTCGCCACCCAGAACGGTGTCGGCAGCGTTGCAGGGTATCCGGTTGCACGCGGTATAACGGCAGAATATTCCCAGAATATCACCTTTGAAAATAACGATATTTCATACTTCCAGAAGGGTATTATCCTTATCGAAGCCGTGAACATCGATATTCTCAATAACTCGATCGAGAACCTTCGCCTGTCGCATATCGCCGGTGCCGATGTTCATGACGTTAATATCGACGGCAACTATCTTGGTGCCGTAACGCCGTACAACTATGGCGGTGCGGGAGACCATGGCGACTACATCCATTTCTGGATCAACACCGGACAGTCGCAGAACAGCAGCGATATCGTCATCACCGACAACTTCTTTGCTGAAGCCGAAGGTGACCGGATGATGGGCATCTATCTTGAAGACCACTGGGGTGAGAGCGCTTCTTTCGAAGATGTCGTGATTGACAACAATGTTTTCCACCTTGCCGACCACCAGACCATTCTGGTCGAAGGGGCGCAAGGCATTGACATTACAAACAACACATTGCTGCAAAGCAGTGGCGCACCGAATGACGCACCAGGTGTTGTCCTGTCACTGGGTGTTAAAGACGCGGTTATCAACAACAATATTTTCTCCGCCCCGATCGCAGAGCTTACCAACGATATTCAGATTGTCTCGGAGTCGAACAATATCATTGTTCAGAACACGAACCCGAACGGCGCCAACTATGTTGGCAATCTTTTTGAAAATGCGCTGGCCTATAACCCAAGCCTCCTCGATCTGCTCCAGTCAGGGAACCTGAACACAGGCGCAAACCTGACTGAAGCCGGTACCGGGTCATCTAACGGCAACAACAACCCGCCGGAAGAACCGACGAACGAAACGCCTGAGGAACCCACGAACGAAACACCGGAAGAACCTACTAACGAGACTCCGGAAGAGCCCACGAACGAAACCCCTGAAGAGCCTAGCAACCCCAACCAGCCGACCGACGATAACACAGAACCGACAACACCTGTTGAAACGACTGTTCTTATCAAGGCGGCGATGAACGGTTCCGCGGCAAACTCAGCCGACGCGAACAGCGATGACGACACTGTTTCGAACAGTGTTTCCTTCGAACAGGTCGGCAACCGAGCTGCGGCGAAGCTAAACGATGGGGTCATTATCTATGACGCTGACGATAAATTTATCAACAACGATGCCTACACCCTGACGTTCGACTTCAAAAAAGAAGCCGGCGCCGAGGATGCATCCGGATATGCGATCTATTACTCCTCCAGCTTCGTTGTTAAAATCAACGCCGACTCGATCATGGCCGCGATAGTAAC
>Ga0098033_1000975_pt1 | contig 12186 bp, 12 predicted proteins | sample 1_EtaG_FD_75049 | JGI IMG/M metagenome (GOLD analysis project Ga0098033, IMG submission 75049) | Marine viral communities from the Subarctic Pacific Ocean - 1_ETSP_OMZ_AT15124 metaG | ecosystem: Environmental > Aquatic > Marine > Oceanic | place: Pacific Ocean | collected 2015-01-07
CCGATGGTTCCTGCGGTGGGTATTAGGTGTATCTCACCATGTTGACCACTGCTCATCACAGCCCACTCTTTAGGCATCTCTACCGCATCATAATTACCGAAGACAATAGATAGGCCATCTACTGCTTTAACAGGTCTATGATCTAATTTAAAAGGCCAAAAGGCTGATCTATTTTCAACGCGAGCATCATGCCTCTCACCTTTAACAGTGAAAGGATCTATGGTTATACCAAGCTCCAACTCTAGTGTGTTTATTGCGGAGTCAATGGCCTGCTCAAATAATACATCAGGATAGGGTGAGCCATCATCTAAGGTTAGGTCTACGCCCAGCACATAGGTGTCTTTCAGGAACTGAGGGGTAATTAGGTCGCGTATAGCCATTGTGTAATACCTTTCAGAGATATGTAGGGTGCCACAAGAACGCTTTGACCTCCCTTATTAGTCCTGATTCTTCGTAGTTTCAGTTGCTTTGCGTCGTGATCTTGAAGAGGATCGCTTACGGCTCTTGGGTTTCTCCACATTAGCACACTCCACCTCATCTGTTGAGTCAGGCTTCTCCTCTTCAGGAGCAGAGGCTATTTCAACAGATTTTGGTGGGGAGTATATAAATAGAGGATTGGCCCTTAACTGTATAGCTAACTCATCGCTAACTTCAGAGACTACAACACCATCAGAATCTAACTGAACACGAAAGTTACTAAAAGCTAGGGTCATAACTCTGCGAGTAAGACTTAATTTTCGTTTATAGATCCACATGGATGTCTCCTTCCGTTAATCTTAAGCTAAGGTAGTACCTGTAATGCTAAGCCCGCAATTGTCCATCAAGAACATTTTGCTAGGAACCTTAACCACAGGTGATCCGAAGAGCATAAGGAGGAAAGGCTTCACTGAGGCAGTCTCAGCTAATGGACGACGGATGAAGTCCAAAAGTCTAACAAATTCCATAACTTGTGGATCATGCTGAGCGAAGAGGATAGGTGAGCAGTCATATTTCTGACCGTTATTACCATCATCAAGATCAACCCACACCGTAGGGTTAGCTCCAGCGAGTGCCACAACTTCAGCGATTAAGCGGAATGACGCGTTAACGCCTGCTTTATTAGGAGCAGAACGATAGATGCGATAGTAGCGAGGAGCCTGTGATGCACCACGAGCCAAGTTTGTGGCCGCGATGGTAAGCTCTAACTCTTCATCTTCGTTGATGTTAACAGCCGCAGATATAACAGGATCTGAGTAGCCTTGGTCACCAACAGCAACTACTGCATACTTATACTCAGGATCACCAGTGATGAACTGTGAAGTACCTGCAACAGTCTCAGCCTGCACAGTAGCCGAGGTGATAGTAGGATTGACAGGGGCTTTAGCACCAAATCCAGCAGCAGGCATACGGCTTGCGAAGTGCAAGAACGGAGCAGACTTAACCTGAACAGGCCCAAAAGGAGCCATAATGCTGAGGTTAGCGTTACCGAAGGTCAAAGACCCTTGACTACCTACTGCAAACTGATCGTGACGACCTGACTCAACAGATTGCTTAATAAGCTCACTGTGTAGACGAGGCTCAACGTAGATGCAGTCAGGACGACCGAAGTTAGGAGCGGAGTAAACCTCACCTAATGCTTCTTGAAGAAGAAGAGGGGTAGGAGCAGATCCTTTAAGGTCAAGAACATTCTGGCTTGCACCGTCACGTACTTGCTTAAGGATTCCGTCGAAACCTTTCTCTTGAAGAGCCTCATTACCGTACCAAAGCTGACGCTCAACTTTACGCATGAGGTTCATGGTTCCACGCATAGTCTCTTCAGCGATAGCTTGGCGGTTATCACCAATCATACCAACCAAAGAAGCCACGTCACTGATTTGACGACGCTCTGCCATGTACTTAATTTGTACCGATTTTTTGGTATAGTTTGAGTTATTCGTAACGAAGTCAGCTTCTCCGCCACCACCTTCACCGATGAACGGATCGATGTCAAACCCATGATCATCAACAACAACATACTCATGGAGCGTATTGCTAACTGAAGTCTTAGGAATCATAGGCCAGAGGCTAAGCTCTTGCATGGTATGCGTAGCGGAACTCAGACTACCTTCAATTGACTGAGGTACGAGAGGGCTTAGAGCCTCTCCAGAAACGCCAGCAGGTGTTTGGTAGCCTACATTAGATTTACGAAGTGCGTCGTTCAATCTCATGAGATCTTCGACATCAACCATTTCATTGTTTGCGGGGATATTCATATCATCCACTCCTTATTTAAAGGTGAAGGTCTGCCGAAACGACAGCAGGGTTAAAATTAGAATCAAGTTGGGAAATACCTTTAACAAGATCAGCTTTACGAGTCGGGCTACATCCATCTGCTTTTAGCTCTGCGAGGCATTTAGCCATAACCACTCCCTTAGTGATAGGAGCAGGAGCTTCGACCGCATCTGCGACCTCAGCAGGTGAAGGCTCTGGCTCAGTAGACACGACAGCTTTAGGAGCCTGAGGAACATCACCTAGATCTTTTAGACCTTTATCGAGTTTCGCTTCAAGCTCACTGAATTTAGAGGCTAAGGCTTCAATACGATCCAGCTTTTCCATGATACCTTCAACACTTTTTGATAAAGTATCTACGGCATCTTTGGATTGAGCGATGATAGCGTCAGCACCTTTAGCGATGATTTCAACATTGTCAGCATCAGCGTTAGCCTCCTGCTGAGACACGAGGCCCTTGTTAAGATCTACAAGTAAGCTCTCGATACGGGTAAGGTCGGCAGTCTGTTCGATGTTTTCTTCAGACATGATATTCCTCCATAAAAAGGGAGTGGAAAGTAATTAAGAATGATAACTCTTTGCTGATGAGAGCAGTTTACGAGCCATAGCCCTTTGCTCCGATGCGGGTAGTTGAGGAAAGACCTTACCAAGTAAAGTCGTCATTTGCGGTAATGATACCATAGGAGGGCGTAAGTTAGCACTCTTTTCAGTGTCCTTTACACTATCCTTATTAGCATAGTCTTTTGGAGCATCCATTAATCTGTCTACTTCGCTGGACAACATCTTGCCCATCTCCTCTTTAAGAACACGACGCATCATACCCTCAAGAAGTTTAGATATATCTTCCTCTTCCATTGGAGCGGAGGCTTCGGACGGGTGACCGTCAATATCCTGAGCTACCAAAGGCGATAAGGAGGCCTGAGGTGAAGGTACAGATGGTTGTTGGTAGCCTACAGCACCTTTTTCAACAACTTCCGCGATCATAGACATATCTCCAGATTTAGAATCTTCGCTTAGTGTATCAGGTTTATCTTTGGATTCGCCACTACTGTTTGTTTCCAGTAAACTACGTGCCAAAACTTCTAACCTAGCATCAGGGTTAACGGGGTGGGCTGTGATACTCACATTTAAGATACGAGCCTTAGTGATTATTTTATGATCTTCTTTATCTCTTTGCAATACTTGTCCTTCAACGGAGAAACCAATCGCACGCCCGTCAGACGCTTTTTGAATAGCCTTTGCAGAGTCATATACCTCTTTAGCCCTAGGTCTATCTAATAGTAGGTAGCCCTCTATACTAGTGGCTTCTTTTCCATTATGTAGCTTAGATTCTACGTTAGTGGGGTAGCCCACGATGTATTCAGGCCCCTGTTTATGCTCATAATTTAACCAGCCTCTTTTGAGAAAATAATCCCAATCACACCCTGATTGAATGATAGTGTCTCCTTGAAGGTCAATACCTTCAGTGCTAACTATGCCTGCAATCGGTGCCTTAAGCGGGTCTTTATCAGACGCAGTTGATTTTATAACATCGATAGGTGTCCATACAGCGAATAGGTCAATAGGATCATGTTTAGTCATGTTTTATCTCCTGATGGTTGATGTTTATCTTTAACCCAGAGAGCTATATCACTATTCTGCTCATCTGTGATGACACCTGCTTCACGTTGAACCTGCATTATATCAAGTATGTCGTCATAAACCGAGGTGTTACTGTTTTTATCTAATAGATGCAGGGCTAAATCAATAGCTTTGATCTTCGTAACCTCGTCCCTATCTAAATAATAATCAGGATTCACCAATCTATCGAGGGTGACCTCCGCGAAGGATATTCTCGCACCTCTGCATGGCTCGGTAGAGTCCCATCTATCCTTCACAATGTCTAAGTAGTGGTCTACACCACATACATATGCGGTGATAGCTCGCCTTGTTTCTAAATCTAGGTGATAGTTTTTTAGGGATACAAACCCATCATAGAAGAGGTTATTTAGGTAGTAGGTTATGCGGTCACGCATCTCACGAGCCTTGGTGTTGGTCGTGGTAAACGCAGAGGCTAGAGCGAAGTCTAAATCAAAGAAAGTTGAAGGCGTGACTTTTTTATAATTCTTACCTATCTTCAATATCTGGTTTGCTCTAGGGCGTATAGATCTAAAAGGCCCTGCGTCTGATTTAAGTATTCTTAAAGTTAAATACTGCTCTTCAACGCCCAAAGCTACGGCCATATCTTTAAGACTGAACCAAGCCCTACTGCTTGTATTTATAGTGTAGAAGGGTAAGCCCATGAACATCTTCATGCTTTAATACCTTTGTGTTTACGCCATAAATCCGCGTCGAGGGTATTACGGGTCTTTCCACCCGTGATGAAACCTACCACTCTTGACCTAGCTAAGGCTTCTTGAGATGCGGTTTTATCCCCCTCTAACCACGCGGAATTACCACGCTCATAGATATTATCTATAATTTCAGAGGCTATATTAGTATTAGCCTTAACAGCTTGAAGAAACTCCATACTCTTCATGGATTTTCTAATGCGTAACATAAGGCCTTTACCTATGTCTTTATCATCGCTGTTTGGGTGTGGAATCCTAGGTTCTGCTTTAGAGATAACGCTAAGCATAGCCTCGCCACCAACAGCCCATGCGTTTTTCTTCATCTTAGGGTCGTCTATGAATGTTAAATATCCTTGAATCACGCCTAGTTCTACTTTATCCCATTGCCCACGCATTATATATAGGCCTTGTCTTTTAGCTTTACGCTCCGCCTTGGTGAATGTTCTACCCTTTTTAGCTCTCTTCTTTATTTTAACGTGGTCATAAGGGCTGATTACCACAGCAGGTACATAATCCCAATCATACTCTTGTAGTTGAGGGCTTACATCGGCAGGTTCTGGAGGCACTTCAGGTGCAGGCTCAGTAGTATCATCGTGAGGATCTACATCATCATCACCTACTAAATCTATAACTACCACGCCTTTCTCTGTTTCCTCACCATATTCTTCTAAGGCTTGATCTAGCTCCTCCTCTGTTGGAGGATCTTCCTCAGGAGGTGTAGCGTCCTTAGGTACAGGTGCAGGTTTAACATCCTTATCCTCTACATCAGTAACCTCATCAGGCTCCGCCTCTATTCGTTTTCGTCCTGATATACTCATGAAGTCAGACTTGCGTTTAGAGGCTTTAAGGAGGTGGGTAAAATCTGTGGATGATAGCTCCTCTATAGTCTCATCTTCTGGAAAGTCATCCCCAAAGAGACATATTGCTAAGAAGCTACCCTTTTCTACCTTCTCGGTATCCCGCACGACACATCTAGCCCAATAGCTATCATGCCTCTTTACGACGGAGTAGTCTGCCTCTAAGCCTAACTCATCTTGGTGTTTTTTAGGTACTTTGATCAACATTTAACTCTCCCTTATTAATATTGTCGGCCTGATTATGTAATATAATATCACCTCCTTCTAATGGAGGTAAATCCTTTGAGGCTCGCAATTCATTAACCGTGAGGTACGATGTTACCTTCTTTATATCCATATCTAGCTGTATATTGGAGGGTATGATGTCCATACCTGAGAAAACTAATTCAAAGTTGTCGTCCAGCTCGTTAATTATGTATTTATTGATCCAAGCCTCTACTGCTCTAAGAAGAGGTCTTAGACCTTTCTCTTTGCTCATTAACACTTTAGAAGACGGATCTTGCTGGTTAAGCGACGATCTTACACCTACCTCACCAAAATTAAATCCAATCTCCATTGGATCTATTTGCCAAAGACCGCAGAGTTGTCTGATTTGGTAGTTGATCCAATTCTCAAACTCCATCTCTTTGTTAGATTGTGATAGATTAAGTGCCTTTAAATCCTCATTACCATCTGGATCTAATTGAATCAAGGGAGTCTTCTTCGCGTTCTGTGAGCCTGAGAGCATCGAATAAAACTCGCGTCTAAAGGCTCTAAACAACTGTGGGTTCATCTTGGTCTTGACCGCGACTATACCACTAACACTAATTCCATTCGTAAAGTTAGCGGCGTTAAATACCTCCGCATTGATTAGATTAGTGATGATGCTCATACACTCTTCTAGCTCAGGATAACCATATCCTTTATATTTAACTTCAGATCTAGGTCTGCGTATACCAAAACAAAGGTCTTTTACGCCAAACTCAGCCTTTACTCTATTATCTATGATTTGACAAAAGTGGATGCCTTCTGGATCTCGTCTACCCAACTCTTTCTCATCGGCTGTCATCCTAGTGCGTCTAATCGTGGAGCTATCTACATTCATAAAGCCTGCCACGCGACCGCTCCTGCTACGCACAACCTCGAAACAAGCCTGATCAAAGGACAGGCTATCTCTAACTAAAATGCGTAAGAACGCTTCAAAATTACTTTCAAAGTCTATACGGTTATCTCCACAGGACAGCATGAATTTATATATGTCCTGTATTGTTTCAAGATCGGCTTCGCTAGGTATACCTCTTCTATCTTTAAGTCTTATAGTGAAGCCTATGCCTCTTCCATCATATGACGGCTTCGCAAATTCTGCGATTTGATTGATCCTTGTCTGTATAATGGACGCTATTATAGGGACTCTAGTCATCACCCTTAATTGCTCATAATCCAATCCACGTTGTCCCTCAGGTTGCTTCTTATCATGATCATTCAACAAATAAGCATTAGCTATGTCCGTTGGTGATATCTGCATGGCTAGAGGTGTGGCTACCTGAGCGTCAGGTGCAGGTAAAGCCTTGATAAAATCCTCTGAAGGCTCAATGGTAGAAGTGGGTGTTCTACCTATAAATGCTGAGACAGCTTTAAAGATGTTCATGTGGATACCTCATCAGTTAATATTCCTATGTATCTTAACACAATGTATTTAGTTTAGGTAGGTGATGTAAAAGGACTTACACTACAAGAGCGTGCTGACATACGAGGTAGGACAGTACGGCAAGGCGAGGCTAAAGCAGAGGATATATTAGAGAAATCTCGATCAACGAATCTAACCACTATATTGTTATCTAGTAGGATCTTCACACCTTCTTGACATTTATAGCCTCCTGAAATACACACCACGCGTAAGGCACCGACTTGGATAATAGCCTTTGCACATATCTTACAAGGCTCACCATTGATGATGAACCATGACTTAAGGAGGGAAGTCCCTAAACGCACAGCGTTATATATTGCGTTCTGTTCTGCGTGTATGCACCCCACTTCTAACATTGTCCCTGACTCAAGGTCTGTGCGTAGGCATCTACCTCCACCACATATCTCAGAGGAGCCTCTAAGATTACCGTTGTAGCCTTCACTAAGTATTACATTATTTACAGGATCAATGACCACGCACCCAAACTGTCTTCTTTTACAGGGGGATAAATCCGCCAAAGACAAACAGGTTTTAATGCGTTGGATAAGGTGTTTACTTCTCATCTAAAGGTGCCTTGGTCTTCTAAAATCATCATAGTTATAGGGAAATGTTCAGCGATGATGGCCTCGATGCCTTGGGCCAACTCTTGTATCTCTGGCTGAGCGTGTGAGCTTAGCCTCAGACGTAAGAAATTAATCCAATTATGTAGGTTACCCGTCATCCAGAATGTGGTGTATGTGTTTTGAGGTAGAATAGCTCTAGCCTGCTCTCGTGATACTCCACAATTTAAGAACATCTGGTAGGTACGATATGCAGACTCAACCTGTTTCTTCATCGTTTGTATCAGTTTATCGTTATTATCGACGACCTGACCCGCTGAGCATTGAAGATTCTTTGAGGCCTGTTTTCTTAATTCCTTAGGGATATGAAATTCAATACACTCGCTGGTATATCTCCGCGACACCTCATTATAGGAGAATGTACGATGCCTAAATACTTGATTTCGTATGAATAGAGGCACTTTTATTCGTAATGATATGATGGAATGTTCAAAAGGTGATGTATGTTTGTGAGATAATAAGAATCTGAGTAGTTTTTCATCCTTCTCAGGGTCTACCTCTTCCCCGTCTTTGAGAAAAGATACGCGTGCGGAGTGAGCTGATCTAGCATCGTCTCCCATCACAGAGATTAGCGACACTTCACCAATATTATCATCGTATAAATCTATATGCATCATTGTCCCTGCCGTTGAACCCACTCAGAGATACTATCCACCTTTTGTTCTAGCCTCGCTACGGCTAGACGCGTCTCCGTTAAAGTGGCTGTCAACTGTTCCAGAACCTCAAGTCCCTTCTCAAGATTCTGCACGCGTTCCTCTAATTTACCGAGGGCTTTACCGCTCTCATATCGATCTTTAATATATGTGTATAGAAATCCTGCGATAGCTATATAGGTCGCGAGATCTCCTATTTCGATAGATTCCATACGGCACACCCTCCTAGTGTTATTGTGGAGCCTATAATTGCTCCCATCGTTGTGTTTCTAAAATAGTGGTTCGGACAGGCAGGACACTCTGGTACGGCTGTACATAATATGAGTTGACTCTCTAATTTACTTATTCGTGTCTTTAGTAGGGCTATTTCTCTCTGTCTATTATGCTCATCAGCCTTGGCTTTTGCGATTGTGACTTCCATCTCTCTATACTTATCGGTCTGTAACCAAACCCCCGCCTTAATATTAGTACATCCTGAAGGGAGCCTCTGTCTATGCCCTTCATATACCTTAGGGCAAGGCACCTCTAATACAGTACCGTCCGTTTTAATCCACGTTCCTGTTGAGGCTGTGAAAACAAAAGAGCTGATAAAAGTGAGTAGTGTTAACTTCATTTCCATTCTCCATCAAGGAAGGCATCAACTTCTTTAGAGGCTGTCTTCTCCGTCTTAGTGCGAGCTTCATCAAACTCTACTTTAAACGCATCATACTCCTCTTCAAATGTCTCTGCCTCGGCTTGTACCTCTTCAATTTTGTCCTTTTGTTGTTTAGGGGAGGCTACGAACCACATCCCTATTAATGCAACCAAAGCGGTATACGAAAAGTAAGCCACAGTAATGAGTAGGACACCGACAATAGTCCATTTTAACTCATTCTTGTGGCTTTTAATAAAGGTCATATACTTATTCATCATGAACCCTAGATTTGAAGGTTGATATATGAAATAAGATACCACCTATTGTTACGATTGATCAACTTTAGGAGTAGTGTGTTACGTCTGACTGTTTACCGTAGATGATAACGCCACCAGACTGTACGATTCTTCACATCATAGATAACTTATTGAGACTTAGAGTTTATAGATTGTGACAGCCTCACTAGAAGATGTGGCGTTAGTCACACGAACTAAACAGTTAACAGAGCCTGTTGAGAGACTTGCGAAGCTACCTACTAGGGTTACTCCTGAGCCTGCGGTCATCGTCCAATTCGCGGAGCTATTATCAAGGATAATCTTCATCTCGAAGCTCATGTCAGCGACACGAGCATCTGCGGGTAAGGCCGTGACAATATTAGTGGCTGTTGCAGTCGCATCAGATCGAGTAGTAGATCCTGCGTCACGAAGGATAACGCCTCCAGCCATTTGACTCCCTGAGAAGGTTACATCCGTACCTGAAACTGAGGCGTAACCTAGTTTCTTGAAGGTGGGAGTAGATCCCTTAGAGATAAGGCTACCAGCCACAGAGATGGTTGAAGGTAAACCGAAAGTGATAGTATTCGTAGATGTATCATAAGCGACTGTTGTTTCGTTAGGAGTCTCACTGAATCTTAATGATCCACCAAGAGCTAATGCCTTAGCCTGTGCGTTATCATCTTGAATGGTGATAGTGCTGTTATTCAGCATTGCGTTATCCACAGCACCCGTTTGAATAGTCGCAGTGAGGGTTTCATTACCTCCACCATTAATGGTTACAGATCCACCTAGATCTCCGCCAAGGGTAATCGTTCTATAATTAGCCCATGTAGTAGCCGTATCAGCGTTACCTGTTAAGGCTCCCGCAAAAGCAGTTGCGGTTACAGTCCCATCAACATCTAATTTAGTGGTAGGCGTTCCAGAACCAATTTTTGTATTACCATAGATTATGGTTGTGCTTGGGTCTAAAATTAATTTACCTCCTGAAGCTTTTATAATCCCCGTTCCAGTATTATCTTCAACCCCAATTTCTAAGAAATTTCCACTATTGAAGCTAAAGCGACCTTGCGGCGTTCCATCAGCATTAACAACATCTAATGATCTCTGTGGTGTTGCGGTATTTATTCCTACCTTATCAGTGCTTGCATCCACAAAGAGAAGATTCTCTTGGGTGTCTCCTTCAACTCTAAAATCAACATCTGCACCACTTTCATTGATGACTACAGAATTGTTTAGACTGGTCGCCCCACTAACAGTAAGGGAGGCAAGGGTGCCGACTGAAGTAATAGCGGTTTGGGCCGCCCCTGTTACGGTAGTAGCACTTCCAGAAATATCGCCTGTTACATTTGTTGTGATGTTTGAAGGAAGCCCCCAAGTCAGAGCGTTGGAGCTAGAGTTATAAGTTACTTCAACTTCATTAGTAGTGCCTACAAAATCAAGATTATCTCCGAGATTAATATCTTCACCTGCTGTGCCGTTGATTCTCAGAGACCAGCTATCATTAGCGAGCATCGCATTATCGACTGCACCTGAAGCGAGAGTCAGAGCAATGTCTGCATTACCTGTTCCATCAAAAGAAGCGGAACCTGTACCATCTCCACTGATTGAGAGCGTTCTTGCTGTGGCGAGTGCCGTAGCTGTATCCGCATTACCTGTCAATGAGGCTGTAATAGCTGAAGGAAGACCAAAGGTTAATGTGTTCGTACCTGAGGCATAAGCCACATCAACTTCATTTGAAGTACCTGCGAAGTTAAGATCATCGCCAAGATTAATGTCTTCTTGGGTAACCCCTGCTAATTTTAGGGTAATTCCATCATTAGCGAGCATCGCATTATCGACTGCACCTGTGGCGAGTGTCAAAGCGATGTCAGCGTTGCCCGTACCATCAAAAGAAGCAGAGCCTGTGCCGTCTCCACTAATTGAAAGCGTTCTTGCTGTGGCGAGTGCCGTAGCGGTATCAGCGTTACCCGTCAATGAGGCTGTAATAGCTGAAGGAAGACCAAACGCTAAGGTATTGGTCAACGCTGTGTAGGTTACATCTACTTCATTCGAGGTGCCTGCGAAGTTAAGGTCATCCCCAAGATTGATGTCTTCCTGAGCAACCCCTCCTAATTTAAGGCCGATCCCATCATTAGTGAGCATCGCATTATCGACTGCACCTGAAGCGATGGTCAAAGCGATGTCTGCATTAGCCGACCCATTAAAAGAAGCGGAACCTGTCGCATCCCCACTGACACTCAATGTACGAGATGAGGCGAGTGCCGTAGCTGTGTCAGCGTTACCTGTAACAGCTCCCTCAAGATCAGCTACAACGGTAGCCGTGGCACCTCCACTAACTGTGGTCGTAGGCTCTGCGGTTGCATCTTTAAAGAATTTAAACTTACCGTCCGATGCATCACGATACATACCTACATATTCGGTAGTAGATCCGTCTACAATTTGTCCATAAAATCCAATATCAACAGTATCTGCTGAATTGCTCTTGGCTAGACGAAGTAGGGGATCTTCGACAGTGACGGTACTTACATCGAGAGTAGTGCTAGTGCCTAACACTGTAAGGTTACCACCTACCTCAACATCCCCCGATGTAGTCATGGTGACACACGCCCCCTCCACGGTTGCGAGTCTGGATTGCAGATCATCTATGTCGCTATCCTGAGTAGTATCGTTACCCTCAAGCGTAGTTAATCGACCTCCGTGCGAAGTGAGGGTGCCTGCCTGCGAAGTGTTTATAACCTCTACTGCGTCCATCTCTGATTGAAGAGTAGAGATGTTAGACTCGGCTGTAGCTAACGAGCCTTGTGTAGTTGACAGTGAGCTTTGTGTGCTGGTGATAGCGGTAGCATTAGTTGCAATGTCGTTTGTGTTAGTATTAATTTCACTTTGTGGGTAGCTTACTGTCCA
>Ga0098033_1000976_pt1 | contig 12182 bp, 8 predicted proteins | sample 1_EtaG_FD_75049 | JGI IMG/M metagenome (GOLD analysis project Ga0098033, IMG submission 75049) | Marine viral communities from the Subarctic Pacific Ocean - 1_ETSP_OMZ_AT15124 metaG | ecosystem: Environmental > Aquatic > Marine > Oceanic | place: Pacific Ocean | collected 2015-01-07
AAGAGCCATCTGAGTTAGAGGCTCTGTTAGAGATTGAGCAGAGCGTATACCTACATTAGACCCAATACTAAAAGATTTACCGTTGTTACTGAGCCCCATGCACTTCTGACATACGCCGCTCTCCACATCACAGGTCATTGGAGATCTAACGCGCAATTTTTTACCCGCACGAGCTATAGTGGCTGCTTGCCTACCATCGATTAAAGAACCAGTTAAGGTGTACCTACCCTCTAAAGCTGTGTCATCCGCGTCAAAGAGAATGCCGTTAGTGGTGCCGCAATCTGGTGACGAGATTACCTGCTCACTCATAACAGAAGCTAGCACCTTCTGCATCTCTCCGGGCTCAGCAGTTCCAAGTTGTCCTTTTATAACCTGGGATCTACTCTCATCGCCAGCTATCCACGCTTCTGCAGGAGATACCCCTTCAGAGTACCCTCTTTCTATTAAGAAAGGTACTGGGGAGCCGTCCCAATCCCCGACGATACCTGGACTTGACACCATCTTCATTAGCTGATTCATGTTACCACGACTACCGGAGCGAGCCATCATCCCCATATCCCCGGGGTGCTTGGCTGTCAAGTCTCTCAGCTTTGTTTGTGCGTCTAGTAGGATAGACATCTTCTTTTTATGGTTAGCACCAGCTCCTCGAAGTAGCCGCTTAGCGTTATTTATAATAGGATTCCGCTTAGCGTACTCAGGTTCTATATCGTCTAAACCTACAGAGATACCTTCGAACGTAGAAAACTCATCACCAAGTTTCTTTATCCTTGGAGCAACTAGCTTATAGGATTCAGGGTTTTCTTTCGCCAACCTTAACATGTTGACCTTTAACCCTTTAGTAGTTAGGGGACCAGATATACGATAATCCTTAGGTAATCTATCGTTTACCAGGATATCTGCTAATTTACCACGTAACACAGTAACCTCCTAGTAAGGTAGTCTATAAGGGTCATTTTCTTTTAGAGTGGGGTTTGTAAGAGCAGCTGCGCCTGCTGTGGATAGAAGCCCCACTAAACCTGAACCTAACCTACCTCTACCTAATCCGCGCAGGGCTTTGTACCCCCCCACACCAGCTAAGCCACTCATCAAGCCCTGCTCTGCCCTAGAGCTAGTACTGTCGTGTAGTAGCTCATTGTAGTAGTTATGTTTCTCATCCCCGAGACCGTACAGGCCCCCCAAGGTGAGTCCCGCCGCGCCACCCAAAACGTAGGGACGCAAAGAAGCTGTCTTACCTAGAGAGTCATACATTTGTTGAATAGACATTAGTGTCCCCCCCTAGCGTCAAACACAGAAGCGGGGTGTGTAGTCATAGCGTTCTCAACTGCATGGGAGCCGTACATACCTAACCCCATACCACCAGCCATAGTACCCACGCCCTTAGCAAACCTAGTACCTTTTAACATAGCGCGTGCCCCCCCGGACCCTGTCTGATACCCACCCTTGTACAAACCTTTTGTGAACGCACTTAGCTGCTTAGCTAACTCACCTTGTTGGGTGGGGGTGAGAGGTACCGCAGAGTTTAACAACTTTCCTATCGATTTCTGCTGCTTCGCTAGGTCGTCTGATAGGTTAACTAAACCTTTACCTTGTTCTGTCCAAGCACTCTCTAGCTTCTTTAAATCCTTCGCCTTAGCAGTACCTGCCCCCAATCTCCTACTAACTGCTCCGTGCAGCGGCTTATTGAGACCCTGCGAAGCAGCCATATGTGCTGCAGCGTCGTCTCCAAACCCCATGCCTCGCATAATGGAAGAAGTATTCTTACCCCCAAACCCAGGAGCCAAGAGCTTCTTACCTATAATACCCCCTATAGGCATCGCAGCATTGAACATTAATCCGCCGGCCAACCCCTTAACGAAGCCCTCCATCTTCTCACCTTCCTCGGAACTAGCAGCGCCCATTAAACCAAACCCTACAGGCATACCTACGTGGTGTGCGCTAAGTCTAGCTAACCGACTACCCTTAGCTCCAAGATTCCCCATACCTAGAAGAAACTTACCGGCATTAAATACGCCACCTAAGAAGGCCTGCTTCTCAAAGGTTTTAAGCGCGAGCTCCTTACCTAGTGCATAGGCACGCTCTTCGGAGGTCATAGGACTCATACGGAGGTACCTAAAGTATCTAGTTCCATCTTATCCCCCCAAGTGGCTGAGCTGGCTCTCTCTGCGCTATCTAGAACCTCAGTTCCGGTCCCCATAGTGTTAACCCCCTGCAACGCTGCGTCTAGCTTATTAGTGAGATCTTCCACCTCTGTGGTTTTTACCTCCTCTAGTTGTTCAGCAAACTTTAGTCTAGCTAGGTGCTTACCTAGCATATATGCCCTAGCCGTATTACTCATCTTCAATCTCCACTGTATCGCTAGTCTGCACATCACCCCTGCGGTATGCAGCTAAGGCGTCACGTGTAGTCTTAAACTTTTTGGTTTCAGATTTACCCCGCCCAGAGGCCTGTGTCGCTTTGAATAACCCTGCCATGGCCTCCTGCTTTGGGTACGCCAAAATAGTGTTTTTGTTCCTGTCACCTAAAACATTATTAGAGAGCATCATCTTCTTACTGTCATTCACAGCACCCTCAGAGACAGGGACATGTACTTGTAGGGCGTCCCCATCGTAATCTAGATTCATGCCGTCCTCCATAAAAGGATTAACCTGAATGGTCTTACCAGCTACGGGTTTTGGGTTAAATGCAATCATATTAAACCTATGTAGGGAGGGGGCTCGATTAAGTATAACAGGTCTCCTTTTAGATTCTACCATCATCTCCTCTCGAGCAATGGGAGACTTATTATCGGTAAGCTCCTTAGCACGCAGGGCGCCGTGGCCGCGCCGCACCAAGTTTTTAACCACAAAGGGCGCATACATAGACCACATCATCTCTTCAGGTAGGCCCACTTCATCCATACCCAGGCTTGGGTCTGGTGCAGCAGTGCCTCGACCTGTAAAATCTAACCGCCGCGCCAGGACTTTACCGTTAAAGAATCCAGTCTTAGTACCAGTTATAGTATTTACAATCCCTTTAACCTGCTTGGCTGCCAAGTTACTGGACACTGGAGGTCTAGTACCTATTACCGCACCCGCAGCATCAGCTAGGTGTGTTCGCATATCTGCTACATCTTTGTCCGGTAGGCCTAAAGCGGTCGCCTCTGATAATTTCTCCTTAGCCAGGATTAAATCCTTATATACGTGGTTAATATCAGAAATCAGCAGATCACCCTTAGCCCCAGGCACTATGGGCCTTAACTTGGGGGGTAACACAGGGAAAGCTTTCATCGTGTAGGCATCACCCGCCTTGATATTATTCTCCCTTAAGGCACCTAAAGCCTTTATCTGCTTGTAGTGGTTATCCCGGTCCGACCCCTTCTTACTTTTAATAGACCCCTTTAGTTCCTCTAACTTAGAGTCTATGTTTATAGCATTTAACTGCTTCTTTACAGCGTCACCTCCCTTGGTGGCTATCTCTGTGGTTAACTGTGCTTCAGTCAAACCAAGCAAACGCCTGCTTGCATCTGAAAACAAGGGGTTAACTATCGGCTCAGGTAATTCAATGTGTGTCCATTTAGTTCCTATAACCCCACCGGTTTTACCTATGTCGAATAAACCCCCAGCCTCGCTTTTCAGGTTTTTAGCCAGCACCATCCTACTGTTAGAGATCTCCCCATTAGACATATCCCTGACATCTTTGTCAGTCATTGGGGCGAGAGTCATGTCGTTACCTTGCTTCTTAAAGCGTAAGCCGGCACCCGCTAGCATTCCTTTAAATTTATCAAAAGCAAAGCTGGACTTGGGGGGAGGTAGGGGCCTACCCAACTGGAAGGCTCGCCAGTACTCAGTGTTCCTAGTTCCCTTTAAAACAGCGTTTTCCTTTAGTACATCACGAGCATCATGAGCTAGGAGTGCGTTCACTTCCATAATACCAGTACCTTTGGCACCAGTCACCCCTCCCTTACTAGGGGCATCGTGGAGGTCATACCCACCATCTAACCCCCTAGCCGCGTAGTTAGTGTCCGCAGATTTAAAGAGCTTATATGTGTATTGCGGCCCAACCATTATGTTGGGGATCTTCTTACCCGTTATGGGATCAAAAACTGTCTCCTTGTCCTTAACCCCGTGCTTCTTCATTAAGTCCCGTACCCACTTCACATTGTTTCTCTTTTTAAACGAAGGTATAGCTATCGGCTTACCTATCTTATCCGCTACCTTAGCTGCGGCGGTTTCTATAACCTGTGAGGGGTTTATACGACTAACTACACCCAACGAACTCCATAAGATGTCCAGGGGTTTACCTGACTCATCTTGGATCATACTATCGTCCTCAACTATCTTACTTATTACACCCTTACCCCCATATCTATTACTAACCTTATCCCCTAGCTTTAGCTTCTCTATACTCTTAACCACTATAGTAGTTCGTTTACCCTCCTTTTCTACCGCAACAACTTCACCATCAGACTCCCTATCCCAAACATCACTGGCGTCTGAGTATTCCCGCCTAAGGGATTTGTGAACCTTACCTAGTATTCTATTCTCAATGGAGGGAGTACGCTTACGTAGTACAGTAGCTATTGGGTCCCCCGCCCTCAACTTAGCTCCGACCTTAACTACCCCTTTATCTAGCTTAGAATACTGGTCTTTTGTGAATATCCTCGGGAAGTTAGCCGAGTGCTTATTGCTGCTGATACTGGTATCTCGATCGTCCTCAATAACAAACTTATGCATGTTAGTTGAGGCCATACGCTCCGTAGCCCCCCTACTCATAACAACCGCATCATTAGAGTTAAGCCCATGATACGCCAAGTACCCAACCTTTAAGTTCCTACCTAAAGCTAGAGTTCCGTCCTTAGTGAAATTAGTGTCCATCAACAACTGGCCTGATTTAACTTTCTCTCCCACCTTGACCCTTGGTACCCCCTCAAGGAAGGTTTTAGATGCTAGAGGCATATTGTAAGGTACCTCCACCTCATGCTCCTCCCCTTTGCTATCCTGTATAACTATTTTGTCTTTAGTTACAGCCTTAACTACCCCAGACATCCTGGATACCATTGAGGAGGCTGAACTTGTACCTACGGCGTATTCAACAGAAGAGGTTGGGTCTTCCTTGCCCTCTACAGCACCTGACTGTACTAGAGGTTTCTCTCTATGTATCAATGGCATAGCCTGCCCTACCATTTTAGCACCCATGATAATACGATTACCTTGGGTGCTATCTAGCAGTGGCACTAAGTTAGTGCTCAGAGTGTTCATAGTTATGGCCTTAGACACCCTGTAATCTACGTCCTTAGGCTTAACCTTACCTACAGTTCCGCGCACCATAGCGTCTACATTCCCTGATTTAGTATCCTGGTTGGGGAAAGCAATCACTCTATGGGCTATGTCCTTAGCAGACACCGCCACCTGTTTACCGGTACGGGCATCCTCGAGCATTGAATAGAGGTTCCCCTCCTCATCCCTACGAGCACCCAAAGCAAACCGCTGCTCTACACCCATGTTCCCTGACTCAGGGGTTCTAAAGGCATCTATAACACCCAACATAGAGCTGTGTAGCTTCCTAGCGGAAGCAGGTACCGCCCTATCACTAGAGATGCCCCCCTCCCCTAGTCTTGTCACAGCCATAGCGCTGTCCATAATCTCCACAGGGTTTATCTGCGAAGGTAAACTAGCTAACTGAGCAGAGCTTAAGAATCGCTTCAATTCATTACTGGTTGCAGTGGTGGGCATAACTTTGCTGATATTTATATTAGGACTTAAATCTAACTTATTACGGATCTTCCACTGTATCTCCCTAGCCTTCAACTGGAGTCTCTCTTTAAAAATATCCTCCGGCCCCATAACCTTCTGAAACTCTAAGCTATCTCGCTCGTCCTCCTTCTCTTCGCCTCTGTACACCCTTAACAGCTTTTTACTAGCTGTCAGTAAGGCCTCGGGAGTCACCTTCGAGAACCCTCGCTTAAGTGTCGTCTTTGTGGTCTCTTCATCTAATACAGTATTCTCATAAGCACGTAAAATAGCTTGGGCTTTATCAGCTTTCGCTGTGTGTAATCCTTGTTCGGCCTTTGGCACTACTTTAGAGTAGAGCTTGTCTACAGCAGCACCTGACTTATTGCCGTACATGTCCTTGTTCCTGTTGGTAAGCTCTTTGCCCCAGAACTTAGAGATGTCGTTATCTTGTAAACCCATCTCTTTTAGTATTGGATACATAGGTATTTTGGAGCTGCCGTATTCCATCTGCAGCCCACCTTTTTTAGTGTTCATACTGAGCCGGAAGTTAGCACCCTTAGCTAGGTTGAAGCTAGACTCTAACTCGTCACTACCTCTTTTACGAGTGTATACTCCTGGGCGAGTACGTAGTTGGTGTTTCAACGCATACTCATTACCGTTCACAACAAAGGTGTTGTGGTGGGTAACCCTAGGTAAGTGCATGACAGTATGTCCTTTTTTACGAGAGACTACGTTCCCTTGCTTATCCTTAACTACGAGGTTAGCTTTGATGGGCTCATAGATAGATCCGCCTTTAAACAAAGCTTTTTTGTGGTCCGCAAAACTAATGGGCTTCTCTTTTACTTGGAACTCCTCAGCTTCTATAGTGTGGTGGGTACCTAAAATAGGGAATAAAGATTTCACTCCCTCTAAGGTTTTAGCCCTAAGGAGCTTCTGTCTCTCCTCAGGTGTAACGAAGAGTGGTCTTACCTTATTTGCCATAGCTATTCTCACAAAAATACAGGGCTATATGTGTCATAAGTATATGCACTAGGCTCTCTGATTACAAACAGAGATCGTAGCGCTGGTTAGTACCTCAAAAGCGGTTTGATACCGCAGCCAGCTAAAGGAGTTAAGCATGGCAAAGAAACAAAAAGGAGGACGTACGTCCTCCAAATTAGCTAGTATCGGGCAGGCCAACTTCCGGACGAAAGTCCAAGGCGAAAGCCCTATCAGCAAGGCCCGTAGATTCGGGCCTTACAATTGGATGGTCGAGAGCGACCACCGGTTGGGGGAGTGGGTAGTAGAGGTGAATGAGGAAGGGATCATATGCCCAGAGGGGCACAGAGAGATTTTGGAAAAGGCGGAGCACGTGTTAGGGGGCAACGTCTGCTCCCGCCGAAAGGCGGCGGACAAGCCAGATGTGGCGTGGGTAGAGGCGCGTTGGGCTCACCCTGAGGGGACGGCCAGATTAGACCCCCACCGGACGTTCGAAGTAGGGGTCGCGAAGGCTCGGAAGCCAAGGAGCCCAGAGGATTGTGCCGCTAAGGCACGGTTTTTGGAGATCGTAGACCCAGCCCAGCTCCCAGAGGGGCTAACGATGCTCCCCAATGAGGAGGGGAATCACCTGCAGGTGACGTTGCTGGGGATTCTCCTCAACCGGGGCCTCTTAGAGGTGTTCCGGGAGGGGGAGTTAGTGGGGAAGGCGACCATTTGGGACGGGCTTTGCGGCTTCACCGAGCAGCAGAGGGAGTTCTTCTCTCGCCCCACGAAGGGGGAGGAGAGGAGAAAGGCCGCTGAGGATAAGAAGGCCACCGAGCTCCGGAGGGAGAAAAGGGCGGCGGCGAGGGCGGAGCGCAAGGTTAAGGAGGCCGCAGAGAGAGAGGCGGCGGAGGTAGAGGCCTTGACCGGTCTCTTCGACCAGGTGGTCGAGAGGGCGGAGGAGGAGGCCTTAGAGGCTGAGTTAGCGGAGAAGAGGGCCAAATGGGATGAGTTCGTGGCCTCTTCCCCCACGCTCCTAAAGGCCTGGGAGGAGGCCACGGAGATAGTGGCGAAAGCCTATGCGGAGCAGGAGGGGCGAATAGCGGCATACTGCGCATTATTCCGCCCAGCCGCGCCGACCTCTAGCCTCGGAGAGGCTGGCGCTCAGGTCTATAGAGACCTGATAACGGAAGACCCCGACACCGCTAAGGGGCGGTGGGCGAATATTGGGGCGTGGGTAGTAGAGACGCACAAGAAGCGTCGAGGCGGGACGCTGGAGGAGTCCTTGGGGGCTGTGCAAAAACAGTTCCCCACTCTCCTCGGAGAGTGGTTCCGGGAAACCCCGGATGGAATGGTCCCTTGGGGTCCCCTAGATCCGATCCAGGGTTATAGTAGAGACGCTTGGGTGGGAATAGCGGGGTGGCACCCGGGCATAGCAGAAACAATGAAACAGAGCCTCCTCGACTTAGGAGGTGTAGAATAGGAGGACATTGAGATTGCAATGGAAAAAGGTGCCACGCGATCTATGGTGGCACCCTCAGAAACGTATCCACGTACGTTGCAATGAGTACCTTGTTGAAAAAGCCAAGGGCAATGTAACGCGCTGGAACGGCTCTGAACAAGTCGACGCCCAAGATTTCATCCTAGCAGCAGGCGCAGAGATCTATCTCTTAGCCGGCTTGCTAGGCCTTGGGGTTGGCTACTTGATAGCCTCGAGACACAGGTGCCCCGCCCCAGGAGAACGGACTAAGGTAATACCGCACAGCGGTAGACCCTTTACAGGTCAGTTCGAAGGGGTGGGGCACGATGGTCGCCTTTATGTGGGTAACAGGGATTTTGACCCTGACCACTTACGCATGGCTGGCCCATTGCGCCCCTTAGGTGGGGGAGGTGACTATTTAGATTTATCCTCCGGTTGGGTGAACCCAGATGAGCTCGCAAAGCTCAAGAGGGCACACAACCGGAACGGCTACCACAGAAGGAAAAAAAGATGAACAACACCATCGATTGGGCGAGGATTCTAGAAAACCTCTGCCCACCACCACCTAAGAAATAAGGTGGTAATTTAGACTAGGGTGAGGGGTAGTAGCAAGGCTAGTTGTAACACTGCCCCTCTTTTTTTTAGCCTACAGGCTCCATCCACTCTAAGTAGACTTTGAAGCCAGCGGAGCCTTTTAAATCCGCAACCTCTTTTTTAGCTAGGACAATTTCCCCGTTAGCCCCACGCCTAAGAATGTTATCATACTCAGGGTTACCCTCAGAGTTAATAACAAATACCCTGGCATAAGGTATAAAATCCTGCTTAGCTTTTTTCTTAGCCCACGTCGGCGGTTCAGGGCTCACAGAATTGGTTCGCAGTGGGCTAGCCTCTGGGTCGAACCCCTCGGGAGGGTTAGGTATACTAGGGAAAGGGTCCGGTAGACTTGGACCTTCTTGGCTCCCCGCCAGCTGGGATATTGTAGTTATAAAGTCTTGGTCACTGCTCATACTAAGTACCTAGTTACATCTGGGGTGGGCCCATCTGAGCTTGTTGTAGTGCTTGATTCTTTTGGTCAAGTTGCAACTGCTCCAGGCGTTGTATAACAACAGAGTACATCACATAATCCTCGGCCTGTAAACTAGACAGTTGAGATTTGCGAGTACCTGGATCTGTCTGCATAAACTCCATAGCTATCTGCTCAGCCTGCCCTATAACTGCTTGCTGATCGTAGTTAAGCCCACCAGCACCTTGCTGATCTGCAGCCATCTGCCTAGCTTGCTGGCTTATATCTTTCTGCAGATCCATCATGTCCAGCTCCATCTCTTTTTGGAAACGAGCATCGGCTAGGTTCTCTTGCTTTATCTTAGTTCTCTCCTCAGCCACATCTATGCCATGAGCTTCAGCTACTGTAGTCTTAGAGACCATACCCATCTGAAATAGCTGCATCACTAACTGCTTCTGTGAAACATCGTCAATCATACGGAAGTCCCCAAGGCTGACCTGACACGCATCCCAACCTAAGAACCTCCCTAGCTTACCGCTTACCCACCTAAGTAGTTGAGTAAGCTGGAATACTGAAGACTCTAACTGGTTCTCTAACATACGCAATGTGACACTACTACCTGTGAAGCTAAGGCCCCCATATACAAATTCTTTGGGGAAACCCATAGCAGCAATGATATTGTCTTCTGCTTGCTGAATCTCTGCGTTTACCATCAAGGCTCTACCTTCCCCACCCACTTGAGATACCCCCACAGCTACAGGACTCATCATTATATGATTAGGGTCTTTGCGCCACTTCTCTATGTTATCTTCCACCTCACTCATAAATTTACCCATGGATAAACTTAGGATGGGATCGGCGTTACCACTAATAGCTTGGGGATGCATTACCCGCATTGGTACTATGCGCTCTAAAGCTATAGACTCATTAGCTTTTCGAAGCACGCTGGCATGGTAGAATAAAGGCATACAGGTTATGAGGGGTGGATACCCCCACCCACTCTCTACACCTGCTGGAGAGTCAGCCTTCATATGAAAGAGCTCATCGTCGTTAAACTTAAACAACTCCCCTTTAGCTATAGTCTCTAGTAGCGCCAAGGGTAAAGTAGTCACTAGGTGCTTGTCCCCACCCTGTACCTTGGACTTAAGACTAGATGGGACTTGTAAGTAGTACTCACACTCACTGGTCACACTATTGTAGTTAATCTGAATTAACTTAGGGTCCCACCGGACTACATTTATCTTATCTGGAGATAGCTGTAAGGTATCAACTACCTTAGAAGTACCCTCAAATCCACAATCTGTGCAGACATGCTTAAATGTGGCCTTGTTAGGGTTGTACTTAAACTCAATCACTGTAGCAGCCTGCTTAAAGGAACACTTGGAGCACTTCAGGAAACGCTTAAAGGGGAGGTGTACTGAGGTAAAGGAGTTGCCGTAAACCTGCAGATCTATAGACGATTTGATTAAAGCCCTCTTTATACCCACTATATCCTCAAGCAGCTTTCGGTATAAACCTGTGATCTTATCACTGTCGGACATGTACTCCAGCTCTGTTATTGGATACTCTGCAAACTTTTTAGTGCCGGCAAAGATTTGAGCTGAGTTATAGTAGAGGTACTCCGTCCAACGAAATAGCTGCTTTAAGTTACGTGATGAGAACGAATGCGCCCATAAACGCATTGGGTCTCCGTATACCCCATTAGTCCCACTAGTTTGTGAGTTAAAGGTGTCTCCGAGCATGTGGTATCTCCCCTAATTACTGCTTTTTTGTGTTATAAGTAAACGCCATGAGCAGTTATGTTTTAATGTTACGAAAGGAGGTACTTATGGCAAACATTACGGTAGCTACATCCTCCTCAGGATTACCGGTTATAGTAATTAGCACAGTAGCCCCCGTGGAGGTACCAGCGGTACGTAGTATATATGGGATCGTAAAGAAGGGCAATACATGGTTTGCTCCTGGATTTCTACCCTTCGCGGAGTGGGTACTAGACGACCTAACTAGTCTAAAATCAGTGTCACCTCTACATGAGGATAGCAAAGTTATAACCCTTAGGAAGCAGGTGGATCAGGCCAAGACAGGGATGTCTCAACAAAACTTAAAGGGGTATAGCCCTAAGGTAAAGCCTTATGACCACCAAGTTGAGGCCTTAAGCCTTGCCTTACACATGCCGAGGCTTGGTTTATTTTTAGACCCTGGACTGGGGAAAACCAAAGTAGGCTGTGACTTAATACAGTACGTACGAGGTGTGCGTAAAGACAGCTTCTGGTTAGTCGTAGCCCTAAAGGTGAACCAATTCACTTGGAAAAAGGAAATGGAATTCCACTCCCAAGACACCCTAAGCCTTATACCTATAGTGGCTACAGGGAAGGCACGGGCTAAAAAGGTCCTTGAGGCGGTAAACACACCAGGGTGTGCGGGTATTGTAGTCACCTATGACACGTGCCGTGTCGCAAAGGACTTGCTCTTAGAAGTAGTACCTTACACGGATGTGATACTAGATGAATCGCACTCCATTAGAACTCCCAGGTCCGGTAAAACCAAAGCAGTACTGGAGATGCTAACCAAAAAGCCAGTTGCCCGTAGACTACTCCTATCTGGAACACCCTCTTTGGGGTCACCACAACACTTATGGGCGCAGCTAAAGGCTATAGGGGACTTCACTGTCCCCAATTCCTGGCATTTCTTGAACACATACGCCATCCGTTCACCCTACAATAAGCACATTATTACAGGGTACAAGAACTTAGATCAGTTAAACGACCTAGTTACCTCGGTATCTATTCGTAAAACAGCTGAGGAGTGCTTGGACATGCCTGACAGGGTAACTCAAATAATAGAGATCCCTGCTAGTACTAGAACTAGGAAGGTGTATAACGAGACCGTAAAGGGTAAGGCCATCAGCTTAGGGACTGTACAGTTACCTGAAGTACCTAACCCACTGACTGTTATGACCCGCTTAGCGCAACTGTCTATGGGTTTTGCCTATAAGTCTAGAAAAAACAGTACCCTCTGTGACGGCTGT
>Ga0098033_1000977_pt1 | contig 12179 bp, 22 predicted proteins | sample 1_EtaG_FD_75049 | JGI IMG/M metagenome (GOLD analysis project Ga0098033, IMG submission 75049) | Marine viral communities from the Subarctic Pacific Ocean - 1_ETSP_OMZ_AT15124 metaG | ecosystem: Environmental > Aquatic > Marine > Oceanic | place: Pacific Ocean | collected 2015-01-07
AGGCTGCCAAATGCGATGTCCTCTGCTCCAACTGTCACCGAAAGCTTCACGCGGCCACGCGGCAGCTCAGCGGGGCGGAATGTCTATGACGTCCTGCCCCGGGGGACAGCCGAACTCTTTGCACAACCCCTCCCAGACCCGCTTGGCCGACGAGGTGGTGACCGCAAATGACAGGCCGGTCGCTTCCCCGGAATAGAGTTTTCCACCCCCTTCCTCACCAATTGCCCGGATGATGGCGCGGTACAGAGCGCCCCCCAAACCTTCCCCACGGAGGCTCGGGGTGAGCCACGTGGACTCCACGGTCCATCCTTTGGGTCCGCCGTAGCTTTCACCGGTTCGGACGTCCAGCCAGCCAAGATGTTCGGTCGGGCTTCGCTCAGCAAAAATGGTGGCGAGCAGCCTCCGACCTATTCCTTCCCCGGACTTTTCTACGTTCGCTACCAAGGTCTCCCCGCGGGCGTCGTAGCCCTCATGGCGTTTCTCCTGGCGACGGAAGTACTCCTCTCCGTCCCGGTCTGCTCTTTCCTGGGGGGTGAGGTTTTCCTTCTCCCACCGTTCAGCGGCGAAAAGAGCGAGCGTAGGGTTGGGGGGGAGGGCGGCGCCCGTCTCCCAGAAGGCACGCATCAGCTCTTGTTCCCGGGAGGTAAATTCCTGGGGCCACCCGTCGCTCCCCCACTCCGCAGGCCACCAGCTGTCGTCTCGGATGGCGGCCAGAGAACAAAACGCCCCAGCGGCTGCGCAGAGATCCATGGCCGTATGCGGACCCGACCCTAAAACTTTCCCGCACCTACTCCAACGGCAGAGGGAGCTGGCTTAGACCCAGTACAGTCTCGGTTCGAATCCGAGGGTGCGGACCACTTCCCTTCTTCGGAAGAGGAAGATCAGCCCTTGCGAAAAGCAACGGCTCGGTCCATTGTATGACCATATCCAAGGGGAGGGAGCGTACGGCCCACCCTGTGCCACCACGAGGTCTTTCTGCGCAGATCGACCCCGAGGAGAGGCGGCTCCTGGGCTGCGCTTACCGGCTAGTTCCGGGGCCCAGGAGTGACAGTTCCGTTCCTGGTTTGACAGCCGGGGCGGAGCTTTTTATTCCAGAACGGTCAGCCACTCCTCCAGCGACCGAGTGAGAGACCGGCGCGACTGTCCTTTACGTTTATCGGTCAAGCAGAGGTGAGCCGCTCCGGGGATCTCCAGCGGCTCCCTCTCGGAGACCCCAACCACGCAACCCCTGTCTCTCCACTTCTGAGCCAGCTCAAGTACTTCTTTTCGTTCCAAGCACGGCCCGTATCCTGTGGTTCCCGCGTAGGGGGGATCGAAGTAAACGATGGTGCCAGGCTCGGGTTCCCAGGTCCGACAGTCCGAGCACAGAATCTGGGCGTCGACGTCCGGCATCTCCCTCACTCTCTTCACCAAACTCTCGCGGGAAGGAATGAAGCCATCCACATTGGCTCGATGCTTGTGCAGCCCTTTGAAGCCGCCAATTCCTCCCCTGGCCCCAGCGACCCAAATCCACCAGGCTGCGGCGCCCTCAAGGTTTTCCTTCGGGGCCGACCGCGCTCGCTCCCAGACCACCTTTGCTTCCCCTTCGCTCTGGACTGAGATTTCCTGGGCCAGCTCTTTGGGTGATCCGAGCAGCCGCCTGATGGCATTGGCCAACTCCGGGTCCGCGTCCACCAGGTGAAGCTCGTGCGGTCCCGGTGAGAGCCCCAATCGGCCCGCTATCTCTTTCGCGTAACCTGTCTTTGCTCCGATACGGGAACAAGGGGGAGCGGCCCCGTAGAGCCAGAGGGACACAGCCGCCATCCCCGCGCAGGGTTCACAGAAGATCATTAGGCCCCGTCATCTAGTGGTAGGATGCTAGTTTCTCAGGCTAGTCACGCCGGTTCAAGTCCGGCCGGGGTCACCATCAGTTAGATGTGACGCGGTCGATCTTTTGGATAATCGGGTTGACCGTTTCCCTAAAAAGATCGCGGATCTCTTCTTCGGGAACCCCGTCGTCGATTTGGCGAAGCAGCTTCTCTTCGGCGGCTTTAACTTCCCCGAGGGCAGTCCGAGCTACCTTCACGAGCTGCCGGCACCTTTCATCCGGTGCTGGCTGTTCGAGGGTCTGGACCAGAACCATCTTGGCGTATTGCACTGCTGCTTTCTCTAGCTCAAACATTTCTTACCACCACGTATTCTTCCAGGGCTTGCTTCCATCGAGGGCCCACTTTATCGTGGCCGAGGCGACCCAGATGTTGGTCGCCAGCGTGAAGAAAGCCCAGACCCGGCTGCCCTCTTCTAGGGCGTTGCGAAAGGTATCCAGGGTCCCAATGCTCAAAAGAACAACGGCGCACAGCAGAAAGCACCCGACCACCCACGCAGGTTGATTGCGCATCTCACATTCTAGCACTCGTCCCTGTAGCCTAACGGAAAGGCCCCCGTCTCCTAAACGGGTGATGCTATGCTGGTTCGAATCCAGCCAGGGACTCCGTGGAACCCGCCGACTATTCCCTTAGCGCCCCCCTCAAAAAAGACGTTTCCTTGGGGTACGTCTACTTCATGGATCGATCCCACCCCCTGGGGGACAAAAAGGGCCGCGTTTGGCACCACCGCCACGTTGCCTCAGTAGCCTTGGGGCGCTGGGTCACTTCGGCCGAGGTGGTTCACCACCGAGACGGGTGCCGCTGGAACAACGCTGAGAACAACCTACTGGTGCTTGGCCACAAAAAGCACCAGGAAGAACACGCCCGGATGGACGGCCGCCCGGTGAACACGGAGAAAATTTGTCGGTGCGGAGAACGATTCCTCCCCGCCACCGCGCGCATCCATCACTGCTCTACCGACTGTGCCGGCCGGGCCGCCCGGAAATTCGATCCCCCGGCCTCTGAGCTGGAGCGCCTGGTGTGGCTGATCCCAAGCACTCGCGTGGCCGCAATGTACGGCGTCTCCGACTCGGCGGTGGCGCGGCGGTGTCGGTTGCTAGGGATAAAGAAGCCAGGGCGCGGCTACTGGAGCTAGCCGGCCTCTTCCGCGAAGAAAATCTTGAACTGGCTGGCCTCCAAGCAGACCTGGTAGATGCGGGCGCCCTCTTCGGTATGGGTCCGGTCGATGGGCTCGTAGCCGCAGCGGAGAGCCCGGATGGTCTGGACCTCCTTCTTTTTCTCGCCCTTCCCCTCGAACGTGGTGTTGATGTAGGTGAGGGCGTAGTCGAGTCGGCCCCGCTCTCTTCTCTTGGCCCAGTTCTCGAAGACCATCACGGTGCCGGGCTTGAGCTTCCCGAAGGCTTTGGGATTAACGGCGGCCAATTTCGCCTTGGGGACTTTTCCGCTCACAGACTCCACCACCTAACGAAGCGCCGGAAGAGAGCGCGAATCTTCCTCCGCATCTCCGGGAGGGCAACTGGCTTTTCGTCCAGGTGTTCCGTCGCCATCGAGAAAACTATAAACATATCCGTCGCTCTGGGCAAGCTGGTTGGGCTCCAAACCCGACTGTAAATGCCAGGTTCGATTCCTGGGGCGGGTGCCAACTGTTCGGCTTTTCCGAATGGTTCAACCAACCGGAATCGCGGGATAGTTGGGCGCTAACTGTCCGGTTACTCAGGGCTTGTCCGTCGGGACGGGGCCTTTCCTTGCACGAAAGCGCATCACGGTTCAACTCCGTGCAGGTCCACCACATAGAGAAAGACAGTCATGAAAAAAGCCGAACGCATCTGCCCCGGAGAAAATCCTCGGGCCCGTCGTTTCCTCAAGCGAATGGTCAGCCGGCTCAGACGTCGGGACTGGAAGAAAAAAGGAGAAGACGCGGCCGGCAAAAGGCGCGAGTACACTCGGGGCTACTCTCTGTAGTAGGATGAAGCATGGCCGACATCCACCGAGACGACATCAAGCGAATCGAGACCTACGTGGCCCAACTCGAAGAGGCCATTCAAGATTTGGACGCGGAGCTGGCTGGTTGCACGGACGAGGACGTCAAAGTTCGAATCCAGCTGTCGGTACAAAAGCTCAAGAACCAATGTCTCAAAGCGCAACTGGACTACTTCAAAGATCGGTCCAAGCACTACGAGAAGTCCTACAACGCCATTCTTCGCAGCTGAACTTTCTGCCCTCGTAGCTCAATGGCTAGAGCCCGTCTTTGGTACAGACGAGATTCCAGTTCGATTCTGGACGAGGGCTCCGGATCTTCGGATCCAACCCGGGCCCAATGGAAAGGGTTATCACTTTGAAAATGAACCCACCCTTTCCAATTTCCTTGCCCGGGGTTCGTGGGCGAGATCCTAACGGCAGGATACTTGATTTCCAATCAAGCCTTAGCGAGTTCGATTCTCGTCGCCCACTCCATCCCGGGCCCAAGTGAAAAGGGTTATCGTTTTGAAACAACGGGGCGGCCGTGTTCGATTCCGGCATTGGTGGTCCAGTTCTCCACTTCCCTTTTCCAATTCCTTGCCTGAGATTTCTGCGGCCGTAACATAATGGTAGTGTGCTTCTTTGCCAAGGAAGATACGCGGGTTCGATTCCCGCCGGCCGCACCGGGAAGTTTAGGGAAGTTTAGGGAAGTTTAGGGAAATTCGCTAAACTTCCCTAAACTCCCTATAACTCTGAGCCTGAACCATCTGGGATGGGCGCGGATTGCAACCCCGTGAAGTCGAGTTCGATTCTCGACAGGCTCTCTAGCGGCCCAGGCCCGACCCTATGCGGCTCACGAAGCTCCAGAATCTTTGCACGGGCGTGAGAGGGGGGACGGGCAGCTCTGGATCTGGCAGCTCGAAAGCCGGGGACTTGCCCTCGGCCGGGACCATTCGCCGGTCATTTCCCGCGGGCACCCACCGCAACTCTCCACTGGGCTCTTCGACTAAGGTCCCGCAGTCCGAGACAGGCAGAATCGGGCCGGCCTTTCTCTTGGCCAGCTGCTCTTTGTAGGCGTCCCTGTAGGCCTTGAGGGTGTGAGGTACGCCGCTTTTCTCCCCCATCTCGGCCCACCAGGCTCCAATGGCCTGGTCCGTCAAGGTATCAGGGCCCGGCGGCTCCGGCTCCCTCAAGTCCAGGTCCACGCCTTCCCCGCCGCACAGGAGGTCGTGGTTAAGAGTGAAAGACAGCGCCGGCCGATTTTGTTCAGCTACCTTAGTGACGTGTCGGCCCCAGCTGGTGAAGATGTGGAGGGAGTCGATGGCTTCTGCGTTTTCTTTCCAGTACCCAGCGGCCAGCACCCTTTCCTCCGCGTCCTGGCTACCTAGCTCGCGCGGCGGATGGCCGCCGTCGTCTTGGTCCTCCCACCTCCACGGCATGATGGGGGCTAGTTCACAGAAGGGAGAGAAAACCCAATCCCGGAAAAAACTGGCCAGTTCTTCCACGGGAATTGCCTTCGAATGAAAAATATGAGGGTCCACGCGCTTTTTTATATCGAGGGGGGTTTTTGATCATCGCGTGTAAACCCCCTCTTTTTACCAACCGGTTTGGGTCTGGGGGGGATGGATTCCAGAGGCAGGATGCCATGGTCCAGTTCCCAGTGGTGGTTCCGGCAGAGGACCAGGAGATTAGAGGGTGCGTTCACCGTGCCGAGCAGCGCGTTGGAGGAAAACGACGCGACGGGACGAATGTGACAAAGCTCGGTGTGAAGGGCGTAGCCGCACACCTGGCAGGGAAGCCCCGCGATGTCTCGATTCCAAGAGCGAGCGAAAGCCCGGATGTGGGAGTGGCGCCAGGAGGGATGCTTGCCTTTCACGGAGAGGCGAGAGCGATAGGAACCCAGAGTAAGCCGGGCCTGGGGGCGCGGCTCGTCCCGGCACCCGAGGCAGAAGACCGAGCGTCGCCCTTCCTCCCCGTACCGGTATTCGCGTCCGCAGTCCAAGCAAGCCCGAGGACTCCTTTTTCGTTTCGGGACCCTATTGTTGACAGCTGCAGCGCAAGAACGCGAGCAATAGTGGTTCGGACTCTTGCGGACTGCGGAAGGTATCTTGTTGAAAACCTTTCCGCATTTTTTGCATTCCACGATCATTTTTGCGCCGGTACCGGCCCTGGCTTCTACCCAGGTTAGCCGTAATTGGACTGATGAGGGTTCGAGTCCCTCCCGGCGTTCCAGGCTGACCTCGGGTCAGCCTCGACTTCTTTCTCCTCCTAGTGAAATGGACCATCACGCTTCTCTACGAAAGAAGTATTCCATGTTCGTCCCTTGGGGAGGAGACCAGTGCCGCCGTCCAGATGGATCTGGCTCCGCCCTTCGAAGGCGGCTGTTCTCGGTTCAAATCCGAGCGGCGGTTCCATTTACCCGCGTCCCGGCGGATTCCGGGCACAGCTCTCCGAAGGCTGTTGTTTTGGTTCAACTCCAAACGCGGGTACCCTGGGGCTTTCGTCCAACTGGGAGGACATCGGTGTCGCATACCGAAAATGACGGTTCGATCCCGTCAAGCTCCACAAAGCGCTATCCTTGTTCTCATGACCACAGTCGACTCATGGGAGAAGTTCTTGGAGGTGGGCTACTCGGACCTGGACCTCTCTTCCGAAGAGGGCCGGAGACGATTGGCCGAAGGGATCGCCCAGGCCGTCCCCGCCATGTCTCCGGAGATACGCGGGACTCTGGCCTACTTCCGGGAAGGCTGCGAGGATGCTCAAAAGGGCCTCACGCTCATCAAAGCCGCCCTTGAGGTGCTGCGCGACGAGGCGGATAAATAGGGAGCTGCTACTCGTCGGACATTAAAGATCAACATTGCGCGGATGGAGCAAAACTGGCTTGCCTGTCTCATAAGCAGGACATCACGTGGGGGAGTACCACGCTGCGCAACCAACGCTACGACTCCGGGCTGGGGACCAATCTCTCATAAGGATTCGGGAGAGGCTTCGATTGCCTCCGTAGCGACCAAGCCGCCTGTGGGTCCGGTCGACCCAGGACGTCTTATATGCGTCCGAGCCAAGTTCAACTCTTGGCAGGCGGACCATTGCTTTCCCTTCGCACGTGGGGTAAAGCGTCAAATGTTCTGCTCGTGTCCTTCGGTCTCAAAAGCCGAAGCCTCACACGAGACGTGCCAGAGCCCGCTCTCCTCCCCCGTATCGGCAGCACGGTCGTTAGGGGAGGTCGCGGGCTTTCCGACGCCCGTCTCGGATGGCCCGGACCCACCTTTGTATCGTGGTTGTTTTTCTCAGTTCGATTCTGAGGGCGGGCTCCACGCAGTCCGGCTTTCTGGTGAGAGCACCCTCCTGACGCGAGGGACAAGCCGAGTTCGATCCTCGGGGCTGCGACAAACCGTCCACACGCAGGAAGGCAGAAGTTCGCATCCCTGAATGGATTGCGAACGGTGCCGGCAAAACCACGGAGGTAGCTACGGGTCTGGGAGGTTCTGCTCCTCCAAGTGCGCTCGGGGGTTCTCGACCTCCAAACGCCGCGACGAAATCTCCCTCAAGGTGTCCAAAGCTCTCCGGGGCGCCTACCTGAAAGACAGCAAATGTAAGTGGTGTGGCACTACTTTCAAGGGGCGCCGAACGAAATACTGTGGACCGCGGTGCAAACACGAGGCGCGGGTGGAGTGCGGGAGAAAGGGAGGCAAAACGAGCCACAAAGGACTCCACCAGCTGGCTCCCCCAAGCATTCTCTCGCTGAGCCCTCGGACCACCAGTAAGGTGCTGAAGAGACTGGGCATCGGGTGTTCGAACTGCGGCTGGGACAAAGCTTCGTGCGACATCCACCACATGGAGGGGCGAGAGAATCCCCTTCGGGACCGCCACGAAAACCTCGTGCATCTGTGTCCTAACTGTCACCGCCTTGCCCATCGGGGGGCTCTCGAAAAAACGGAGCTGGTCTCTCTGGCGGCCCAAGTCGGAGAGGACTGGAGAAAGCACTACTTTGGGTAGAGGCCGAATAGTGAAATGGTATCACCTCTTTTTTACAAGAAGAATTCGGCGGTTCGATTCCGCCTTCGGCTACCACTTTTTGACGCGCAATTCCTACCATCGTGATACCTTGCTGCTCATGACCCGAGACAAGGAAGGGCTTTTCACCCTCGCCCGCAGCGACATTGAAAAATTGCGCTTCCCCTACGACAAAGGCTGTCAAGAAAGAGCCGCGATGGACAGCACCGAGTTGCTGGCCGACCGCGCCCGCGTACTCGCAGAAAGCAACGACGCGGACGACTTGAACGACGTTGAGCTGGGAATGATGATTCTCGGTCTTCGCTACCTGGATGAACTAGAGGCAAAAGGCCTCTGGGGAAACAACTAACGCTCGCATATCCCAACGGCAGAGGAAGCTCCCTTAAAACGAGTTCAGTGAAGGTTCGAATCCTTCTGCGAGCACCGGCGTTTCGAAACGCCTCGATATATTCGCTCCCATGGCGGAATTGGAAGACGCGCCCGTTTCAAACGCGGGTGGCCCTTGTGGCCGTGCAGGTTCGAGTCCTGCTGGGAGCACCAAGGTTTGCTCTGGCTGTAGGCTAGAGAGACCGGCGCACCTTTTTGCTTTTCGGTGCAAAGCCAAAGGCCTTCTCGCGTCAAAGTGCCGAGCGTGCCAAAAAGAATACGCCGCGCGACACTACGGGCTCCACAAAGGCCTCTACATCGAGAGGGCCCGCAGGAGGCGCGCCCCGGAGCGCCGCCGGTTGAGGGAGTGGATCCGCGCGTACAAAGACGCCCGTCGATGCGCTGACTGCGGCGGCTCTTTCCACCATGCGGCCCTGGATTTCGATCATCTGGACCCGGGCAAAAAAACCGGAAACGTGAGTCGTATGGTGGCCGCGACCCAGTCCCTAAGAAAAATTAGGGAAGAGATCGCCAAATGCGAGTTGGTATGCGCGAACTGTCACCGGGTCCGGACCTTTCAGCGCCAGCATGCAGGCGCGGTCTGAGCCTGGCGCCCTCCTCCCTGGGGTGCTATCTTTTTTTGCATGAGCGACGACGAAGAAAAGCAGAAGCCAGAGATGCCGCCGGACTTCGAGGAGTTCTTCGAGAAGAAACGGCAGGAGGCGAAAGCCCAGGGCAAGACGGTCCTCCAAGAAGGCACCCCCGAGTTTGAGGAGCGCCGGAAGGAGTGGCACGAGAAGGCCCGCCACGTGAAGGTGGACGACCTTCCCATCTTCATCCACTCGATGCTTGACGCCTTCCACCACGACTACGGCACCATCGTGGACGTGGTGGCCACGGCGGCGGTCGCAGCCGCCTGGAGAGAGCTGCGGCCCTGGGTTCGCCCACCAGGGTCGTCGCTCCATTGACCGCAAGACCATGGACTGGCTGAAGACCCAGGCGCAGGACCCATGAAAATGGTGAGCTACGAGAACATGTGTTTTCCCCGTACAGGCTGAGTGAAAGCTGGATGGAGTCGAAGGTGACCTGCTCCATTTGCTCGAAGGCCAGCCCATTGCTCCGGACCAGGATCTCCCCGATGTGGTCTGAGGCGGCCAGTAGCTTGGCACCTTCGTTCAGGTGGGCCCACAGCAAAGGGTCTCCGAAGCCGTTGAGCCAGACCGTCTTGATGAAGTAGTCCGATTCTTCTACGGCCCGGATGAACTTCTGGACCTGGGGGACAGAGAGGCTGTACGTGGGAAAAGAGTGGCGCGCTAGTTCGGTGATGCAGGCTGTGCAGTCGTACTGGCAGGCCGAGCACACCTGAAGGAGAAAGGGCTGTTTGATTTGGATCACGCACAAATACGGGGACACAACCGTTGCGCCAAATCTGATACGCTAGAGTCTCGGAGCCCCCGAAGACATCACCTTTGATTCACAACCCTTTACCTTCTTGGTAGAGCGGTGTAGGATTGGCATTGTTTTGATGTCGAGAAAGGAAGAAGAGATGTCTTTTACGCAAACCCTCATACTGACTCAGGCTTACCGGCCTCACGAGATCACCGATTGGAAGGACGCCGTGACCCGGATGTTCGGCGGCAAGATCGAAGTGCTCGCGCAGTACGACGAGATCCTGGCTGTCGTGGGGAAGCGTACCTTGGAGGCTTTCCCGGAGCTGAGAGCGGCTCTGCGGCAGGTACTTGGGACGGACACCGAGTCCATCACGCTCAAGATTCCTGCGGTCGCTGTACTCCGGCGCCCTGTGAGGAAGATGAAGCAGGGGGTCAAGTTTTCCAAGACGAACCTCTGCGTGAGGGACAGCTTCTCGTGCCAATACTGCGGTGACCGGCTCCCTATGAGTCAGCTCAATTACGACCACGTGATGCCTAAGTCGCGGGGAGGCAAGACGGTGTGGGACAACGTTTCGATGTCCTGCTTCGGCTGCAACAACAAAAAAGCCAACAGAACGCCGGAAGAGGCAGGAATGCCTCTGTTGACAGTTCCCCGCGAGCCTAGGGAGCTGCCGCTGGTGGGGCCTCAACTCGAACCGGAAAAATGTCCGGAAGAGTGGAGACCGTTCTTGGTGGCGTGATAGCGGGGCCCGCGTGGCCCCGCTTCCTTTTGGAAAGTGAACTGCGAGTGGTTGCAGGCCGGCTTGGAACGCCGGTGGTCCTTCGGGGCAGAGGTCCGACTCCTCCGCTTTCCGCCAATCCATGGTAAGGTAGGGTATGCAATCCACCAGAGAGTTCATCAACAGCCTGTCCGACACGGAGACCAAAGAGGTGTCTTCGATGCTCCGAGAGATGGGAAAGATGGTCAAAAGCCACCTCGATCTCACGGAGGGGGTTTCGCTAGAGGTTTTTAGCGCCTTTCACCGAGCCCAAGACCTGAAGAAACGCACGCTGCCGATCTTGGAGGGCGCGTCGAGCAAGCGCGTGGAAGACGCCTTCAGAACCCTGGTCGCGGGCGTCCTCCTCGAAAGGCTCAGCGTAGACAAAGCCGAGCCCACCCCGTAGAATGCGGGGATGAACGTGTTAACTCAGCCCCATGCAATCCGGGAGTCCATGGCTCTGTACGAAGCTCTACGTCGGCTCAGCTACCCGCCCGAAGCTATCTTTTTCGCCACCGACGACGCGACTCCGTGTGGCGTGGGAATCGTCCTGCGTTTTGAGGGCAAAGAGGGGCCATTCATGTGCGGGTTCGTCGAGGAGTCGGCCGACACGGCCGAGGCCATCTGGCGCGAGGTAAGCCAAGGCATCAATGACAACACCATCCCCGACCACGACCTGAACGAGATTTACCGCAGCTCGAAGGTTCGGGTTTTCGCGGAGACCCTGGTCGCCACCCTGGACAAAGCTGGGATCCGCATTCCGGCCACAGAAGGGGCGGAAGGGGGCCGTGAACGCGACCCCAAGACAATGAACTAAAGGCAAGTCAGGCTCGCGTCAGGTTACCACTGGAAGGCACCGTCCATGGGGACAAACCGGATTCGAAATTCGGGGCTAGGTAACACTAGGGGGTTCGATTCCTCTGCCTTCGACCGGCTGCGCTAGACTCGCGGATGCGGTCAAAGCTAGCTGCGCGCACGGTGCTGGCCCAGCGCCTTGGATACAATGTCACGGAAGCCGGGGACCCGAGGTGCCCGGCCGGAAAGGAAATCAAAACCAGCGTTTCGAACAAGGGGTACTTGAAGTTCAGCGTGCCGCGCAGACCGGGGGACCGGGACCGGACGGTCTTTGTCCATCAGCTTGTGGCCCTCCAGTGGTTCGGGAAAAGGGCTCTGGAGGAGGGGACTCAGGTCCGGCACCTGAATGGCTGCCGGACCGACAACAGAAAAACCAACATTTCCATCGGGACCCCCTCGGAGAACCAGTTGGACATCCCGCCGGACCTGCGTAGGCGGCGCGTTCGGAAGGGGGTTCGGGTGGCGGCGGAACGCAGCCGCCGCTTCTCCGCCGAGGAGGTGCGGCTCATTCGGAGTTCCCCCAAGGGGGGAACGGCGTTGGCCCGGGAGCATGGGGTAGCGAAATCGACCATCTCCTACATAATTAACCGCCGAACCTACAAGGATGTCGAATGAAAATTAGGAAGGTGAATCAGGGGGTGGCCCTGAGCCTGGTTGCTAACCAGAGCGGTCCTTCGGGACTGGGGATCGTGCCCTCCGCTTTCCGCTGCTACACTCCCGCATGGCCAAGATCTTGGTGCTGGTTCTGATTTGGTTCGTCATCATGGTGTCGCTGACCGGCCTCATGATCTGGGGGAACGTGCCGCCGGGGGTTCGGTTCGCGGTGAACATGCTGGCCGGGGGATTTCTCGGGTACCAGGCTTCGGCCTACTACCAGGCTGGGAGATGGGGGTGAGGGTGCTGGGAGTGGCCGCTATCGCGGCGTTCGTGACGATCCTCATCCTCCGGGTGGCAAACCTGGTGGACTGGTC
>Ga0098033_1000979_pt1 | contig 12156 bp, 14 predicted proteins | sample 1_EtaG_FD_75049 | JGI IMG/M metagenome (GOLD analysis project Ga0098033, IMG submission 75049) | Marine viral communities from the Subarctic Pacific Ocean - 1_ETSP_OMZ_AT15124 metaG | ecosystem: Environmental > Aquatic > Marine > Oceanic | place: Pacific Ocean | collected 2015-01-07
GCCCCCCAGGTTGGTGTCGAGGACATCCGTTCCCGTCCTCTGCGGGCCGTCAGCCAGCGGAGGGGATGGTCTCCGGGTGTAGCCGAATGGACGTATTCTGTATCCATCCCACACCCAGAGACCGCCACCGTCGCAGAAAGAGAAATATATTCTGTTACCATATATTTCCATCTGGGGTGGGTATTTTGGGGAAGTTTGAGGGGAAATCGTAGTAGCCGTGTTAGAAGGATCGTAGAAGTACTGCTCCTCCAGTCCCAGGTTCGCGGTGTTGGTGGTCTGGGGGACAGTGGGCCTTGTCCACGGCGCATACCTGAACACGCCGTCAGCGGTCAGGAAGAGTATCTCGGGGCGTTCACCGTCTATCTCGTTGTACGCCATGGCGAGGACGCCAGACCTCCTGGTGTTCCCGAGGGTGTCCTCCTCGAAAGCCTTCGGAGGAAGCCCGCCGTTCCACTCATACGGTATGAGCGTCATTATTCGGTATGTGGAGTCAAGATAGCCGCGCTCATCGACCACCCAGTTCTTGATGAGCTGCGCGGTAAGACCGTCACTGAACGGTGTCTCGCTCATGATCCGAGCCAGCCCTGCTGCCTGACCCCTGTAGTCCTTCCATGACGGCATTACGTTGTCTCGGTTATGGTTCTGTTTCTCCGTGGAGAATACCGCGCTCCTCTTCCGGATATGCCGTTTCCGAACCTTCCGACATGGTGTCCAGCGACGTTGTAGGTCTGGCGAAGCCTCTTCAGATGCACCTGGTACTCCTGGAAGTACAGTGACTTCCTGGCTGGCTCCCCGTCCCTGTCACCCACTAGATAGGACGCTGCGAGAGCGTAGAGGGCGTCATAGCAGTCCGGGGGAACCCTGGGGGTGTCCGTGTCGTACCGCAGCAAAGGAGGTCGTGCAAAGGTTCTCAGGAGCACCGGGGTCTCCTCGGTGGGCTGACGGTCGAATCGTATGTGGAAGTGCCCGTTGAAAGCCTCCAGGGAGAAGCGCCTGTCAACCGGATCCTCGGATCCGTTGTCCTCGACCTTGGTCTGGTAGCCGGGGATGACCTTCCACAGGTAGTACACGCTGTCGGATTCTATCTCCTGGACTATGGAGCTGGGTCCTGTGATTCCCGAGAACGTCGTTATCTCCTCGACGGAGATCCGCTTCCTGAAGATGAACTTCTCGTATCCGAAGTGGTGGTGCGACAGCTTGTTGGGCTGCTCCCCGTAGCCGTAGACGTAGTCGATGTTGGGGGTTGTTATCGTGATCGCGTTCTTCCCCCACTTGGTCTCGATCGCCTCGCTCTCCTTTGACGGGGCGGACTGGTAGAACGGGGGGAGGTGCGTCGTGCTTATGGACTTGTATGTAAGCTGGTAGAACGACCGGCGGCCCCATACATGCATAACGATGTACTGGAACTTCCCCGCAGGGCCAGCGTTGGTCGAGGCACTGGAGCCGGCGAACTCCGTGTTCAGCTCTCCGTCCGTGGGATCGAAGCCCCACCTGGAGCCGTTCAGTTTCTCGTCGATGAGGGCAAGCCCTACCTTCGGAGCGTAGTTGGGTGATTCAAGCTGGAAGAAGTCACCCCTGCAGTACAGCTCGGGCTTGCCGTTCGCACGGAACCCGATCGTGGACCTGTACGTCGTCAGATCCGCCTGCCATGCCGACTGGGCTAGCGGGTGGGGGTTGCTGTCGGGGTCTATGACGACATCCACGATCTGCTGCACCGAGGCAGGGTACGGGTACTCGGCTGTGATTATCCTGTAGTCGTAGCCCGTGGTGGTGTTCGCCGTTATGTCCAGCGGGTGATCCAATACGAGGTACTGGTTGTAGGTCGTGTAGGTCGTCGTCGTACCGTCGGCGTTCGTCAGCGTGGTCGAGCTGACCCTGACGGTGCTGTACACGTCCTGAATTCTTCTGTAGTAGTACGTTCCGTCCACCAGTATCTCGACGGTTCTTCCCTTCAAAGTGCCGTCGGTCGGCCAAAGGGTGTCGCTTGCGTAGTCCGCAGTGGTGGAAGCCGTGACGTACACGGGATGTTGGTACAGAACCCTGTTGTCAGTGGAACCGTCGAACAGCACGGTTGAAGTCCTGGTGTTAGCCACCGTCGCGCCTGGGTTCCTGAACCCTGTCGATGTCGGCTTCTCCAACATGAACCTCATCTCTTGAGACAACAGGGCTTTGGGCATCTCAGACCACATCTGTCTGAGCGCCATGTTTATGATTGTATTAAGGCGAGCATCGCCTGAATCCCCCCTATCGGGGAGACCCAGGCGAACTCTTAACTCATTGCGTATATCAGCAAGAGTTCCGAACATTAAAGTAAATCAATGTATGCTGTTACAGAAGCACTTGATGTGGCAGTCATCGCATATCCGAGGATCTGTGAAGATTTACCAGCACCGATTGATAAATTAACAACCATACCAGAAGTTGAATGTGTAGCCAATAAATCACCAATAGATACACCGGTGTGAGAAGATACACCCTCCATCAAACCGCGACACACACAGAAGCCATACTCTCCGTCTGCTACCGCTGCCAAAGCTACTCCGTATAGTTTACCAATCTGTATACCAGCAGAAGCAGGAGACTTAGTAGTCTTACCTGTCTGATACATCAATGGGACTCCTGAAGCAGCTACACCAAGAAGGTCACCAGCAGCAACCGCTCCGCTAGCTTTGAAACAACGAAGGTATCGTACAGTAGTGTTTCCACTACTATCATCAAACAACTGTTCATAGATTTTACCGATAACCGCTGGTTGGTCTGCACCAGAGTATAAGGGATTTGCTTTTATTACATTACTCATTTCAAACTCCTAATTATGGTAGGTCACAAGTACATGCTTGGACTAGAGGGTTATTGACGGCGAACTGCACTTCAAGGAACACATATGCGATATCAGCATCCATGTTCCCATGGAGGGTGTGGTCCGAAAATTTCGTTACGCGGAAATCATTGTTGGCGTTGACCCAGTACTGGATTCCATTAGGATTCAGCAAGTAGACAAATCGGGTGTTGCTGCTGCTATCAACAGCGGCAACTCTAGTATCGGTCATGAAACGGTTTGAGAAGTACTTGACACCGTTGACGACGTAGACCGTCTTGTGCGCCTTTCCAGCTTCCAGATCCTCCGGGCGGTACACGATGGATGAGCCGGTGATACCTGCCCCGCCGTAGACGCGAAGGGCGTCACCTATAAGGACATGGTTTTCGATGGATGTCACAGCGAGTGAGATACCCTCGCTGTCCTCAGCATAGCTGTCGGCAGTGATCTTCAACCGTTCAACAGTGGTCAGGTAGTCAGTCCCAATCCCGGTATGCGCGATGAACTGGTTGTACCAGTTGTCCTCGTCGTTGGTGAGATCCTCGACTCGTGTCAGGTTCATGTAGGTGACACCTGCTGCAGCCTGTTGAGTAGGAGTCTGGAAGCGGAGCGCACCGTTCTCGAACCCGCTGGAGGAGAGACCGGTCTGGCTACCGTTGAGGGTTCCCAGCCCGGTCAGCGTAGCCACATCACCGACATACAGCTGGCGTGACACGCTGTTGTGGAAGCTCTGCATGACGGCGGTGGTCGTGTCGTTGACCCACCGTTTCTTGTCAGCGTTGGACTGCATTCGATCCCTGTCTATATGAGGCAGGATGATCGGCTTTACAACACGCGACCAGTCTCCGTAGGCAAAGTCGAAGGTCTCTTTCTTCGCCAATGGAATCTCAAGGTTGGTCCCATCGAGCTGCGTTATGTCCGAGTGGCCGCTTTTGATTCGCGGTACACGGACGTTGGTTCCGCCGGATCGAACGACTCGGTTCTTGCTGCGGAGGCTGTCAAGAAGAGGATCTTTCGCGTAGAACGACGGAATCGACTTCTTTAAGATATCTGGAACTGTGAAGTTCGCATATTCTAGTAAACCCATTTTATTATCCTTTGTTTGTTAGGTTACAGATCGAGAAGATGCTCGCCCCTCGAAAGAATGTCGTCGTAGGACATCTCCTGAAGATTAAGCGTAGGCATGTTCGGGGCCATTTCCCCGCCTGACACCAGAGCCTGTTTCGCTGCTTTGGGATTAGGTTTACGAACAACAGGAACACTCTCTGCAACAGGCTGCGGTTGAGCCTGCTGTTTCTGACCGGGCTGGATTCCTCCTTTGCGGTACACGGTGAGCTTGTATGCGTCAACCATTTTCTCATAGAGATTTTCTCCCTCGAAGCGATCGTTGAACGACGGGTGAGTCAACGCCTTTACAAAGGCGCTCTTCACGTCATCGGTCTGACTCTCGTATTCAGAGTACTCCAATTCAAATAACTTGTGAGCCATCGACACGTTTTCTGTGGAAACTTGTGTGAAAGCACCGTGAACGGTCTGATACTCCTGTATTATCGGCTCAAGGTTGCCCTTTGCCGCCTCGTCAAGGTTCTCGATGAGTGTGGAATACTGTGTGCGCATGTCCTCGTAGGCATGCCGTTCAGCCTCCAGGTTGTCCTGCATCCCCTTGACATGGCTCAGTATCGGCTCCACATAGCGCCTCGCGTCCTCTGGGAGCGAAGCGACATCTATGTCATCGAAGCTCTCAAACGTGAAGGCTTCAGGCTGATCGCCGAGTATCGCCTCTGGCTGCGCCTCTTCGAGAGCCTCAGCCTGCTGCTGCAGATCCTCTGCGACAGGTGCGTCAGATGATTGGGGCTGGCTCTCCGCCGATACCTGGGGGGAGTCCTCCAGCAAGCTGTCCGCCGAGACCTCCTCCTTGAACGACAGGGACGGGGGGCTGTCCTGCTGGGGCTGCTGCTCCTGCTGGGGCAAGTTCGATTGTTCCGTTGTTGATACCATCTATGAACTCCTCTAGTTGTTCGGGTTGTGACAGGTCGTACAGTCCTGGGTCTAGCTGGTCGGCTATCTCCTGCAGTTTCGCGATCAGCTCTGGGGTCACTTCGGCAGAGGCTGCGTCAAGCAGGCCCGACTCCACCAGTTTCGCCGTAGCCGACTGCACCTTCTCGGGGGTCATGCCCATGCCGAACTCGTCCATCTCGACTGGCGGCGCGGCTGGTGCGTCCATTGGTTCCTCGATCGGCGGTTCTTCAATCTGTTCTGTCTTCGGCATTTCAAACTCCTCTATTGCTGTTGATAATTCCTGCTGCTTGTCAGACAGCAACGCCTCCAGTTCGGGCAGCGACATCGCCGCCAGTTCCTCTTCACTTGGTATCGCCATCTTCCATAACCTCTTTCTGCTTGGTGTTCGTCATCGTCTTCCATCGGTCGTACTGGGTGTCCGACCATCCAGTGGAGGACTGTATGTCCATCCTGTCCACCTTGGCCGCCCATGCGTCGTTGCCGCCATCGGCGACGGTCTCCTTCTGCATGGACGCCATGTCCAGGCTGTGCTCCCTGCCCTCCTTGATCTCCTGCTCGGTGCAGGCTGTCAGCTTGTTGTCCCTCTCCCACTTCGCCACGTCGCGTCCGTCGCGGATCCTCATCCCAGCCTTCTTCTGCTTGTTGGTGAGAAGCCTGTCCTCCACCTCCATGAGGTCGGAGAAGACGGGGCCGACATGCCGAAACCTGAGCAACTGGGGCAGGTAGTTGGACAGACCGCCGCAACCGCATATCTGCGGCTTCTCCTGCTCCTCTACATCGACGAGGTGCTCGGTGACCAGTTCACAACTGGCGCAGGCGTAGTAGTACAGTGGCATCAGCAGCCTTCGCCCTTCAGGTGCATCTCGATATTGGACAGCAGCTCCTTCGGTATGTCGAAGTCGGAAAGCGCAGCCATGATCTCATTGACAGGAAGTTCGGGCATCTCCGACATATCCCCCTCGTCCATGGCCTGCTTCTCCTCCTCGTCCATCATGCTCATCGCATAATCCTCGGGAGGCATGTCGTAGTTGTCGTCACCCTTCATGCGGTCTGGTGCTCCAAGCAGGATGATCGATATGGATTCCTTCTTGGACTTCTTGTGGGGGTTGTCGTCGTTTCGGTAGTAGTTGGGCATGTCATGCTCCTGGGAATGGTATGCCGCCGGCCATCGGAGGCATCTGTTCTGGTAGTGGCTCTTCCTGTTCAGCCTCCTCCTTCATTATAGAGGGGCGGATGTTGAACATCTCGACGAGTTCCTTGGTGATCTCCCTCCAGTCCACCTCCTCTCCAGAAGGTGTCTGCGCCAGGGATCCGAGAAGTTCGACGAGCTGCTGTCGGCGGACGATCTTGTCCTCCATCAGCGGGCTGAACGGAAGTACGCGGAACTTCGGCATGTTCTCCATGAAGTCCCTTTTAAGAAGGTCCGGGGTGGCGTCAAGCTGCGTATGCATGGCGAGCGCCGACATGTCTATGCCTGAAGCATCTGGATTTGCCAAGCACCACCTGGTTATCTCCGCAGCCTTGTCGAACCCGCGCTGTATGAACTTCACCAGCAGCCTGGTTCGAACCTGCATCCTGCCCTGGATGCTCATCTGAATCATGTTGGCTTCCGCCGCTGTACGGATGTTCTTCACCTCGCCGCGCTGGAAGTCAGCCATCCCCGCTATGTTCTTGATGTGCGACGACGCCTGGTTCAGGTGGTTGTTGAAGTCGAAGGTGGTGGGCATCTCAGGGGTCACGAAGATCATGTCACCCACAAGGGACTGACCGTCTGTCTCCACCGGCACCGGTTCCCAGGTTGCGCTGTTCATGAACCGCGAGGCGTCCTCCTCGGAGGGGAACATCGCCTTGTCGTAGAACATACGTCTGGGCAGCCGACGGACTATCTCCCTCCTGGCACTGACTAGTTCGTTGATGTCCTGCTGCAGCGGAGCTATCAGAGTGGCGTCGGGTATGCCCCTGATGCGTCCGACACCAGGATGGAAGCACAGTTGATCGTATGGATTGCCGTAGGGGGCGTCTGTCTCCATCACGATCTGCTTCGTCCCCATGTGAATGTGGTACAGTTTCTTCTCACGGAAGTCCCAGTACTCATGCATGGTGACGTATTCCTTCATTCCCTTGCGGCGTATCTCCAGCTCCTGGTCGTTGGACTGGTAGTCCTCGATCAGGCTCCTTGGATAGGTGTCTGGCTTGATCACCCTGTTCCCGCTGAGTGTGTACGAACCGTCCTCGACACGCGCCCTCACCTGTGATTCATGGAGGATGAACCTCTCCGAAGCCCAGGCAATGTCGCTTATGCGCCGCGCCACGCTGTCGAACTGAACCTCCCAGGGCATCTTCAGCCGCCATATCACCCTGCCCAGTTCCTTTGACCAGGTGATCTTCCTGACAGCGCCAGAGCTGAAGAGCATGGCGTGGAGGACAGCCTCCCTGCACATCTCGTCCATGTCATCTTTTTCAGCCATCCAATTCAGGACTGCAGCTATGCGCCGACCGCTGAAGGTGTCGTCTTCAGTCCTGTGTGGAATTTCGTATGATCGCTGTCGCGCATCCAGCACTTCGCACTGGGGCAAATCCAATGCGAGGGCTGAAATGATTGTGTCGATGATCGGAAAAACTTCGTTCTGCTCCGCGCTGTAGTTACTAAGCTCGGGGAAGGAACTTGTGCCGTCACCCTCCCAGAACTGGCCCCTCCAGTAAGCAAGGTTCCGAGCGTCCTCGACGGCAACATGCTTTCTGTAGTGCTCCTCCGCATGATTGATGTGAGACATCAGCCGTGCCGCCTTCTTGGCAAACTCGTTCTTGCTCTCTTCGGTCATAAGTGACTTCCCCATGGAGTGTTCTTCGGCTGGCTTGACAATCCGTCTATACGAGATTGTAACCGACGGAACGCCTCAGCCGCCAGTATTTTTGGGTCTTTCTTCTTCCTCTTCCAGCTTGATCCACGGTGGTTCATGTACGCCCAGGATGCTCCAGCCCACGCCGTAGCGAGATCGTAGTGCCCCCCGCTTGCATCCCTTGACCTCTCCGCCCACTGACCACGGTAGGTCAATAGTTGCCTTAGACTTCTGGCGCTGTGTATGGTGACGGACTCATCCTCGATGAGCTGCTGCATGTACCCCTCGGCTTCGCGCTTGGTCTTCACGCTGCTCCACCAACCTGGAGTCCTAGAGCGAGAACGCCCATGCCTGCTTGGAGTACGATGAAAAACACGCCGATAGCTAATATTAGGATTGTCCACAAGATGAGACAGAACACTTTCTCCAACACCGTTAGCCTCCACATAGATCATTGCCTCGTTGTACTGCCTGCCCCACTGCCCCAGTTTCTGAGCCATCTGGTACGCGCTCATGTGACCGAGGTACTCCGCAGCCTGCTCGCAAGTGGTGATGTTGAGTATGACCACCCCGTAGTGATCCCTCTCCGACCATGAGGATGCGGGGTCGACGAATATGACGTACTTGTCCTTTGGGTCCGGCTCCTGGAACTGCACCCAGGGATCGGTCTCGATGCCGAGACCAGTGCCCCCGTCCAGATCCTGGAGCCACCGCCTCAGTATCGACTGGTCGTAGACGGAGTCACCCGTCATCGCCCAGCAGTCGTACTCGTTGATGGGGTACTCCTGCTTGAACTTCTCGACGTTCCTGTTGCACTTCTGCAGTCCGCTGACCTGCATCCAGAACGCCTGCTCGGGTGTGATCATCGGATACTCGTCCCAGTAGTCCTGCACGATCTTCGAGGGTCGCCACTTCGGGGGGACGGGCTTGCGGTACTCCCCCACCATCGTCCAGGGTATGAAGACCTTCATCCACTTGCTGTCAGGTCTCTCGCTTGCCATGCACAGCATGTGGAGCTGGTCACCGTGGTGCTTGGGTGTGCTCTCCGCCACGAAGAATCCGCCGTCCTCTGGCACGGCGTTGAGAACCGATGCCCACACCTCGTCGCCACCCTCCTCCTGCCATGACGACAGCTCGGTTCCGAGCACGACCTGGACGGTCTCCCCGCGCAGGGGTTCGTCGTCCTGCACGGACGCCACGTCTAGCTTGCTGTCGATGTCGGGGAACTCCAGCGTCCTCTGCAGTTTTCCATGCCTGCGGGGGCGTATGCTCTGGGGGCAGGACTTGTAGAAGCGGTTGGCTATCTCCGCCAGGGACTTGGCGTTCTTCTTCTTGTGCCCGATGATGGCCACCTGGCATCCGGTTCGGAACGCCGCATGCTGGAAGGCAATCCCGGTGAAGAACGTCGAGGATCCCTCCTGCCTCGGCTTGACATGCACCAGCCACTTCTGCTGTGCGTATGCTGCCTGCACCGCTGCGGCGAGTATCATCTGGTGGTCCCACAGCTTGAACGGCTGTAGCCCCTTGGACTTCGTCCGTATCTGCAGCATGGGCAGGAAAGATGCCGGGTTCCAGAAGTCGGGGTGCTCCGGAGGTATGATCACAAGGGCTTGATGAGCCTGGGGAACGGCCCGTTGGGGGTGATGTTCTCAGTTATCTTTTTTTTCATGGCGGGGTTCTCTTTCATGGCGGTTGTCAGCTCGGCCTGGAGTATCATCCTCGCCTCCCTGATCAGGGTGGTTGCGCCGCGGACCGTATCCGAATCTATCTCCTCGCCGAGGAACTTGATGAACAGGTCCTGCACCGCTATCCTCTGACCCCTGAATGTCTGCAGGTTCAGACGCTCGTCTATTGCCATTTCTGATCTCCTCGATTATGATATGCTATACATCATAGTCTATTTAGCAGGAGATCACAATGGCAAGAGCCGGAACAAGTTCATCATCAAAAAGCAGGCCACAACCCAAATCGCAACCCAAAGCCCCGCCAAAGCCGTCACACTACGCCGAGGTCAGCATGGCTCATGGAGCAGGCCAGGAAAAGATTTACTTCTCCGACCAGAGGTCGCTGGACAGCTTCATAAAGGACGTGACGAAGCGGAACCTCCTGGCATATCCCCTAGTGTTCAACGACGCGACCGGTAGCCTCTTCGTGATCAGAAGTTTCCTCTTCTGCAAAGCTGATGTCCAGCCCTGACATCTCCTGAAGGTACTGCTCCCCTGCGTCAGCCGCCGCCTCAAGCGCGTCGGCAACGGCAGCCTTCTTCTCCACCGCAGCCTTGTGCAGGTAGGGTGTGACGCTGATCAGCCGCGCCATCATGGACGGGTTCCTCGGGTTGACCACCTTCAGCCATCCCCTCTCGGGGTCGTACCATTCAAATTTTCCATACCGATAGTCCCAGCGGAAAATGGTTCCGTCAGCAGTCTCGGTCTGGACGGTCTCGTAGTATTTCTGCCCGTTGAACATGTTCTGCAGCCGGGTGCAGACTGAGAGGAGTTTCTTTGCAGCTTCTGCGTATTCCGCCATTTTTTCTCCAGAAAGTCAGACATGATGTCAAGATCACCATAGAATATAGGTAACGGTATATCGAGACCCTGCAACCAGATCTTGATGGTTTCCCTGTTCGGACGCCTGCCGTACCGTGCAAGTTGCTGGTAGGAGAAGTAGGAGTATCCGATGCCCGAACAGAAGTCTGGAGCTGACAGCCTTGAGAAGCCGAGCACCAGCGGCCACCGAAACCAGAACTCCTTGCGCGTCAAGATGTACACCCCCAAGTCTTATATTACACCCGAAATGATGCATGGTCTAGGAGATTATCAATGCCCGTTGCAAAAGACACTGATGCCCGTTGGAAAGAAAACCATATCACGGTATTCAAGAGATACTCCGAGGGAATGATCCATTCCGAGCGCCAGTCGAGCTGGGGGATGAGGTGCGGACTATACCACAAAATGGTCAGCGGGCGAAGGATGTACCTCCCGCTGGTGCTGTGCGGCCCCATGCAGATCGGGCTTACGACGCACGATGTTTTTGTCTGCTGCAAGCATAAATGGGTATTCCTGGGGCGCAACGGTCGCATCTGGAGGCTGGAGGGGATGAGGCTGCCGAAGAAGGCTGCCACCCTCAGCGACATGGTTCGGGAGGGCATCATCATATGGGCGGACACGCTGTGCAGGCTGATCGTCGATCGGCTCACCCCCGAGCGGATCACCGAGCCGATGCACCAGGCATGCCAGAGGTACAGGCACATATGCCGCGAGCTTGTGCAGAAGAGGATAATGGATTCAGCCAGCATGGGCAGGAAGAGGGGGATGGAGTACTACGCCAAGGCGGTGTCCCCCGACTGGACGAAGGGTGACCTGGTGACGCCGAGGGTTCCGAACGTGCAGCATGCGGTTCTGTTCAGCCTGGTGCTGGCTCTGGAATCAAACACGGCGTCAGACCTGATCGAACTGGCTGCGTTCATCGAGCACCGTCTGCCCCTGTACAACCGCCAGGCTTGCCAGGCCATATACCAGTCCAGCGTGGAACTGCTTGCGAAGCTGTGCCCTGCGTGGTGGGCGCAGTCCTTTCTGTGCCCCTGGCACACGGTCGGCAGCATAGAGCAGCTCTTCAAGGCTCAGTTCTGCAGGATAGTCAACGACTCCTGGGTGAGGGAGGTTCCGATAGAGGCGGTCACGGGGCTGGAGGTCAACATAGACATCAACCCCGAGACCAGGGTGCTGATGGACGACGACAACGCCAGGCAGGTCGAGGAGTGGGGCTACGACGACAGGCAGCCCGTGGAACTGCATGAGATCGAGACCAACCCCAGGGAGTTTCAGGCCTGACCGTGGTGTATCGTCTGCGCCACGGTGACCGCACCCCTGACCGAGCCATCCTCGGCAACCAGAGCGCCGCCCGGTATGACGGCGACCAGATCCATGTCAGGATCCTCGACAATGATGCAGTCGGCGGGATGGAATCCGCGAAGGGTTGCGTTCATCGCCCTGATCTTGTTGCCCGTAAGCCCCTCTATGAGCCGCCCCGCGCTCATGAGAGCATCCTCTATCGAGGGGTACTCGACCCTGACCTTGGTCACCGGGGTCAGGGTCTTGCCCTCCCTCCTTGCTATGTACACCTCAAACACCGTACTCCTCCGCCAGTCCTAGGAACCAGGCTTTCTGCTTATCCGACCACATTGCTTTCTCACCGTACTTATCATGTTTCTCAAGCCTCTGGGTCAGGAACTCGATGCTTGCTTTCGTCCGAGGTGACGGCTCAATCAGATCGAGCAGCCCCCTTATCCTTTCAGCGGCGTTTTCTGGCGCAGTCAAGTCCTTCTCCTTGATGACCTGGTTGTAGTTCTGTCGGCGCAGCAGACACCAGTAGAGCTTCCTGCAGTCCTCCGCATCCTTCAGCGCGGTGTGTGCTCCCTCGTAGCTCCAGTCCAGGAAAGACCGTATCGACCCCATGCTGAGTGACAGCAGCCCCATCGGC
>Ga0098033_1000980_pt1 | contig 12153 bp, 20 predicted proteins | sample 1_EtaG_FD_75049 | JGI IMG/M metagenome (GOLD analysis project Ga0098033, IMG submission 75049) | Marine viral communities from the Subarctic Pacific Ocean - 1_ETSP_OMZ_AT15124 metaG | ecosystem: Environmental > Aquatic > Marine > Oceanic | place: Pacific Ocean | collected 2015-01-07
ATGATCAGCGAGGCACCGGCAGAGTACAGGCCGGAAACAGCTGGGGCGTGCCAGCCAGGAGTTACTGGAGTAGGGGCACCTGCAATTGCTGGTGCTGCGTTTGGGTATGCTTTTCCAGCAATATTATAACCACTGCCTGTAGCGGCAAGTGAAGGCGATATCGGAGGACCAACCGGGGGTATAGGTGCTGCAAGATTTCCTTGCGTAACGCTAGCAATATTTCCAGCTGCGCCGGATTGAGCTGCCGGAGTCAAACCATTAGGACCAACCGGAGCACCTATCTGACTGGTTGGAGAACTAGGAAACAGCTGAGATGCCGCGCCCTTCAGATCTTGCCACGACTTTGAAACAGCCCCTGTATGAGTGGACAAATCAAATGCAGGAGCGCCGCCTTTAATAGCCTCAACAGCATTAGCTCCGACATACTGGAGCGCACCACCAGCACCCATGGCCAGGGCGCTTTGGAACTCTCCTGGAACTTTTGGGCCAGCTACCTCTGGAGGCATCTGAAGGCCCCCTGCGTTGTATTTTTCGTATTCAAATTCAGGACCAGGCCCACGGGTGAAAAACTGGTATCCACCCGGCTGGTCAGTGTTTTGCGTTTGAGACAGGCCTCCGGTTTCGCCGTAGGTTAGCCATCTTGGATCACCAGGAGGGGGAATATCCAATACCGATTGAGGAGTGTAAAGCTGGTAGGTGCCGGCCATTATCCTAGCATCCCTTTGTTAACCATGTCATCGATCAAGGTTCCAAGAGTCTCCTTGGTCTCTGCTAATGTGTCACCAGTCACGTCCAAATCCCGGTTAGTCGTGCCGTTTGTTACAGTATACCCTGTTTCAGCTGGTTGTGACAACAGAAGGTGAATCTGCTCAAGCCTATCCACAAGCTGCTGAAACCATACATGGTCAAATTTTTCGGGAACAATCCCAAGAGGACCTAGTGCTGGACCGCTAACCATTATCGACCTCCATCCGGGCGCCAATCAGTACGTAATATACCAAGCTTAGCAAAACTTTCTGTCTCAGTGCTATCATACTTGAACCTGAGTTCTCGTCCACGGATCCTAGCAGATATTTTCTCTGTCGTTGATGTGATGGTATAAGTTTTGTTCGACTCCGTTGCATTTGGATACCGACGATAGTAAACTGTCAGAGTCACGTCGCCGGTTTGCTGGGAGATGTTCGTGATGAATTTATCGATCAGGAAAAATTTATCTCCAGCCTCTGGAACCTCAACGGTAGCAGACTCAATAGACCAATTTAGAGCTGATCCATCAGCACTTTTATCTTTTTCGTGGAAGTAAAAATTACCACTGGAGTCGTAAGCAATCGGATTGCTTTGCCAAGATTGAGAGTCTTTCCAGACATTTCGACCAAGTGTGCCAAACGTCCATTCACCAGTCGTAAAATCAAGGGCCACATACCTGTCAGGGTAATCAGATGAGCTAGCTGACGGGTAATGCCACCAGACCTCTGTAAAGTCATCGTTGGTGCCACCGTAGACCAAGTCGGCCATACCTAAATTTATGTCATTGAAAACATGGTCGCGCACAGGACAAGGGACAACCTTTACAGAGCCATCATAAAGATAGAAGTTTGTGTCTGCGAACCAAAACACCAGGCCGTTTTTATACACAGCAGCGCTGGGCCCTACTGGCGGCTGTTCGGTTGCCAGATGCCTGAATGTAAATGTGAATGGAGCCCCTGAAAAAATCATACCAAACAGAGCGTTATTTGTCCACAATAAAATTTGGTCTCTGGCCTGAACAGCTGCAACAACGGACTCTCCAATATGAACACGTTGACTGCCTGCTGTGTTTCCAGCAGCAGCTGTCCACGTTGTGTTGGCTTCTTGGTCAGTCCACCTGATGTTCAAAGGATCATTGTTGGCTCCGTCGTGTGCCCCAAAACTAACCAGATGCCGGTCAGGCACGGAGACTTTAACAAATTTATTTGTGGTAGGCGCGTTGGTAACTGCAGTGGCTCTGGTACCAACACCTACAGACGCATCCCAGGTGTAAATCAATCCATCACGGCGACAAGCAATAAGGTCTTCGCCCCAAAGATCAAATGACCAGAGTTGAGCAGCAAGTGTAACACTGGATGACGTCCTGGCCGTGCCCCAAGTGGTTCCTACCTCATTCCACGTACCAGCTCCCCAGCCGAAACCAGCAGTTGGGATAGGCACTCCAGTCGCCAGAAGATATTCAGCCTTTATAGACGCACCACCGCCTGTACCAGAACTCGATGCTGTGGTGGTGACGGTAATGACGTAATTGTCGGAATCTGTGATTGAGGTAATCTGGTGGGTCGCATTAATTTCTGTGTCTGGAATGCCGTTTGTAGTGGTGGCACTAGACAACACGACGTAGTCCCCGGCGGCTGCTCCATGCGAGGTGTCGTTTACCGTTATGGTTGCTTGACCCGATACAGTCGTCAGCGGGTCGCTGCCAAGAGGATCCTCAGTGCTTGCGATTGGGGTGATATCGTAAATGGTGCCATTTTTAACAATCGAGAGCCGTTGCTCAGTTCCAACCGCCATCAAGTCGTTACCAGACAGGTCTCTCCAAATGATAACGTCTGATGGAGAGCCTGTAGCATTATAATCAGACAATGCCTCCCAGCCACCAATAGGTTCAGGATCACCCTGCTCAAATCTGATCTTGTCACCGGTTTTCCAGACAGGACCTAGCGAGTAGTCAGATTTATCGGAGTTCAAACCTCCTGGTATGGGTAACTTAGAAAGTGGCATTATCTATACTCTGTATTGGTCTGTAGGTTGATCTTAAAACATTTAGGGGTAATGTGAACCAGTTCACCTCTCACATCAGGTGGAAGTTCGTGGACAAATCTTTTTGCTAACTCAACCGATGCTTCTAAACAAGTCCTCTGTTCTGTATAAGCCTTGCCGTCATTTACTGTTACGCAGCCAAAACTGCCGCACACCAGAGAAGCAATGACAAAAATTGTGTTCATAGTTCAAACAACTCTCGCTCCGCTACTCGACGCCTGACGAGTCCTGCTAAGATGCGGCCTCCAGCCAAACGCCATTTTGGAAACTCTGCTGCTGCTCCTTCAATATCTCCACGGTTTAATTTCTGCCTAAGTGTAGAAGACTGGGCATTCCCAGTGCCAACATTGTAAGCCCAAGACACAAGAGCACTAAACTGGTTTTCTCCAATAGGTTCGTCCACCAATACCATGACCGCTCTTTCAACCTTGTTCACTTCCATATAGAGAAGTGTCCTGGCCTCCTCTTCTGTAATGACTCGATGGTCCATAGAAACGTGTAAACCATCAAAGCCACGAGTGCTACCATAGCCCACAGTAGGAATACCAATGGGGTCACGATAAACCGATAGGCGAAGGCCTTCAAAGTGGCGTATGATGTCAAGGCCTTCCTCATTACACTTCATCTCAACCTTCGACTTTTCCTAGGGCACCAATTAATAGCTTTGCACATCTCACAGCCTCTACTTTCGCACACGTCCAAACTGTCTTCCACCGAACCAGAAAGATAAGATGGCTGCCCACATGGCCAAAACTTCCTCAGACCATATAGCGGGCAAGGCTTCAACCATGGAGCGGCCTTCTTGCAACAGGGCGACCAACGCTGCAACTTCCACAGCGACAAAAAGCAGCATAAACATGTAAGTGACCACTGGACGTACAGAACCGCGGAGGCCATCGATGAACGGAATTTTTGTATTTTTGTCATGTTTCCGCACCGATTCCATATCACGGATTTGAGCATCAGTTGCAACCATTTCGAGTTTTTGGTCGTGCAGCTTTTCTTGAAGAACCATCTGCTTGTCCATCATGGCAAGCTCATGGGCTTTGTCCTGCTTGTCCTGAAAATACTCCATGACCTTGGGCAAGAAGCTGGTACCAAAACCAAGCACAGATCCTAATAGGGTCAGCATATCAAGAACCTCCAACCGCAGCAGCGGCCAAAATTATAATCAACCAGAGAGGCATTTTCCTATATCCCTTTTAAGATATTCCAAATCCTTTATCATGTGTGCCTGTCCAATCCAGAAATCTTTCTGCTTCTCTGGACTCATCAGGGCGTCGTGCATAACAATCTTGGCTTCAATAACCTGCACCCGAGCGTGGAAGTCATCGATTCGGGTAAAAAGTGTCATGATGTGCTCATTGTTCTTTCTGCTTATTGACCCATTGTTTTTGACCAACTGCTCCAGCCGAATTGACCACGCCACCAAGGCCACAATGGGAATAATAATATACGACAGAAGTTTAAGGTCAGCTAAAAGGTTCTCCATTAAGTAATGCTCCAGCGAGCTTTTAAAGCATTATAGATTGTATCTAAATTAGCTTTTGAGGGGATCGTGCCTGACCATGCAGCTATTGCAGCCATCCGCTGCCCCGTGGTCAAGGTATTATTGAATGTTGTGGTGCCATCGGAACCCAAAGTTCCGACACCGAACTTTTGTGCAGTTCCTGCTGGCGAGGTGTAATTGGCGTCGAAGGTATTGGCGGCGCTAACCTGAGCATAGGCGCCATTTTCCCAAAAGAAGGAAACGCTTCCGCCATTCTCGTCTATGACTACTGCATGCATGACCCACTGCCCATCTGCCATGCCGCTATCAGAGTTCACCAGCAGTGCTTGACCCCCACCTTTTCTGACATGAAAGGTGTGGACATTCGATGCACCGGACAAATCATATTCAAAACCTACGTCAGTCCCCGTTCTGGTCCCGGAAAAATTGGCGTTGTTCCCAGATGTGTATTGAGACACCCCAAATATGGCGAACTTTGCGCCGTTCAGGTGGGCGTTAGCCATCCAGGTTTCATTGGCGCTGTCATAGTCGAACGCATCACCACCATCCCCTGTCCAATACTCATTCGCTGAGAGACCCCCAGCCGAGCCGTTGAAGGTGGGATCGCTCGCCTCGGCCCCGCTGGTAAGCCCGAGGTGAAAGTCTTGGCCATTACCGCTAAGATCGTCCCAGGTCTGCCCCGAACCTGAGTAAGATGCACTGTCCCCAGCATCCAAACAAAATTGAAGACCAGTGGTTAAGCTGTTCTCTGTAAGCACAGTCATTAAAGATGAATAACTAGCTCCACCAGCCCCAAACCCTGTATATTGACCGTAAAACATCAAGCGTCGTTTCCTGTGTCCGTGCTGAAGATGATGCGAATACCCATCAGGCGTGCATCTTCAGTCATATCATCATTGGTATCTGACACATCCCGGAATACTCTGAAATAGCAGAGCTGGTCAACAGCAGGAGAGCCCGCAATGGTAATGGCGGTGCTTTCGTCTGTGAGGTATAAATCCTCAGCGGTTGACTGACCAGCGTCATCAACCGTGACAGCTGTGCCATATGAGGCATCGATCGTATCCCCGTCACCAACAGCCACTCCTTGCAAACCCCACGTCACACCGTCTGTATCTGTAGCCGTTGTGGTCCAAACAGCCCGAAATGTGACCGTGCTTTCATCCCAGCTCTTTGGGAAAAAAATCTGAAATTGTGCGTGCTCGTCTGAAGTAGCGTCAAAATCAAGCACCTGCATATCAGGATTGCCGGCAGTCGTTTCAACGTCAGTAAGAGCAGCACAACCATTACTAGATGTCGGGCGCATAGCAGCAGCTGGCACCCAAATGGTCTGCTTGCCAGTAAGACCGACAGCTACGCCATTTTCTTCTAAATTACCCGTGCCTTTGGGAATGAAGTCAATGCCGACATTTGTATCATCACCGCTGGCAGTGGCTCCTGGATTTGAACCAGTTGCCTCATTTTTCCAGAGTAGTTCGTTGACAGCACCGGCGGTTTCGGTAAACAAAAACATCTCATTGCCGTTGGAGTCGTCAATCCCTTTGGCATTCAAGTCAAGGTCACCGCCAAGCTGAGGGGTGGTATCTTCAACCAAGTTAGACAAGAACGTTCCACCGTGAGCACCACCTGTGGTGAATGGGACGCCTGCGTGTTCGACATTCGTACCATCACAAAATACCCACGATAAAGTGCCGTTTTCAACAGTCACGGTATCACCAGATGATCCGCCCACGGTCAAATCAGAGGCGTCAGTAGCGTTCCAAACCAAGTAAACCTTAGTCCTAAGAGGTACGATGATCTGACGAGTCGCTCCTGGTGTACCACTGGCCTTGATAATCATGAGGTGCGACTCAGCCGTAGTGGAGGTATTTTCCACGTACTGTGTATCGTCTAAAGTATAATTAGAACCAGCCAAAGTGATTTCAGTCATTCCAGCGATTGCCTCTTCGATACGAGACATAGCTGTATTGGCTTTGGTTCCCCAGGTACCGGAATTTTCACCGGTAGTCTGTTTTTCAAACTTTAGGAGATCTGACGGTGCTGAAGTCATGGCTTATCCTATATTTACTTTTCCATAAAGTCGTGGAACCTCAAAGGGCGAAGGCAGTTCTTGCTGCTTTACGACCTCATTTCTAAAGCTTTCAATAGCAGCGCCAGTCTGGTTTTGCTTATCAGCAAGCTGAACCAGTAGGTCGTTGTGCAAAAGTATGGCACACTTGTGGAGTATCTCGCTGGAACCAGTAGAAATATTGTGATCTACATATTCCTGATACAAGCGACAATCAATGCACTCAAGCTTCTTGTTCGAAGGGCACTGCTTCTGCGGCAAACCAAGCTCCTTTTAATTTTTTAAGTGGACCAAATCCACGTGCGAAAACGGACTGTTTATTTGCCTTATACTCTATCTCGTGGCCGCTGTCTTCATTATCAAAGTGAATAGCCTGGATCTGATCAGGATCAGCAAACTCAGACATTAAAGGCAAACAATCGACGAACCTAGGCTCACCATTGTAATAAACAAGGTCGTCGTCTGGTATGACTATAAACCTCACAGCTAATCCTTCTCAATCAAAATAACGTCTTGGTGGTTCAGATCCATGGTAATTCGGTGCAGATGCGGCTCGCCTCCACCGATGAAATTCTCGTAGACTGTTCCGGTTCCTGCCTCACCAGGCTTGGAGTAGCCTTCCACGTCGCCGTTGCTATCGGGCAAAAACAAAGGGTGTGAATGGGCTGGAAGCTGTTTGGTCGTCAGCGTGTGTTTATCAGTTGTTTTTTCTGGAGCAAAAACTGACTGCCAACGGTCTCCGCCTGAATATGGAGAAAACTCAGAGGTGGTTACAACTCTGAGCGCAGACCTATCGAGGCCAATATCGACGGACTTGGTCCACCCAACTGGGGCACTTGACTGCCAAGCAACTAGCCTATCTCCTGGACTAAAATCTGACATCATATCCTCTAAAGAAGTCTGATCAACGCATTGGCAAGGTCAGCAGTTGGGAATGCAACGGTAAATGTTTCAGATGAAGCAGTGTAATTACCGTTGAACGATAGCACGCAAACCGCTTTGTTGCTGTTCGACGAATTATATATCAAAGCCCCTGCCGCTGTAAAACTGGCTCCTGACCACGAAGGATCAGCAAAGTCAGCAAATGCAGTGGTGCCGCCTGTGTCCAAGCTGCCGCCAGTTAAAATCTCTCCACCAGCAGAATACCCAGTTCCTGATACCTCGCCAGTGGTAGTATAAGCCGTCGTGGCTGCACTCAGCGTAGCGTCTGAAGTGTATAAGGCAATTTTGAACGTGTCGGAGTCTAGGTCATGCTCCTTATTCAGGAGCTCCTCCTTAAACGACGTACAAGGCGCTTGAACTATTGACACTGATCACGCTCCAGTACTGTTTTCATTCAAGATGGTCATGCCCATCTCTGCCTGTAATGTCGCCAAACCTTGGTTGTACTTGGCTTCCCAAACTGCAGCTGCTTCTGGGTGTTTGAGATAATTCTCAGCCTCAACCATGCAGGCGTACAATAGCACATCTGAGGCATTATTCGAAACCCAATTCGTTGTGTTGGATCCTGATAACCGGGTTGGGAAGTTACGGCCTTTGATCGTATACGAATAAGCGCTATCAGGCGTCGGAGCCATCTTAAACGACGAGTCTGTCTGCCTAGTGTAAAATTTAGGCACGTCGGTTAATGAGGCATTGGGCCAGTAATCCTCAAGGTAGCTATCTGTTCGGTGGTTCAAGTATATTTCGCGGCCTGAAACCGTGATCGAAAATGCCCGCACTACTCGCATCCCAGATGGTACGGATAACGTTGCGGTGCCAGAACCTAGAGACCCAGTCGACTCTGCCTTAAAAAATGGAAGCAGAGGAGCGTCTCTGAAGATCCGATCTTCGGCACGATCCAAGAAATCATCGTTGGCAGTAACGAACTCAGAGTCGTCGTTCTCAGCCTCTGATTGGATCTGCAGCAGTAAGTTTGCGTATGTGACCATGATTATTTCTTCAATTTTTCTATTACTTTTTCAACACTACGACCTGCAATGTTCACACCGCCCAAGATCATGATGAGATGCAAAAGGGTATTCTGCACACTCTCAGGAATATCCCGAGACGTCAATCCAAACCAATGAGCAGTGATCAGTCCGGTAAAAATCACCATCAGTATGGGACGCCAGTGCTTTTGTAGCCATGTTTCGGTCATGCTATCGATACCGTGACATTTCCGATAAGGACGTTTATCTCTACGCCATTAAAATTCAATCCAGATACACGAACTCCTGCATCATCATTATCTGGCCTTGCGTGGTGCAGGATTTGAGCATCAACCGCAGACCTTGGTCGCAGTTGTGGGTGTTTGGCTTCCCATTCGTCTTTGTGTACCCAAAGCCCATTCCACTCCTTTTTCAAGTCACGGTAGTTGACCTTAAATCCAGTGCGGTCATCAATAGCTTTAGCCTTGCGACCAGAAGCATATTTCCTACGGCGTCTTACATGGGCCATTATATCACGGATGAAGGAACAATGCGAAGTGTTGCACGGTCTCTTTCATCACCTTTTGCTAGCGTGAATGCATTTTCAGCTTGGCCGACCAGTACGTCCAATCGATCTGGTGCCTTCTTCAAGGCTAATTTAGCGGCAAGACCTGCACAGGTGGCTTCAGTCCAACGATACGGTACATCAACGTCACCAGCCGGAGTGTCAACATCTTCTATCTGAGTCACCCGCCAGAAAACAAATTGGTCGGTGTTATTTTCTGGCGTCTGCCATAAATATACGTTCGGCGTATACTGACGATCAAACCAAAATGTGGTGGGCCGACCTGTCGAAGTTTTGTCAGGCAGCTCATGGTAATCGGACATGCTAATCCGATCCATAACTGTATCAACGTTTGAGCGGCGCAAGACAGCGGTAAGTACGCCAACGGTCCCTTCAGGCAGCAAAAGTTTTGCCTGGGACGTTGTAGTCGTAATGATCTGCTGGTCTACAGCCCAGTAATTAATGCCACGGACCGACCATTCAGAGAACATAAGGTTGAGGCTACGACGGGCAGTCTCAGCATCATATTGGGTCAACGTCTGAGGATCTACGCCGCAGCGCTCATACGACTCAGCCACCATCTCTTCAGCTGGCAGACGAAAGTTAAAGGTTCCAGAAGTGGCCATCAGGACAATTTCACTCCTACATGGGCGTCAAGATGCTGAATGGAACCATTGGCTCCGGTCACGACCTTGATAACATATCCATTTGAAACAGTAGTTGTTGGGGCCGAAGCAGATCCAGTAATAACTGTGGATAAAGTGGATCGCTTAAAGGCAAACGATTCGCCGCTATCGAGGTCGTTTTCTGTGCTGTGAGTAGTGCTTGCATCGGCTATTTCATTGCCTACTGGACCTACGAACGCTGTGGCATGATACGACCAATTGGCTGCTGAATGTACACACAGGGCCACGTTGAAACTACCATCATTTGCGCCAGCAACACCCACCACCTCGAAATCAGTAATCGTGAAGTCGTGGTTAGTCAGGTCGTCGTATTTGCAAAATCCTACATTAAAGTCGGCTGAGAACGTCGTGTGGTCGTCCGTGGCGGCAATCGTATAGGTAATTTGCCCGATCCACTTTTTGGTCGTTTCATAGTAAACATCAGCAGCCATGGCTGTGACATCGGCCACGATTACCTGAGAGTCACCAGGCGTGCGGACTCCAGCGTCTGTAATGCTTGTTCCACTCACAGTAATGTCTGCCGTGCCTCCAGTGCCCCCAGAGGCAGCACCTGCTTCTTTTGCTACGAGCAAGGCGTGAGCGGCATAGGGAACATTCGCTCCACCATGAGTGCCTGTGGCAGACGCCTGAGATAAATTCAAATCAGCAGACTGTAAGTCATAAAAACCAGCAATGAAGTTGGTGCCAGAGCTACCAGAAAACGACTGGAAGCCATAGGACTTTGTCCGGGGCAGCTCGGTGCCCGCCGCAATGATCTGTTCATCGCCGTCTGGGTTGGTATAAACAAGATCGCCGTCGCTGTTTACGACCAAAGGAAGCCCGACTATTCCGCCGCCGCTGATGCCACTCATGCTACGAGCCTCCGCATTTCGGCTATTTTCTCGTCAGCCTCGTACAACATCGCCGCTGCTTTATCTCTGGCTTCCTGCGCATCGGCCAAATCATTTATCGCCACTACGCGCTCTGCCGCGGTTTCTTTTTCAAATTCTTCTCTCTCTGCAGCAAACGCAGCAGCCTGCTTATCTAAATCGATTTGTCGGTCTGCCAGGGCTTGTTCACGATTAGCCAAGTTGGCTTCAGCCTCAGTGGTAATCTGACGGGAAGTTTCGCACTTATCTTCAAACTCACGCTTGAGCTCCGCCAAAGCACTTTCCATATCTTCAACCTGCCTGAGGCGAACTTCAAGCTGTTCCTCATCGCGCTGTCGTTCGATTTCAGCCTTGGCCACAGCCGCCGTGTGCTTGGTTTCCAAAGCCAATACTTCTTTCTTGACCTTGTTGGCTTTCTTTATTTCAGCTTTGAGAGATTTAAATGACTCCTTCAAAGCATCAGGACTACCAAGCAAGGTCATCACGCGAGTGAGCGTCATGCCTTCAACTTCAGACTCAACAATTTGTGTTGAAACAGACATTACCTGTCTCCTCGTGCTTGGTTCCAAGGCAGGATTTCATCTGCCAGATTATCCATAATATAGTCTCCTTTGTCAGTGCGAACAAGGAGCACAAGATGGTAGGTCTTGTCGCCGTCCTGTTTGGCCCGTGGACTCACCACATCCATGACCCAATTGCCTGGATCTTCAATTGCTGTAATACGATGAAAATCATCCGGGTTCTCTTGGGTCCAGCATTCGGCTATTAAAAAGCTGTCTTTGTGATCTGAGTATAAGTCTCGAAGCCGAGCCCGCTTGGTGACGGTGTAATCATCACAATCACCCACACGGGCTTCATCAATGACTTTCCAGGTGTCCTCACCATATAGATCCAGGTCCGCCGTGGCAGAGCCTGTAATCAAGGCGTCTACTTCGTCGTCTACTTCGTTTAATGTGGTCCAGCAATCATCTCTGTTTATGGGCATTGATCAGGGTGCTCCTTGCAGAACTTAATCATGCCAGGATGCTTCAACACCTTCTGCCCCGTCGTCTTAATTGGTGACGAGGGTTTGGGCTTGGTCTTGTCCACCGTGTCACAGGCAACGAGAACCAGAGCAAAGGCGCAGATGCAAAGAAGCTGTCTCATTTGTGATCAACCTTGTTGTGATCCCGATGGGACGGCTCATTCATATGGTCATGCAACCGCCCGACAACACGTTCCAACCGATCTGCCATGGATTGGAGCTTAACCGTTCCCGGCGTTGCATCATCCACCTTTCGAAGGAGGTCTTGCACTTTGGTGTCCATGCCAGCAAATCGCTGGGTGAATTTCTCATCCAACGCCTTGTACTGGACGCTCAGTACGGCGAGAGACTGCTTGTTCTCTGAGGATGTTGCGACCAGCCAAGCGATCCCCATGAGGACCAAAGCCACGCCTATGCTCTGCGCGTGTCGCTCAAGACCAGACTTCTGGGTGTCATCGGCCATGTTAAGCCTCCTTGGCTTCAACTTCCTTGATCTTGACATCTTCCGCCTTATCCACAGCCGTGAACAAGTCGGTGATGGCTTCATCGATAATGCGGAACTTGGTGTGCGCCACATCACCAGATAGAAGCTGATATTCATCATCATCCAGGAGCAAAACTTTTTCGTCTTCTGCCGCCTTCAACTTGGCAATGATCGACAGCCGCTTGAACATATCGCCGGGCGTGGTGCCGCCGTCACCGCGAGGGCTGGGGGCTTCCATGATAAGCTG
>Ga0098033_1000983_pt1 | contig 12146 bp, 4 predicted proteins | sample 1_EtaG_FD_75049 | JGI IMG/M metagenome (GOLD analysis project Ga0098033, IMG submission 75049) | Marine viral communities from the Subarctic Pacific Ocean - 1_ETSP_OMZ_AT15124 metaG | ecosystem: Environmental > Aquatic > Marine > Oceanic | place: Pacific Ocean | collected 2015-01-07
AACAAGGGGGGGCAAAGGATGGTAGCACGTGGCCCAGCAGTTAATTATGATAATTTAGGTCTCCTAACGCCTGGCGGCGTAATTGAAGATGGGATTCGAGGGGTCGCCGGCACCCCCTGTATGGAGCCTCATCCTGAATATGTGAGGGCCCTTAACGAAAGGGTTATTAGAGATGATAATGGTTCTTATATTGTTTTAGGTCGCGACCGTCCAGGCAGCCGGATCTCTGGTTATGGCGGTCGTGGCGAACACGAGTGTAGCAGGATCGACATGGTTGTGGGAAGAGTAGCAGCCGCAGGCTGGGACGCACCCCCGGGCACGCCCGGATACCCCATTGGTGCTGTCAATGAAAACGAAGAGAAGATCTGGGTAGATCCACACTTTGGCAAAGATGCTGCAAGAATATACATAAGCGCAAAGGCCGATATCGATCAGTATTTTGGTCTTCGAGAGGGCCAGGTTGGAATGTCACAAACGAGATCTGCTATAGGTATTAAAGCAGATGCAGTTAGAATTATTGGCCGCGAAGGAATCAAGTTGGTAACGCGCCCTGAGCCGTGGAATTCCCAACGAGGAACAGTGACATATGTAAAGGGGATAGATCTCATTGCAGGCAATGATGATACGGATTTACAACCAATGGTTAAGGGAGAAAGTCTGGTCAGTGCTTTGGATGCAATAGTCCAGTGGATAGGTCAAATGAATAATATTGTTGGTACGGTGGTCAACGTCCAACAGTTATTGCACACGTCGTTGCTTGCCCACACTCACCTGATAGCAGCGCCCACACCTGGCATGCCTACCAAGCCGGCGGTCACTGATCCGATCTTCGCGTCGAGCATCGCCAACTTGTCGCGTAAATTAGCAATTGATGGTCAAATTTCTTTAATGGGGCATAGGGTTAATGGAGAATTTATGAAAATGGGATATCTCAACCCATCCGGCACAAAATTTATATTAAGTAGGTTTAATACTACAAACTAGGACCTTATTATGTCAGATCCCTGTTCACCAGACCCAATAGAACCTATAGATACGACCGTTGGTTGTGTTGAGGATAATTCCGCACCCGTAGTCCCATGGGAAACTCGCGATGAATCTATGCCCTATATTGACCGCCGTAATTGTTTTTATTCGATTGTGGTTGATAAGGCGTATAGCGACCTTCGAACCGTCTATTCCCCGGGAGACGTCCCTCCCGGCTCGGCCTGGCGCCTTACAGATCAGTATGTACATCTAGGCGCCTCTGGATCCCGCCGCCAAAGGGTGGAGAGATATGTGGCTTATGGTATAGATAGACTAATCGAATATTACAATAAGTATGTTCGTCTTTATGGCTCCAGCGCCGATCCAGCCGGCCGTTCTTTTCTGATTGAAAAGGCAGTCGACATCATTATGGGCTCCATAGGAACTAGTGCTGTTCGGTATCATATTTCTACTAGACCTGGTTCTAAGATGAAGGTTTTGGTAGCCTTCCCGATGGCGGATTTCGATAGGGCGCTGCAAGACAAAAGATATGTTCCACGATGGCGTGAGAGCCGCGTCCGGACAGCAGAATATGATGTTCGCTTGATTAAGACTAAAATTGACCTTGTGGCAAAGGTCATAAACGATCATTATGGAACAAAAAGGGGAAACCCTTTCGGAAATACTAGAAATCTGAATTTAAAATCTGAATCTAGAAAGATGCGCAATTTTTTGGATAGGTTGCAATCACTTATAACTGAAAACAGAATAGATGTTAATCTTGGTCTGGTGCTAAACACCAGACCAGATAAGATTAGGATTATTATGCACAATGATACCTATCAACTTTTAGATATTCAATACGAGTTCGGTGATAACCAACCACCGCGATATTTGAGAACTGCTTGGCCCAAAATGTTAAAAGAAACAACTCAGACAACTATGGGGTTGATATATTGGACCAAGCAGGAGATATTTTCAGACTTTAATAACCACATCAATCCAACTTGGACAGATTTCGTTCGAAAATACATATATCCCCCACGAGATATGAATATGGCTTTCGGTTCGGGAATTGGAAACTTGGATGACATTAACGAGGGTGTTGACGAAGCTCTTATGATGGCTCAACACGTGTTGGGCGCGGTCAACTTTGGCAATGATGTTCTTAGCGGCGATGCTAGTCTGTTGCCCCTGGCTGACAATTTTATTAAGACCGAAGCTGAATTATTGTTAGAAAATGACAACATATTCAATAGAGCCTTTCAGTCGAACTTAATTAATCACACCAATAGAGTATTGCGTAATACGGATACCGGCCCTTTTGTTGATTGGGACGTGGTTTCAAGCAGGATCGGCGGAAACCTAGATCAGCTTTATAGGCATGTTCTTAATCATATCGACATAAGGTATTTAATTGCCAAGGTGGCAGCTTGCGCCGGTATGGATGCCTTGATTGACGGGACTCTATTGGAGATCATAGAGAAACTGATAGCCTTTTTGATGTGGCTGGCGGATATGGACTGGTCAACTTTCGATTTTGATTGGAATTTTCTTCAACTTGCCGAAGATCTGATGGAGGATCTAGTAAATTATATATTTAATTATCTGATTAACTTGGTCAATATGGCAATTACAGAATTTGTTTTGTGGTTGTTAGAGCAGCTGGATAAAATGTGCGTAGAGGATTTCAACTATGATGCTGTTGATATAGGTGCTCTGTTGTCGGATAAGTTTAATTCTGCCAGAGAGGCCGCGGCTTTTTACAATTCTTTGGCACAGAACATTGGTGGCAGCGGTCCCTTGTTAAGGGAGTTGATTAGGGATATTTCGGCTGCTTTAACTACGCCGGAATTGTGTTCTTTGTTGAGGGGCCACCCCTCTGTTGAGGTTACTACGATTGCACATAATATAATATTGTTGGAGAAATACAACGACTTCAGGGAACGGTTTGAAACTCGGGAAGATATAATAACATTCTTTTCTTCTCTTGGCTCATTGATTAACGATTCGTTTTGTGAGTTAGGCGCCCGTGTCCAAGGTGTTGATGTGTGTTCGGATAGTTTTTATCAGGACTTAAGAGCTAGTTTATTGAGGGAGCGAAACGTACCTGAAGAGCAGATAACTGAACAACTGGCTTCTGAAAGAGCAAGAAGAACCGCCCTGCTGGAACAACTTGGGGAAATAGTTAATTCTACGGACGGCAACGTATCACAAAGGATACAGGCTGCTTTGAATAGTGGCGAAATTGGTTCTGCAATTGCAAACCACCCGCTAGCAGAAGGATCAGCTGACCAGATGGTTCAGTCGATGTTTATTAATCCAATCGTGATTATGGCAAATGAGGGCTTGGGAAGCTTGGAGACCCCATATGTGGCGATTGAATATAAGATTTCTCCTGCGGGGTTGGCACGACAATTTTATCCACAAAATAGGGGGATAATGCATATTGTTTCTGACCCGGAACAATATCGATATTTTATTTGGGGCGTTACTGTTGGATCTAGTTACAGCTTGCGGAGACACACTACCGACGACGTCCCGGCCCCTCGAATAATGGTTAACTATGGCGGGGGGAATTATGGCACCGGAATGGTAGAACAATTAAGCTTGATCAATTTAAATCCATCAACTCGGCCCCTCGATAATGACAACTCTCATGCAACATTTACTCAACCTCTGGGCACCGAAAGCTGGGAATACAAAACACAGCTAGCCAAAAAAATAGGCGCATATAAATATTTTAGTCCTTATGTTTCATACAAGGTAGATTACGATCCTCGAATGGGGAATGTTTCTTGGTGGGGCGATGTCTATCCGGATTTGAACCTCGTTGAACAAGTTTTGGATCATCCGTATATTGTGGCACCTTTCATTCAAAGAACTCCAATGGTTGGGTTTGAGAACCCACCCAGTATTCCCGGGGACGCACTAAGAAGGTACAAGTCACGACCCACCAGTACGGGGCCCAGCGAAAAGGATTTGGCTATTTTAGAGACGCATGAGGTCCAGAATTCCAGAGTTGCAAGGACGGATACGAATTGGGATATTCCTGATAATTTAAGGCTTTCTGGGCCCAACTCCATTCGAGTATTTAATGATTTGCCCCAGGTTTTTAAGGACGGCCTGATTCCAAGCTACAGCGACCCAAATTTTGTTATACCCGATCCAGATGTATTTGTTGCTCATGGTTCATCAAGGCAACAATCAGCATATGCCAACTTGTTTACGAGCAAGGTATTAGAATTTATTGAGGGCGAAGAAGATCTCTCAACCGCCAGCGATCTCCGCAATTGGATTTTGATGTCAACCACCACTAGGGAAGTACTCAATACATATCAAAATATTTTTAATGATGTTATGAGAACACTGTATCGTTTTGTGACTGATTCTGAATACACTTATAGTGTTGATCTGCCAATGCCAGAAGGCCCACTCGGACCCGCCTGGGCTCAAGATGTTGACAGAAAATTAAATTCATTGAGAAATGCTTTTAAAGATTCGCAGCATATGTTTAAGCTGTTGGGGATGGAAGAGGTGCAGACAAACATACAAGACAATATAGCCAGCGCCTTGCAGGGAGACAGCAACCTTACGGAAGCCACCTTTGATATATTGGGAGAATCTTCTTTAAGGTTTTTCATTAGGATCTATATTCTGGAAATATTCCTTAAAAACATATATATGTTGGCGTCAATTCCTGAACGACGCGGCACCGAGGGCAGTTATGTTATCAAACCAGGGGGTCTCGGCCCCGGCGGCATCATCGGTCCGGATAATAAAGCATTTTTCCTAGGAGATGAGCCGGATATCCCTATTTCTTATAGATTATTAGATTTAAATGACATAGCTGATCCGATATTGGTTTCTTATATAGCTGAGTACATGGGTTTTTCAAATTCAGAGGGGAGAGTCTCGGTTCGTTGTGATGCTTTTTATGAAGTGGCTCATCGATTAGCTAGTAAAGAATTGCAAGACAGCGGCGCCGAATTTATTAGTGTTGCTGGTCCTCCCCGCGGGGATACGTTGGCTTATTTTCCAGCCGACCGCACACCTCGCACCGATACGCCAGAAAACGCTTTAAGGTATTATATTGCAAAAGAGTTGCGATCGGGCTCATCGGGGTTTCTGTCAACTTTCCAAGAATTCATTAAGGAAGTAAATGCAGACTCTTGGCGCCGCGAATTCCCAGCTTCTTCCCCGACCCCCCGTTCGATGATTCAGTCGTTCTTGGACAAACTTCAAATAGTGGGTCATAATATAAAAAGTACCGATCTTCCTTATGAAAACTGGAAAGATTATGGTGAGGGGCTCTATATGGAATTTTATATTAAACCCCTCGGCGCTGGCCTGTCGGGTCAAGTTTATCAGGTTGATAAGCTTGGTAGAATTCCAAACTTAATCTTACCACGTCTTGAGGGTACGAGGTCTGATATGGGAGAACTTCATGATTTAGATCTTTTTGGTTTAAGGGTTTGTGTTCGCGATTCGCATTATCACAAGAATGAAGGTGATCTTAGAATGTCCGATGCGTTTCGCAGCGCTCTGCGCGAGGGCCGTGCCACAGGCGACATATATCAAAATGCTAGAGATAGGGACATATCATCTAGGGAACTAGCTTGGACTCCCGAAAAAGGGGTTCCGATTGTAGTCTATGAGGAATCGTGGAACGATCTGAAGACGATGGGGTTTAGTACTGTCGGCGGTGTGTCAGTAGACAGGGCTTATCTAAATCCAGAAAATATGAAAATGATTCTAGATGTTTTTAAGGCTAAAATTTCTCAATTGGAAGATTTCAAGGTTATGTTTGAATATATTTTCCCCGTCAGAAAAATGTTTAATCAAATGCTAATTATGATGGATCAAAATGTTTCTGCTTTCTTGAACAATACGAAAACTCGTGGACCCACTGAAGATGGCTCCTATGATGACGACAACGGACCCCTCCCCGGCAGCCCACCAGCGGGCCCCCCAGGCGGCCTCTTGGGCGCCCCACTCGATGTTGCCACGGCTTACGTCCAGCTTGCCGCGGCTGTTCGAAGGCTCGGCGTGTTGCCGGCTTCCTCGATAGATCCGGAACAATTTAGACAGACGAAAGCCGTTGCTAAAAGTATTTTAGAAAATGTCAATAATTCTGATAATTATAGATATACAAATGCAGTTACAGAAGATGCAGGAGGAATTGCTAATTTATCATTTGATAATTCGGTAGAAGACCTCTAATTAGTGAGGAAGGAAATTATGAGAGGATATTCACCAAAGCTCCCATTGCTGCTGGACCCGGAAGGAGGTTATGGTTTAACCAAAACCTTCAAGGAACTTACATCTCAAAATCTAAAGATGTTGATCTTGACATCTCCCGGAGAGAGAGTAATGGATCCAACCTTTGGAGTCGGGCTGTATAATATGCTTTTTGAATTAAACACTCAGCATTCGAAAGAGGCGATAAAGGAAAAGATAGCACAACAAGTGGAAAAATATATGCCATTTATAACAATCTATCGCATCGCCTTTGGCGAATCAGAAGGTATGGATATTGATAGTAATTTTCTTAACGTTGTTATTGAATATGGAATCCCATCTTTGAATGAGCAGAATCTTTTACGCATTGATGTGGGTTGAGGGGAAAACTTGTGGCTACAAAATTTAAACAATCATCGATAAAATATACTAGTAGAGATTTCAATAGTATTAGGAACGACTTAATTCAGCATGCTAAGAAGTATTATGCCGATTCATTTCAAGATTTTAATGAAGCCTCTTTCGGGGCCTTGATGGTTGATGCAGTGGCGTATGTTGGAGATATGCTTTCGTTTTATTTGGATTACCAGGCAAATGAGTCGTTTTTGACTACGGCAAATGAGTACAATAACATTGTTAAGCATGGTAAAGCTTTGGGCTATAAGATGGGTTCTTCTCCTTCGTCTTACGGTACGGTTACTTTGTATGTTAGTGTCCCTGCCCTTAGTTTGGGAATAGGGCCAGATGTGTCATACGCTCCAACTCTTCGTAGGGGTACGACGTTTAGCTCTACGGGCGGCTCGACATTTATGTTAATTAATGATGTTAATTTTGCTGATCCGGCGAATGAAATAACTGTTTCTAAGATGAACAGCGATGGTCAAGCAACGGAGTTCGCAATAAGAGCTTATGGCCAGGTTGTTTCTGGGAAATACAACACGCAGAATTTCGTAATTAAGGACTTTGAGAAGTATAAAAGATTGGATTTGGGTGAGCCAAATTTAACTGAAATCCTTTCTGTTTTTGATTCTGACGGTAATGAGTGGTTTGAAGTAGAACATCTTTCGCAAAATACGGTTTATAGATCGATCACCAACGCCGGCGCCAATTCAACTACGGTCCCCAACCTCCTTAAGCCTTTTATTGTGATGAGGAGGTTCACTATTGAAAGAGAGTTGGGTAGAAATTATATACAATTCGGGTATGGCTCTGAGGACAATATTTCTTACGAGGGTTTCTTAAATCCCGACGACCTCGTCCTAGAGAGACACGCGAGAGATCATATAACAGACCTTTCTTTTGATCCGACCAAGTTGATTCAGAGTGATAAATTTGGCTTGTCACCTTCTAATACAACTTTGAGAATTGCATATAGAACTAACGATCGGAGCACTGTAAACGCCGGCGAAGGTACAGTGACGAGTGTTAGAAATTCGATATTTAGGTTTCCGGAATCAAATTCGTTGAACAGTTCGACCAAGTCGTCAATTATTAGTTCACTGGAGGTCATTAATGATGAGCAGATTGTAGGCGGCGTGACATACCCGTCGACCGATGAGGTTAAAAGAAGAATCTTTGACGTTTTTACATCTCAGAACAGGGCGGTCACTGCGCAAGATTATAAGGCGTTGGTGTATATGATCCCCGCAAGATTTGGCTCTATTAAGCGTTGCCAAATCTTTCAAGATCCTGATGCTTTCAAGAGGAACGTGAATATGTACATTGTTTCGGAAAATTCAAATGGCAATTTAATAAAAACGAACTCCACGATTAAGAACAACTTAAAGAACTGGCTTAATCAATATAGAATGATGAACGACACGATCGATATTCTTGATGGGAAGATTATAAATGTTGGCATAGAATTTACATTAGTAGCCCAAGCGGAAAATGATAAGTTTTCAGTCCTTCGTCGTGCAGAAGATGTACTAAGAAATGAATTTCTCTCTGTTGGAGAAATTTCAGATCCAATTAGTATAGGCGAGCTTTATCGTATTTTAAACGCTATCCCGGGCGTTTCTGACACTGTTGATGTAAGGGTTGTAAGAAAAACTGGCACTAGATATTCTTCTTATGATTTTAATGTTGATGACAGCATGTCTTTTGATGGAAGATACCTTCTCTGTCCAGAGGATTCAATATTTGAAATTAAGTACTTAGAAGCGGACATTAAGGGAACTGTTAGATAATGGGAATTCAGAGATATAGCGCCAGCTTAGACACAACGATCACCAATGCCTATAAGATGAATCTTACCACAAGAGCCACTGGCTCTAATATGGGATTGGCAGACACTCTTGAGGTGTTTTCGATTTATGGTCAGGCGGCAAGCGCCTCGTCAGAATTATCAAGAATTTTAGTTCAATTTCCGACTGCAGATATCTCTGCTGATCGAACTGCCGGCACAATTCCTGCCAGTGGCAGCGACAGTCTTAAGTTCTTCTTAAGGATGTACAATGCGGAGCACGCCTATACTCTCCCAAAAGACTTTAATTTAATAATTTCAGCCGTATCGAGTTCTTGGGAAGAAGGTTATGGTTTGGATATGGACGAATATACAGATCTTACATATGACGATGTTGGTGCGAACTGGGTATCGAACGTGAGTGGATCTGCTGCAGCAACAGCTACGATAACAGCGCTTTCAAAAACAGCTGGACAGGCAAACACAAGAGTGTTGACAATTGTGGACGTTGAGGAGAACTCTGTATCTTTCACTATTGATAATTCTATTTCCACTTCTACTGCTACGAAAATAGCATTTGGCAACGCGAACAGCAATGCGACTCAATTTGCTACAAATATTGCTGCAGCCATTAATGCTGCTGACACGGCAGATACGTTAAATGTCTCGGCTACGTCCGATGGCGCTGCTGTGACTTGTACTATGCTCACTATTGGTTTGGCTGGCAATTCGGTTTCGGACATAGCTGGCACTAGTGTGTCAGATAGTGTTGTGACGATGACCAAGCAATGGGGTAGTGGTGCCGGCAAATGGGCCACCGCCGGCGGCGATTATTATTCCGATGTGTCTTCTTCTTTTACTGCTTCTTTTTTGGACGGCACAGAACATTTGGAGGTTGATATAACGTCTCTCGTTGAGCAATGGATAAGTTCATCGGCCAATTCAAAGACAGCCGTTAATATGGGCTTGCGAACGAATTATGGAGTACTTATTAATTTTCCAACCGCCTCGGAAGCAGCAGCGAGATCATATTATACAAAGAAGTTTTTTGCTCGCGGATCGCAATATTTCTTAAAGAGGCCGACCATCGAGGCACGCTGGGATTCCTCAACTAAGGACAACCAAGGTAGTTTCTATTTAAGTAGTTCTTTGGCTTCGGCTGCCAATAATTTAAACAAGATCTATATTTACAATAGCGTCCGCGGCCAGCTGGCAAATTTGCCCAACGTTGGCGCCGGCTCTATACTGGTTAGTATATATTCTGGTTCTGCAAACAACACCGCTCCTTCCGGAAGCAAGCTATTCCTTCCGCTTGGCGACGGCGTGAAGGCCGTGGGCGATACAAATGTTACGGGAGGATATGTGGCCACCGGCATATATTCTGCTTCTTTTGCCTATGCTAGCAGTTCCATTACTACAATCTTTCCTGTTTGGCATAGTGGTTCTGTTGAATACAATACTGGCTCTGCGATAGCGGTAAAAACATTTAATTCTGCCGACCACAACCCTCATTCGAGTTATGCTTCGAAGATAACGAATTTGAGAGACACATATTCTCGTGAAGAAAAGATGACGAGATTCAGATTATATGTCAGAGAAAAAGACTGGAACCCAAATATTTATACAAAGGCATCGAGCGATATATCGACTTCGATAATAGAAGATGGATATTACAGAATTTATAGAACAGTTGATGAGTTTGAAGTTGTGGCATATGGTACAGGATCTACCAATCACACTAGACTTTCATTCGACGCGTCAGGCAGTTATTTTGATTTTCCAATGGACGTTCTAGCGGCTGGATATATGTACGCCTTCAAGCTTATTTACAAGATGCCCGACGGGAACTATAGGGAACAACCAGAAATATTTAAATTCAGGGTTGATTAATAATGAGCCTAAGAGACCTTTTTAAAAATAGAGAATCATTTAAAACCTCTCCACTAAAAAGTACCAATGACGTCGCCCGCGAGATAGACGAATCAACTGAGTATATTAAAGAGTTTAGTGAGGACAGGGACAGGTTTGTTCCCGCCGTCGACTATAATAATCCAGCCAGTTTTGCTAAGTATGGTTTGGCAGAGAAGTATTATGAAGATTCTATAAAAAGAATTTACAACACTTACCCTTATGATGGTTCTCATAGGGAAAAACTGGCCTGGCACAACTCTTCTTCTTATATAGATAACCACGTTTTTGAGAATGAATATCCGAGAACAAATGGGTATGTTATATTTTCGGTTTCCGGATACGACAGTGCTAAGGATATTGATGGCACTAGTGGGTATGGGAAAACCAACACATCAGAATATATTATAGTCCGCGGCGGCCCGAACACCGGCTCTAGTATGGCCTCCCTTAAGACTGGGTTCTCTAGTTCTAATGTCTATGATGCTGATAGTAATCGACAATCTAATTTAGAATTTAATTTGGATTCCGGAATTACGGTAGAGTTTTGGCTTAAGAAAGATGATTGGGAAGTTGGAGACAATACTGAAAAAGAGGTAGTGTTTGATCTCTGGAATGGAGAGAATTCTTCTAGTGCTCAATATGGTCGTTTTCGGATTGAATTAACTGGATCGGGCCCGGGCGCGCCATCCACGTCGCCTTTCATAATTACAGCTATGTCTGGAACGTCTGGCTTTCAGAACTCTTCTATAGGGACTAGTCTGACAACAGCTTCGCTTACTAGCTGGGGCCATTATGCCTTTTCTTTTATTAATGGTACAAATGAGATTACTGCATCTTTGTATGTTGGTGGGAAATTAAATCAGATTAGCTATCTTAGCAATGCACCTTTGAATCAAGTTACTGGTACCTTGAATGCCTACATTGGGGCTTTGCAAACAGCACCATCTGGGAACAATGGGGCTTTAGAGAGCATCCCAGTCGGCGCCGGCAAGCTTTCGGCATCATTGGACGAGTTTCGGTTTTGGAAAACAAAGAGGGATTCTCAAGAAATTGGAAGACACTGGTTTACACAAGTACACGGTGGCACTAACACCGATGATGATAAGTACAATGATCGCCACCCGGTTGATTTGGGGGTGTATTATAAATTTAATGAAGGCATAACACTCACTTCGTCAACGGACTCTACTGTGTTAGACTATTCTGGTCGCTTTTCGAATGGAGATTGGGTAGGCTATATTTCCACTTCGAGAAATGTTGGTTCTGCAATTGTGTCGGCTAGTGCGGCAGTTACGGAGTTTAAAGACCCAATTATATATTCTTTTCATCCGGATGTTGTATCTTATTCTAATAGGAAACAAATATCTGGTTCCGCACACGATGTAAAAAACAATGCGGCTCTATACAACATGCTGCCCCGCTGGCTTATTGACGACGATGTTAAATATAGTGGCAACATTAAGAATTTGACTCAAATATTAGCTAGCTATTTCGACACACTTCATCTACAAATTCAAGCACTGTCGACCCTCAGAGAGGCGACTTATTCAACTTATGCCAGCGCTAGTGTAAGTTCTAGTGCAAAGCCTCTTCCGTTTGCCAACAGGCTGCTGGAAAGCCTAGGGCTTGAAACTCCAGAGCTTTTCATCGATGCAGAAATTATCGAGAAACTAACTTCGCGCGACGAGGTGAGGGATTTTAAAGAGAACTTACATGATGTAAAGAATTTAATATATCATAACATTTATAATAATTTAGCTCACATTTATAAATCCAAGGGGACCGAAAAGAGCTTTAGAAATCTTGTTCGTTGTTTCGGAATTGATGATGAATTAGTTAAGTT
>Ga0098033_1000985_pt1 | contig 12135 bp, 6 predicted proteins | sample 1_EtaG_FD_75049 | JGI IMG/M metagenome (GOLD analysis project Ga0098033, IMG submission 75049) | Marine viral communities from the Subarctic Pacific Ocean - 1_ETSP_OMZ_AT15124 metaG | ecosystem: Environmental > Aquatic > Marine > Oceanic | place: Pacific Ocean | collected 2015-01-07
AAATTCTAGAACAATAACTAATTCAGGTCCGAATATTTGCGATCAATGGGACTATAGTCCACCTTTTAGAGCTAAAACAGAATGGGATGCCCTATACACTGCGCATGGTACAGCGGGTGGTCCGGGATTTTGGTTTATAGATTCTGAGCCGGCAATCATTCCAGCGCTGAATAAAGTGACGTATGCGGGTAACAGTTCTTTCGGAATGGCTCCCCACGGTAGTGGGGCAGATATTGGTAATGAGTACATGACTATTTCTTTAGGTGGAGCAATGGGCGGTTATAATTGGAGTACTCAATTCCATGTCCCCCCAGCGCAACAAGATACATACGATCGTTTAACAACTGTAGGGACTAAATTTAGGTTTAGCGGTGATCCGGATAAAATAGTATATGAAATATATACTACAAATGTAAGAGATCTATGGAATTACGATCACGAATACAGTTCTGCTTTGGAAATATATGCTAGTGAAGCGCAAAGAAAAAGAATAAATTTAACGTTAATAGAACCGGGTAGTGCAAAGCCTGGTCAAACTTTAGCCTATAAAGCTATAGGACAACCTGCTGATGCCACGTATATAACAGGTTCTACAAGTTTTGCCCTTGCATATTCACCTTCTAATTATATTGATATTGATCCTAGTTATGTACCGGCAACCTCACCTGTTACAGGTGTTAATACAGCTGCTCAAGCATTAGAAACTAGTAGTATACGAATTGAATTTGTTGAACCAATTGTAAATCAACAAGAAACAGAATATTCTGAAGACGCTGCTGTTTGGGAAACTGAACCAAAAGAAAATGTTGGATTAGATATTTATTACGAAATAGGGCAAACATACCCTGTTAATATGTGTGATGGTACTGAAGAGTTGTATATACAACCAGGAGCAACGGTGTCTATGCACCAATCAAATACTAGCGGGACTCATACATTAACTGGTTGGGATGACGCTAATACAATTATTACAAATACTACTCCTATTGCACAAACTGGAAATTTAGCAACAACTTACGTAGCGGGAATACCAACAACTATTCTTTCTGGTACTCATATAACAACTGCGGGAAATCAATTTACATATACTGGTCAACAGTCGTGGGCACATAATAATTGTAGCTGGAGCGGGTTTCCTCCGGTTCAAACATGTGTAAATTGTAATATAGTGCTAGATTCACCAATAAATACTAACATAGTTACTGGATTAACTATTACAGACCTTGGTGGTTTTATACCAGCCGGTACAACTATTACTAATGTAGCATTATCTGGACCAGTTGGTAGTCAATTTCAAGTTTTAACATTAAGTAATTGTGTACCCGCACCAAGTTTTTTTTCTGTGAATATAGGGCCTGGAATATTTACTTTTACTAGTGCTGGTTTTGTTCCGGCTATTACTACAGTTACCCCAACCATTGTAAACTCTATAACTGGTTGCGAGGGGGATATTCCAGGTGGATCAACTCAGCCATCAACTTTATTAGAACTTAACAATGGTCAGGTATTAAATGAAGGTGATATATTGTCATTTACAAATCCAGATGGAACTACGGTAACAGCTACTGTTGCTTTTGATACTCAATGGCCTTATAGCGCTTGGGGGACAATAGCCGCGGGTACTTACACAACTCAAAACCAAATATACTTAAATGCATTAGTACACGGTGAAAGACAAACTTTACCATATTATAATTGTTATACTTTTGGTAATGGAGTAGAATCAAATAGAATTAGAGATTTATTTAATGCTGTAACTATAGATAAAGGCGTGAAAGCTTCTACCACGTTAGCTGAACAATATGAAGAAGAACATAGAAAAAGCGGGTTGATATTCTCTGGAATATATAATTCTATGAATGGTATAAATAGGTTGAATCAATTTATAATGGCTGATAATATCACTAAAGATTTAAATCCCGAATACGGTAGTATACAAAAATTACACACTAGAGATGATGATTTAGTAACTCTATGTGAAGATAAAATAATTAAGGTGTTAGCAAATAAAGACGCTTTATATAACGCTGATGACACTAAAAATATAACTGCGTCTCGTAATGTATTAGGTTATGCTAAACCATTTGTTGGTGAATTTGGAATATCTAAAAATCCAGAATCATTTGCTTCAGAATCGTTTAGAGCTTATTTTACAGATAAAGAAAGAGGTGCTGTAATGAGATTATCAAGAGATGGATTAACACCTATATCAGATCATGGTATGAAAGATTGGTTTGCAGATAATTTAAATTCTGCAAATAAAATAATAGGTAGCTATGATAGTAGAAAGTCACTATATAATATTTCTTTTGATACCTTTACTCTAAAAGTACCGAGTGGTATTGGAGCGGGAGGAGGAGGAGTTACACCAATTGGTGGCGGTGTTACTACTAGTGGTGGTAGCAGAATTATTATCGATAATGGTAATGGAGCTAACGGTGGAGCTAACGGTGGAGGTAGCGGTGGAGGTAGTGGTGGAGGTAGTGGTAGAGGTGGTGGTAGAGATGGAGGAAGTAGCGATGCAGGTGGAGGTGAACGGTAGAGGTTATTAAAGATAAAAATAAATACAAAATATGGCAACTTTAAAAACAGCGGTTAGTACAAATATAACTATAAGTTTCAGTGAAAAATCAAAAGGATGGGTAAGTTTTAAAACTATCGATCCAGAAGTTGGATTTAGTTTAAACAATGACTACTACACGGCTAAAGATGGTATATTATGGAAACATCATGATGGTTCTGTAGATAGAAATAGTTTTTATAATAACAATGTTCCTGGCGAGATTAACAGTGAATCATCTATAACAGTTTTGTTTAATGATTTACCTAGTGTTATAAAAAGTTTTACAACTTTAAATTACGAAGGAAGTCAAAGTAGAATAATACCAAGTTTAGTTGATAATAAATACTATAACAACCAAGACCCTAATGATCCGACTACGTGGGTTTTAGGTTGGTATGTTAACTCAATAATAACTGACCAACAGACAGGTAGAATTCCTGGAAGGATTGAAGAAGGAGAATGGAAAGGAGAGTTTATAAATAAAGAAGGTAAATGGTTTAACTATATAATAGGGGAAAAAACAGTATGGAAAAATAAAATTATCGAGCCAACCGACGTTGCTCCAGCTCAAATAGGAACAGGTAGCGGTAATTTAGATACACAAGAATTTTCAACACAAGGAATAGGTATACTTGCTAGACCACCTGTAATTGAGTCAAGATAAATATTATACCATAATAATAAATAAATAAAATATATGTTTAATAAAATAAGTAATAAATAAAATGCCTACAATCTATCCTTTAGAATATGTTCCAGGAGGAGTTCCATCACCATCCGGCGCACCACAAACGGATGTTAGTAGTTCATTAGAGTTACCAGAAGCTGGTGGTGCTGGAAATGTGCCATGTTCAGTATGTCGTGGTATTACTAATGAAGTTGGGTTAGAAGTATATAGATGTTCGGATGGTGCGGGTCCATACTATTATAGTAATGTTACACTAAACGGTGGACCAATACCAGCAAATATAATAGGACTAAATGTAAAAGCTCTTCCTAATAACCAACAACCTTGTGCACAAGCCAGCTTTTGGGGTCTTATATGGCGTGTTACAGATGTTTTACCTACAGGTGGCCCTAATACTAGTAACAATGCACACATGTGTGTAGATTTGGAACTTGTTCTAGATCCTTGCCTAATGGGCCAATTGAGTGATACTTGGGATTGTAGATGGAGTAAGTTTACTGGTCAAGGTTGTATAAAAGATACACAAGGTGGTGGTACTTACAATAGTCTACAAGATTGTCAAAATAATTGTATTAGTGAACTTGTTTTTAAAGATAATTTTAGAGACATTATAGAACCTTGGACAGATCCAGGAGGTGGTTCGTGTTTACACGATATAAAAACTTGCCCATGTGGATGGGATTATGTTCAGAATTACCAACCACCTGATCCAACACCACCTCAGCAACCGGTGTATACGCAGTTTACAGGTACTAGTGTGTGTCTTTCACCTGATTATGCTTTGTGGGAATCTACTTTAGGTAGCGCAGCTCCTAATAGTACTTTCCATGGTTTAATGAGTCCATTTTCACTCCCTTGTGCAAATTTACAGGGCGCACATAATCCTACAGTGGGAATGACAATTGAAGGTTCCCCAACTACTGCTCTTGGTAATTATTTAGCTGGATCTATAACAAATACAATAAATAATGTTCCAACTACTTACACATGGGATAAGCACGTTATTGTAGAGGTAAATCCTGCTTTTAATTCTTCTATATTAAACCCTAATTTACAAGTAATACAATCAACGCCATGTTAATAACTTTAAAATATAATTTATAATGCCTTGTATAGATTTTGGTTTAACATCTTTTTGCTCCCAAGTATCTAATATTGCTGTAGCGCATGGTAATGCTCAAGCTTTCCTTACTTGGCAAATTGCTGGATATAATCACCCTGCTTTTGGGGGATGCTCTTCTGCTAACTGGCCTAATGGTGGATGGTTCGCGGGTAGAGTAAATGCTTGGACAAATACATTAGCTGGTGTAACTGGTGTTGCTTATAGACGACAGTTAATCGCAAAAATAGATTGGGCTAATTGTATGATGAATGAATGCTGCGGACAAGGAGGTTTAGCTATTTACGGTTGTATGGACGATGGTACTAAGGGTAATGATTATATAAATAATCAAGGTACTTACGCTAATCCACAATACGGAAGCGTGTTGCCTCTAGATGCGCAAGGCAATCCACAACCAGCATTAAATGTTCACTATGGTGCGACTCAAGATAACGGAAATTGTATTTATGTGCAACAGGTTAGCGGGTGTAAAGATCCAAATGCAAGTAATTATGACCCTAATGCAGATACAGATTGTGGAAATAGTCACGTAAGTGAGTTTAACATTGAATACACAAATTGGCAAGGTATTCAACCATCTGGTTCATGGACACCTTATGGTGATACAAGTTGTTGTACTTATGGGCCATTACCATGTACTGGTTGTAGCTGCGTTGATTACAATTATAGAGACGGTAGTTATATAATGGCCTATACTTCTCCTGTATCATTTGGGGGTTTTAATGGGAATATTTTAGTACATACTTTCGCTACATCGACTTACAGTGGTGGTGATAATGTAATTGGGGAAGACAAACTTATAATGAGGGTTCCAGGGAGAGATGTCAAGGGTAATAATTGGACTTTAACGGATTGGCAGGACGATTCTCAAGGTTATACTATAACTATTTGGGATATGTATTATAATTTTTTAGGAAAATGGCGGTATGATTTTTTACTGCAATCATATCAAGGTTATAATGGCGCATTTGTTGGAGTAAATAACGTAAATGAAACATTTGATCTTGAAGTAAGCAATGTAACCCATTTAGCTGGGCCTAATCCTGTTGTTGATTTTAGTACCAGTGTAATATCGCTAACTAATGCTTATATTAAAGTAGAAACAGCTTATAGTAACACATTGGCAAGTGGATATGAAAGCGCTTGTAATGCTACTATTTGGGGTAATGCTCAATTTCCAATATATGGTACACAAGAGATGCCTCATATTTGTGATGGAGGCGGTGCTCCATCTCCGATTTTAGGGTATATGTGTCACCAAACCTGGGGAACTCATAATCATTTAGATAACTCTGGAAACACTCTATCTGTTTTCCCTGATAAGACTAGTTGTACCAATTGTAGTAGTTGCAGATGTGGAAGTTCTAACATTAATAATAGCGGAACTGAAAGTATAAACGGTATGGATGTTATTATAAATATAATTTCTGAAATACCATTAACAAGAATAGTAAATACTAAAGGTTCTTACGTTAAAAATAATAATCAAACAGTAGAATTGGTATATGATGATTTCACACTATCAAGTAAAGAGGAAAATGGAGATCAAATAGTATCAACGTTTACAAATTCATTAACAGAAGATTCTACTAAAAATATTTTTAATATAACTTTCAAAACTAAAGACGGTTATTATTATTCAAAATCACCTTCGTTAACTATGAATTTCCCTGGTATGGAAAATTATAAAATAAAAGTTGAATCAGAGAGTAAGAATGCTAGAGGTTATGTTACTGAAAAAACATTTAATGTTAATTATAAAAATACTGGATTTGATGTATTTGAAAGCGATAGTCACAATATTATGTTTACAACTAAAATAGCTAAAGAAGTGGACATATCTACAAAAGTAAAAGAAATAACAGCATTGCGTATCGATACATCGAGCATTGATAGTAGTGGAGAATCAAGGAATATAAGTGTTGTTGGTACTCCAGGTTCTACTTTCTCTTTAACTATAAAAGATAAAAATGGTAGAAATATTTTACCTTATTCTGATAAAATTACTAAAACTATAAAAACAGCTATTAGTGCTTCTAATACTTTAGAGTTAAATAATGCAACAGGTCTTGAAGTTGGAATGGTGGTATTAAATGGACAAAGAAGAAATGTAAAAATAACCGGTATAACAAAACCTATAAGAACTAATGTAGATGCTATAAATGAAACTTCAACTACATACATATCTATTTCTTCACACTTAACTTTCTCAGCTGACGCTAGCATTACCTTTGCAAAAGAAATAGATATAACAGAAGTAGCAATACCAAGTAACGGTATTTATTCTTTCACACAAGAATTCCCATCTTTAGAGAAATTTAAAAGAACATTAAAAACCGCTGCATCTAGTACAACATCATTAACTTTAGATTATACTAAAGATTTAGAGAATGATATGAGGATTACCGATACAGGTGGTTTGGTTGATGGTAATAACCCAACAATTGGACTTACAAAATTATCTACCACGGTTGGCGTTTTAGCAGATGGTGTTACAATAAAAGTTTCAGATGCTCAAACAATAGCGGACGAAACAGAATTAACATTTGAAATGCCAGATAATAGATATGATATAACTCTTTATCCTTTAATGGCTATACTAGGAGACGACATCCCAAGATATTCTTCCACAGATTGCGACACGTTACCTACGTATTCTATTTATCAATATATAGATCCGATAGTGGAAATTGCACCTTCATCAGCCCTCTCAAATGTAACAGTAGATGGTACAGTTACATTTACAGGTAGAGCTAATAGAAACGCAGGAACAAATGGAGATATTACTATAAGTATGACAGCTACAAAAAGCGATGGACTTTTAGCAACATCTAGAAATCCACGATTCTCTAGTGTTGATTCTGAATCATCTGATTTCTCTAATACTTTAAATACAGTTACAAAAAGAGTTAGAGAAGGTGATTGTAATGATAGAGACATTGTTCACTTAAATAATGTAGCGGGTATAAGAGTTGGAATGATAATTACTGGAGGTGGTATAAATATTAACAAAACAATAACGGTAAAAAGTATCACTGGAACAGCCGTTAAACTTTCAGAAAAACAAACTATACGAAAAGATGATATGTTAACGTTTAGTAGTATGTTTAACATGCATATAAGTAGTTTAACCGCAACGCTTAGTCCTAATGGAGGACTTGCTACTGGTATATGTACTATCGCAGGTACAGGAAAAATCACAACATTTGGAATAGATAGTTTCACCTCAACATTTAATTTCGATAACTTCTTATCTATACCAGGATAAAATAATTTAAACATGGATATATTAATTACTTTTGAGCACGATATAAATGAATCTTTGCAATGCGCTCCTTGTGCAGACCCGCAAACGTGCGGCAGTGATGATGTTTATTATTGCCCTAATCAACCTTGGGGAGGGTTTGACACTGTTGATAGTGAAAATCTTCCTAGTACTAATATTATACATATAGGAAAATGTATAAATATTAATAGAGTTAGTAATACAATACGTGTTAGAGTAAACCCTGTTTTACCAATTAACACTCAAACAATAATAGCAAATGGATTGGGGTTGGGTGATTTTATTATGTTTAGTAAAAACAATCAAGCTAATTTAACCAGTTTACTTGGTTATTATGCAGAAGCAACTTTTTTAAATGATTCTCCATATGAAGCGGAATTATTCGCAACTAGTACCGAGTTTTCTGAGAGTAGTAAATAAATGATAATAAGTGTAATTATAAAATAATGATAAAAACTATAATATTATGGCAGTAGGTTTAAAAAAGATGGGGAAACCATCTCCACTAAAAGTACTTCCACCAATGGTATGGATGGGTATAGCTCAAGCGGGTGTTAGCATTTTAGGTGGTATGATGGGTAGTAAAAAAAGAAGAAGAGAACAAAGAGATGCTAATAAAGCTATGCAAGCCTCTAGAGACGCTTATATGCAGCAAGAATATACGAATCCCTATGCTAATATGGAAAATCCTTACGAAGATTTAACTGTTAACCAACAACAAGCGCAATTTCAAGGACAACAACAAGCACAATCAAGAGCTGATATATTAGAAGGATTACGTGGAACAGCTGGCGGTGCTGGTGTAGCTGGATTAGCACAGGCTATGGCTGGTCAAGCTGCTCTAGGTACACAACAAATATCTGCATCTATTGGACAACAAGAGGCTATGAATCAAAGATTACGAGCTCAAGGTGCTATGAGGGTAGAGCAATTAGAGGCTGGTGGTGAGATGATGAGATCGCAAAGAGAACAAGGAAGATTAGAAACATTATACGGTATGGATATGAGTAGGTTGACCGCGGCTAACGAAGCTAGACAAAGGTCTAAAGAAAATATGATGAAAGGTATAGGTCAAGGTTTAGGTACTATGGCTAAGGGATTCGAACCCCAGGAACTACCGCCTCCACAACGTAGTAGGTCAGAAATTCCAGACCCAACAACAGGTGGTCTTGATCTTGACTTTTCACCAAATTTAGGATATCAACCAGGACAATTGGGTGGCGTTACACAGGGAGGTTTTAATAATCCAACTTTAGGAGGATTATCTAGATGGAATCCAATAACAGGAAGATTTGAATAAAAAATTATAAATTATGGCAAGTGAAATTTTAATACGACAGGCGGAGAAAATGTATAAGTCAATGGCGGATACCACTGACTATGCTAAATTATTGACACAACCAGCGGTGGATGTGATGACGAAAAAGTTGGAGCTACAAAAATTAAAAACAGAAGCTTTAATAGCAACTATGCCTGCTGGTGTAAATATTGCTAAAGTTCCTGAAGAATTACAAGGAATGGTAAAAAATTATTTAACAGAGAATAAGGCTGCTTATGTTGAAGCTTCTAAAGTTGTAGCATCTGGAATTGCCGCAGATGATCCTAGGTATTTAGAAGCCATAGAAAAGATGAATCAAATACGTGGTGGTTTTGAGGCGTTAGACGCTAACTTAGTTAAATTAGCAGAAAACAGAAAATTATCCTTAGATAATATAGATAATATTTCTTCAGGAGCTGGAGATTGGAACTCAACACTTCAACACAAATTTGGGAACGGGAGTATATATGGTGAACTCACCTTAAGAGACGGTAATTTTTATTATAGGGATGAAGATGGGAATGATGTAAATACTAGTGACTACAGATTGGCACGACAACAACAAGCAGGCATTACGGATAGCATGCAAAAATGGCATGTTGATTCTAGAAGTGCTGGTAAAGAAGGGTATGATTTTGATAAAGGAATGTATAGGGGAAATATTAAATCCCTTCTTAAAAAATCTGGTAAAGATGGTCGTGTAGACTTTGCTTTTAGTGGTCTTTATGGAGACGAATCTGGTCAAACAGAATTTATAGATAAATGGATTGCTGAAAAACATGGTATAACTGACGGTGACGAATACACACTTGGTGATGGGACTGTAGTGAGGAGCGATCCTGCAGAATTTAAAAGATTATACCAATCACTTAAAAATGAAGATTTTGATTCAAAAAGTGATATAGGTAGAGCATTAGAAGATTATTTAGTAAATACAGTTGAAGAATCGTATAATACAGGTGTAGCCGCTAAACAAGAGCAAGATAGAAAAAATAATCTAATAAAATATGAATTCGACAAGCCAGAAATATACGGAGCTTATAGAAGTAAGAAGGATATTGATGATATGAATGAGGCTTTAAAAAATAGGCAAAGTACTGTTATAGGTTTTAATAACGAACAATATACATATAACCCAAAAACTGATAAATACGACATGGTTGCTAAAGGGAAAACTTATAGTTACAGTGCAGATGACGTAAGAATAAGACAAAAAATACATGGATATAAAATTGGTGAAGATCCAAAATCTCAGTCTGAAATTAATAAAGAAAAAGCCGCAATAGTAGGAACAACTATTAAACCTGGAGAATATGAACCTTTTGAAAGTGAAGGTGGAAATATAGTACAAGATCGAGATCTTAAAATTGTAGGTGTAAACAGTGATGGTAGTTATCAAGTTCAAGATGAAAACGGTGAAGTCTTTAATATGCCTAAACCAAAACCTTAATAAATGAAAGAATATTTACATCCAAATGGTTTTAAATATACTGAAGAAGAGTTAAGAGGTTACGCAAAGCAAGAAAACTTATCTTTTGATGAGTATTTGAGTGCGAAAAACTTTAAACCAGTGGCAGCTCTTGGCGCTAAGGAGATTGGTGGTGAACCTGGGTTAAGTCCTGGAGGACTTGAAATTATACCTCTTGAAGAATCTTATAAACAGTTAAAACAACAAGCGCAAAGCGAGCAAGAAGTTTCTAATTGGGTTGGTTTTAAAAATAGTGTTAAAAATTTTACTGAAATGGTGGGGGATGTTCCTGAGTTTTATGACATCACTGGTGATGAAGAAGAGGGTTCTGCTAGATCTACAGCTGATATACTTTCAACAGCGGTTAACGAAGCTATTTTTGGTAAAGAAAATATATTAAAATGGAGAGAAGAAGGTGGTTTAGCTAATTGGATATGGGAAGATTATATACCTAGTCATGACGAAGATTTCATAAAACAAATAGAAAGTTACAAAAAAGAAAGAGAAAAACTGCTACCTACAATAAATTTAAAAAGAGCAATTGAAGCAGGAGATGTTGGAACTATATTAGCTGGTATAGGCGGCTCTATAGCAAACGTTGGTGGATCCGTTGTTTACAATCTTGGAACTTTAGGTATTGGTTTCCTAGCAGAGTTTGCTTCAGAAAATATTGTAGAAGCAAACACTATAAAAGCAGAGGCGCAAGGAAAAACTTTAAATGAATTTGTAAGAGGTGGTGGGAAGTTAGACTTGGTTAGACCATTACAAATAGCCACTGTGCAACAGGGTTTAGAGTATTTTGCTTTAGGAAAATTAACTAAAATGGTTGGTGGGAAAAATTTGGTAAGATCATACGGTAAAAAACTAGCAAAAAAACTTTCTACTAATAAAAATTTAAGAATAGGTTTAGATGTATTAAGTACAGGTGTCGTTGAATCTGCAACAGAGATGTCACAACATGGATTAACAGAGTATAATAAAGCATTAGCTACAGGTAAAATTACTGGAGAAGATGTTAATTTTTACGAAGTAATGGGAGACGCAATGTTTAGCGATGAAGGTATAGAAGCTGGATTACAAGGGTTTTTTGGTGGAGCAGGGTTAAAAGGTGGTACATACTCTGCTAAAGCTATGATTGGCGTTAGAAAGAAAGTTAATGCTTTTGATATCGAGCAAGATATTGCCTCTTTAATAGCTACTAGACGTAAATTAGCAGAGACCGTTGATGAAGATTTAAGAGATGCTTTAGATAAAAAAATAGTAAAACTAGAAGCTTCTATAAATGAAAAAATTAAAAACGGAAATAAGCTTTATGAATCCTTAAGTGATGGTGATATAACAGCCATAGAGGATGCTAGTGATTTAGCCGATGTAGCTGCATTTAGAATAAATGCGTTAAATAAAAAGTTAAATCAGGGTAAAATAACGCAAGAACAATACGATGAGGCTACAGAAATATTTGTAGAACAATATGATAACGCCGCGCAAAGTATAAAGGATATCGCACTAGCAAAAAGTATTAAGTATGCTGAAGAAAAAGGTAAAGAATTAGGTAAAAAAGTAAAAGTTGTAAAAGACAATGAGTCAGCACAGAAAGAATACGACAAACTTAAAAAGCAATTCAAAGAAAAAGATAGAGATGTTAGTGGTGCGGATGGTTTTATATTAGGTGATACTATAGTTATAAAT
>Ga0098033_1000988_pt1 | contig 12121 bp, 14 predicted proteins | sample 1_EtaG_FD_75049 | JGI IMG/M metagenome (GOLD analysis project Ga0098033, IMG submission 75049) | Marine viral communities from the Subarctic Pacific Ocean - 1_ETSP_OMZ_AT15124 metaG | ecosystem: Environmental > Aquatic > Marine > Oceanic | place: Pacific Ocean | collected 2015-01-07
CGTCAACATTCTTATAGCTTCCAGCGAAACCTCGAACAGTCGTCTGCTGTGAGATCGGGCTTACATCTAAAAGTTTAGTATTATCCGTCTTGGCAATCGTAAGGCTGCCGGTGCGTATGTGCACATCAGTATCATCATCCCCAAAGTAGGTGGAACCTGTAACGTTAAGTTCCATGCGGTTTTTGATGTAGTAGTTATCCGCATGAATGGCACCAGAAACCCAAAGGCTTCCTGTTACCATCACCTTTCCGGGCGACGCCTCTCGATAGAGAAAATTGGCTGAGCCGGAAGTATTGCCACTTCCGATATAAAATTGTACGGATCTAAGCGGTCCAGCGCCTGAACCGTCCGCTGCTCCACTACAGTCTACATATGCCCACCCAAACGTCGACATGTGCTAGCGTACTCCTAACGAGCCTGACCAACTTGGGCCGACAGAGCCCGATACCTTATTGGGACGAATAGACGTCATGCCGGCAATTACTGAAACTTCCGGAGTGCCTGTCGCTTCCAGCCACAGTTCAGAAACTTTCAGTTCCAACCGGGGTGAACTATGATAAACACCAGCAGTGCCGTTTCCCGCGGGAACTATAAAGTAGTTGTTAGCTGGGGAGTTAAGCCCATCTGATGAAAATGCTACTCTCACATCGACGGTACCCTTGTTAACTATGCAGACCCAGCGGGTAACATACTCAAACTTTACCTTTGTCTTCGTTGCCGACACCAGAGTTTGCGTATAAGCAAAAGGGCGCCCGCTGACCTGATAGGCGGGTGTGTGGTTTACACCTACGTCGGATGCCCATGAGGGATTCCAGTTTTTAGCCATGTTAAAAAGCCTCCAAATTTAAATATTCACAATAAATAGTATCTACTTTTTTCTATTGCGTCTTTCTTGTGCTTTCGCACGTTTTAGTTCTTCTCTTTTCCGCAATCTTTGTGCTTTGTTGCGTTTTTCTTTTTTCGCGACTGAGGGCTTCGTATAGTATCGGCGCTCACGGGCTTCCTCTACAATCTTCTCTTTCTTCGATTTTTTAATAAAGCGCCGAATCATCTTATCGACGTTGCCACGACAATCTTTTGCTGTTACTTTAACGTTCGCCCGGTTTCTGCTCATCCACTACCTACTTCATTGCGTCCCACATCCGACCGGCGCCGCCCACTAAAGAGCTAATATCAACGCCGGCGTCTGCGGGGCTTCCAAGATCTACACTTCCTGCCTGTGGTCCAGATGCTTCATGCCTGCTCATTGGTGCAGTTCCCTCAAAAAGATTAACGCCATTGTAGGCATCACCGCCAATCGCATCCATCAGCTTTTGTCGCTGTGCAATTGCTGCCTTCTTTGCTTGGCGCTGTGCTGGCTCGGGATCGTAAGCGGGGGTCGGAGTAGGGGGTGCCTGTTTGGACTCAGTGAGCATGGTTCCTTGCAGCCCTACGGCTACTTCTGCGACGATGTTGGACAATAGCCCTTCTTCCACCAGTACTTCATGTATACATTCTTTGACCAGAGGTTTGATGAGGGTTTTTAAGTCTTTCTTGTTCATTGGATCTCCGTTAAAGTCTTGCTAGTTCTTTCCAGCGACTAAGACGCTTGTCGGCTTGTTCAAGTAAAAATGCTTTTTGCAAGAGATGTTCAAGAAGATCGTTTATCTTGTCTGGGTCGTGACCGCGGTTTTGCAATTGTGATATAAGAGCGGTGGTAATTGAACTGTGAAATTGGAAAAACTGGTCTGGGTCACTAAAGATTGCTACCGCCTCTTCACTCTTGAGAGGATCTCCATCGGGAGCTTGTTCAAATGCTCTTACCAAGATCTTGGCCAGTGCGCTTTCTCCCGCTTCCATCTTAGCGCGATACGCGGCGCCAGCATCTTTGCTAGTTCCGGCATCCGGATCCGCAGCAGCATCGGCGCGCTGGGCTTGCTTTGCCTGCAGATCTGCCTTTAATTTCGCAATCTCTTCTGGGCTCTTCTGTTGGGTGGGTGCTGTGGGTGCTGTGGGCGTTGTGGGTGCGGGGGTTCGGGCTGCCATGGCGCCCATCGCGGTTCGTCCTGGGTCGGCTGGGTCGGAAGGATCCCCTGGTGGTGCAGCTGCTGGGGCTGTTGTCGGCTCTTCTTCGCCGGGCTGCGGTGGGCGCCTCATTCGCGTGGATGTTCGAGTATCTGTGACCCTCATCTGTTCCTTCAATCTAACGGCAAATCGCGAAGCTAATCTCTTTAAGTTTCCTTCTGAAACCGGAATTTGGCGCTTGTTCAAATAGTCTACCATCTTGGTGGCAATCGAAGCTGCCGCGTCCTGTGGGAGTCCAAGGTCTTGGATAACTGCTATGAGTGGCTCTTCCTGTTCTGCGTTGGAGTTTGTGATAGAGAGGGGGGTCTCTGGGGGGAGCTTCTCTCCGCCGCCTGTGGGATCTGCCTCTCCATCGTCATCCAGCTTCTTTTTTTCCTCTTCGATATCAACCTGTGCATCAGCAAGCTTGAGCGCCTCCTCAATATTTTCTTCAGGATCTCCGGTCTCAAATTGTCCCAGCACCGCACGAACGATATCTTGTTGGAGTTGGGGGAGGTCTTCTAGTTTGGTTTCTCCGCCGGCAACTGCCACGAAGGCAGCTGCGTTCTCTGCACCAATGGCATCTTCTAGGGCGCCGCCAACCTGTTGAATAACTTGGGGCTGTTGTTGCAGCTGTTGAACACCCGTTTGGGCATAAGAATTCTGCATTGCAGTGTAGCCTTGGTTGGCTGCTTTAAAGTTTCCTTGTCCGACTGCTTGTGCTACGTCAGATGCTTGCGCTGCGCGCTCTCCTGAATAGGGGGCTGCTTTGGCTGGATCAACGGGCTCATATAGTTTTAGGAGCTTCTTTAACATTCCTTTTCGATTGGAGCCAAAGAGCCACTTTCCGAGCATCACAATACCGGCACCAACAACAAGAGGTGCCCCGATGGCACCCAGGGCGCCCAAGATACTTCCACCAGTTGCGGCGCTTCCTCCGAGCCACGCGGCTACACCAGCAGCCCCTTCTGCAGCGCCGACAATCAAGCCTGCGCCGGCAGTCGCTGCCGTAGTGGCTCCGCTAGCGACGGCGCCCAAGGCAGCAGTGGGTGCTGCAGCAACTCCTGCTACGCCGGCGCCGGCTAGGGCGCCCTTGGCTGTGTCGCTAATTTCCTCAAGACTCTCTTCTTCCTCTTCTTCTTTGAAGAACTTATAGGTAGTAGCGGTATCTTGAATCAGTGCTTCCGTATATTGCTTAAGTGTGATGATGATGGCGTTGGCAACCTCTACGGGCATTTGTCCGTGGAGGGCTGCTTCTTTGACGGATTGGTACATCAATGCGAGAGATGTCAACCCCTTCTCAAACTTATCAGAATTTTTGATGTTGGGAAATCCAGGAAAATCCTTTTCAAACTGCTCAAACATTTTCTTAACAGTCTTGTCGGCAGCCTGATCCAAGGCGCGCTTGAGTGTGCCGGTAATCTTGGTGCTGTGTTCGGGGTCCTTGCCTCCGATCATATTTTTAAGAGAGTCCCAGATGCCCTCAGTGATAACACCTTCATTGATAGCCTTGGCTAACGCATGCTCATCGAGCCGGTGCTGGACTCGTTCTTGAATAAGTTTCTTTACTTCCTTTTGGGATAGCTTGTTGGGCTTTTTACTCATTGTGGGTACTTCCTATAATATCATTTAGTAATCGATTAATTTTGTCTGCCTTGGTAAAAATATTAGGCAGACTTAAATCTTTGGCTTCTCTCATCATGAAAGCGCCCGGAGTCGATGGCTCCGATACAAAATCAAAACAGATTAATTGAAAGTCATCTTCCACAACGGTGGCTCCCTGACTTTCGCTGACGGACCCCATCCCTCTGGATGAGATGCCAAGTTTAACTCCGGAGTCTACAAGAGAGCGAAGAATTTTGCCAGAGGGAGTGTCAAGAACCTTGACCTTACCCATCACATCTTTGCCTTCAAACCACACATCTGTAACCATGTGGGAGGCATTCCTTAAATTGATGACTGAATCTTCGGGGTGGTCGAGTTCGCCTAGGGCGCGGCGCTCACCGACTAGCTTCTTGTAGTTCTCGACCTCGCGCATTAAAACGGGATGAGGATAAACGCGACCGTTTCCATTTTGCACATCAGACTTCTGCATAATTCCTGAAAGCATCATGCCGCCATCGGCAACAAAACGCTTCTCGGCTTCAGTGAGCAGGTCTTGACATACGCCGCCTTCGCATAATTCATAGTATTCTCGTAAAAGTACCTTAGACATTTTGTTCTTCCTCTTCTTCAGCGCCGGGCTGTTGTTGTGCGGTGCGTTGGTCAACGCGCTGCTGGGCGCTGGTTGAACCTTGGGCAGCTAATCGATCATCGGTTGCATTCATTTGGGCAAGGAGGGCGGCTTCGACTGAGCCGGGAGATCCGGGTGGTGGGGCATTGCCGCCATCGGGAGTGCCTTCGTCGTCACTGGCTTGTGCTTGCTGTTGTTGGGGCGCAGCTGTGATAGCCTGATTAAGCGCAGCGATGGCTTGTTGCAAGCCCCGTGATGCCTGCTGCATTGCTGGCAACTCTAAAATTCCCATCGCTTGAGCGTTTTGAGCAAAATCTTGATAAGCTGCCCCAAGCGGCTTAAGTGCGGATTGAGCCTTGGCTACTAGCTGCTTTTGTTTTGCTTGCGCTTTCAGGTCATCAGCCTGTCCACCTAATTCGGCAGCTGTCTGGTCGGCGCCAATGGCGCTAGCGAAAGCCTGACCTCCCTGCTTGCCCAACCTCTTAAGATTGGTACCAAGCTTGGCGGCTTGACCGCGTGCGGCGCCCTTTGCTTGAGTCCATGCTTGGCTAAGTGCGCCTTCATCGATTTCCCCAGACTCTATCATTGCATCAAACTCCTCAAAGATGAGGGCTTGCAACTTAGACTCTGTTATTGTAATTTGCTCCACAGCTAAGAACCCTTACAGCAGTGTCTAACTGGCTGAAGCATCCACTTCTGTGTCCAAATGTTTATGTTCATATTTAACTCCGTTGTCTCCGAAAATCATATTAAGTATATATGAAGTTCCGGAAGATAGCCATCCTAAAAGAAAGAAATTAGCTACCGATACATCAAAGTTAAATAGTTCTGTAAACGGAGAAAGCAGCATTAAAAACCAACCTACGTGGAAACCCATGCACATTGGGCACCGAAGCAGTGCTCCTATCTTTCCCGTCTTTGGTCGGTAGCGGTCAAAAATCTTTCCGTAAACAATAATTTGAGTGAGCCCATAGGCGCACAAGATAAAGGCTAATAATTCCAAGTTAACTCCTACTCGAATGTATACATGTAATTTAATGAATAGGGATCGCGGATGTATCCCGTGCGAATTGAACCCTGATCTATTGACTGTGGAACTTCCCCAAGCTCGGTGGAATATTCCTTGTCGGGATGCACAAGCATATCGTCGTCCATGGAGACAATTGCTTCCATGTTCTCGAAATAAGGGCGCTCTTCATCAATAAACATCGAAACGTTAATCAGGGCCAACTTGGGTCCGCTTATAGTTTCTTCTAGAGGTTGTTGAATGGTCCCTTCAACGGCGCCGTAAAAAGAGCCGCCTTGAATTGATTCAGGCACCAAAATCCCCCTCTTGGTGAGGTGTGTCATCAACCGGTTCTGGGCGCCATAGACTAAATCATTCATGGTTTCTTTGGGAAAGACCGTCACCGTATTGTTCGTAGGAGATAAGACGATGTCGATGTCACCATGATCAAAAATCATCACATCCCCATTGAGAGACTGACGCGCTTGTAGTTCAAGCCGATCCTTTTTTTCGTTAGCCTTTTCGCCAATCTTAATTACGATTGCCATCTTCAAATACTTCCTTTACTAATGATTGGGCTTTTAAAACCGTTAAGAGAACCTCTTCGCTAACGCTTTCGTTTTTGAATTCATCTAATTTTTGTACAACAGCTTTTGTTTTATCAACCATGGTTTCGTCGCTAGCGATACAATCTACCATTGTGGCTTCTGTTAATTTCGTTTTAAGGCGCGAGATCTCTTCATTAAGAAACATCTTCAATTCTAAAGAGTTGTCCACGAAAGACGTGATGTAATAATTTAAAAGCTTCTTCTGTTCTTCTAGAAGACCAACATCGTATTTCGTGTTAAACTTTTTAATAAACGTTTCAACAACCACTGAGTCGATCTCCCCTGGTACTTCTTCCTCTGTGTCAGAAATCATTCCGTTAATGACCATGGTTTCTAAGAGAACCTTATCCTTGGGGGCAGTCGTTGGGGAAAACATTTGTGATATTGTTGCCAAGCTCTTATAATTCGGAACAAAGTTGCCAAACACTGCTGAGTCTAAATCCTTGTTAATGTCATGAATAAGTGCTGTCTGATCATCAAACAGTTCTTGAGGATTAATTAAGCGTCGCTGCAGTGCTGCCTCTCGGACAATCCTCATGCAGTGCGGTGCAGCAATCCTTTGGTTTCCATAAAGAGAGCGGTAGCACTCAAGATCATGGCGAAGGCGAGTTCCTGGCTTAAAGTGTCTTTTAATTATTTTAACAATTTTGTTTTTGCGCTCGTTGTCCTTTTGCAGGATGGCAGATGTGCCCTCCCTTATCAGTGCCTCGTAAACAAACGCGGTATTACGCTTCTTGTTGTGTCTGATCTTCATCCTTTTGCTCCGTTAATAATTGATTCTTGTGTTCAAGCCCCTTAAGTAGGTTGCGAAGTGACTCGCTAACCTCAAAGAGTTTTATTTCTTCTTCATCTCCATCTAAATTATAAGTAGATTGATCAACCTCATAAATACCCTTCGCTAAACTAGGGATGGTGTTAATCTCTGACCCGGGAAACGTTGCTCTGTTGGAGGCACCACGCTTCTCATGATTGTATTGGGCATTATAATTGCGCGTGCGGGGTCCACTATTTTTCCTCTTATCACTCTTAACAGGGTGGTATACTTTTCCTTTTGCTCCGGGTGTAAGGCGCGCCGCATTTCGGGATCCCGGGGGTACCGCGAGAAGGGCGGACTCTTCGCCGCCAGCCTCGGCGGCGGGCATCTCTTCGGGTGCGCCCTCTTCCGCTCCGCCAGCTAGTGGATCTTCTGTCATGCCCATATCCATATCGGCACCCATGTCCATGCCGCCGGCTGCTCCTGCTGTTTCGGCTGCAGCGGCATCTTCTGCCACCTTCTGGAGCGCTGCGTCGTGCTTGCGGTCATAATACATCTCGCGCTGGTTACGGATAAACTCTTCATGGGAAAGCCCAAAGATGTTGTCGGCAACCCAAGCGCGGGAAAAATAACCCTCGGTGGCTGCGCCGGCAATATCAAACTTTGCTTTCCACTGTTCAATTTCTTGAAGCTCGGCAATTTTAGAGGGATTGTTGAGTGCCAAGGTGAAGCTTAAAAGATCATCTCCCCTGAAGCCCAAGGTGTAAAGGTGAATAATGCCGATCTTTTCTAACTCGGAAACAATAACCCTCTGTAGTCTCTGGATGGTTCTTGCAAAACGAATGTCCTTTTGCGCGAGTGTGGTCTTATCTTCGGCGGCTCCCTCTCCCATGGCTAGATAAGCTTGGGGGATCTTGAGTGCTGAAAAGAGTTTGTCGCGTAGGTACTTTACATCATCGATGGCTGTGGTATTTGATCCGCCGGCGAGGTTGGTAATATCTGTTGCTGAGCCCGGGCGCACAGGAATGAAGTAGTCTTCTTCAATGCTCATCGGATTATAACGTAGGTCTACGCGTCCAGACTGGGGATCAACGACAGAGTGTCGCTTGAGTTGAGTCACAATCTTTTCCATATACTGTTCCACATCTTGGGGAGGAATAGCACCCACATCAATCTTGAAGAGTCTTCGCTCAGAGGAGCGAATCACCCGGTAAGCCATCATGGCATCTTCTACCAAAGTTAGCTGTCGGAATATTCGACGGCATGGATCTAAAACGGCAGTGCCATATGGAGCGTGTTTATCATTACCAAGAATTCTAAAGTGAGCCATCTGCCAATTTTCAAAAGTCATCCCACCAGAGTTCCACTGATACTGAACATAGTTAGGGTTCGTCGAGTCCTTTCCTTCGAGTCTCTCCACTTCAGAGGAAGGAAGCGCAATGACTGATTGTACACCGTACTTCTCGTCGATGTCCAGATAGAGAAAGAAGTCTCCATACTTACACATTGTGCGTGCCCAGCCAAATAAGTTATATTGAAGGCTCAAAATGTTTTCATATAGGACAGCTAGTACTGCTTTAATCTCTTCGTTCGGGCACCTGATATTAAGCATCGGCCGCAAATCGGAATACGTTGTCATTTCGTCGGCATAAATATCCAACGACGATGCGATCTCTGGGGTGTATTCCATCTGATCGAAATCGACATATCGCTCCACTCGGCGTTGATTCTGCATCGCGTTTGCTGCGATTGTGTCCAGGGGATTATAAAGAGACTTCTTAAAGTGCTGCCCGGATGCCGACTGAAACCGGCTGGAGAACTTGTCCAAATGCTGGCGTCGGATCTTTCTACCGGACTGTGATCGGTAATTAACAATCGGACCCGAGAAGAGTCGCGTTAACGCTCTAAACAAACCTGACTGAGCGTTGCGCGGATTTTTCGAATTTCTATAATCGTTGGGGGGCATTTATTTTCTCACTTTATAATCCATTTATATTGGCTATATAGCTTTTCTGCTTCTGACATTTTATCAAACAAGTCATCTTTTTTATAGCCTTGTTGTCCTTTTATTTGAGTATTCATAATTGTTCTCGATGTTAAAATTGCATCTACAAAGGCTTTTTTATAGTTAAGCTCTCTGGTGTTACTCTGTAATGCGGTGTCTCTAACCCAGCAAGCAATCGCAAGAGCCATAATCAAATCATCATGGTACCCTTTCATTGCTTGCGGTTTACCGTTCCTCCAAATAAATGTTTTCATCTCGTTAACTGTTCGAGAAGAATATATCTTAATTAGTTTGTTTCTGATGAATTCTTCAAGTTTTGCAACTATGAGGGGGCGTGTCTTGGAGGTGGTGGAAAATCCAGGAATAGCGTTGTGACGATATTCTCCTTCAAATTGTTCGATATATTCATGAGTTGATTTAATAGAATAATACAAATTTGGATACTCATATTCTATCAGCTTATCTAAAACTGTGTACCCTATATTGTTATTTTCTACTACGAGCATACAGTTTCCAAACTCTCTGCCAACTTGATTGAGCATGTTAGCATACATGTCGGGAGTTGCCTTACCTTGGTACTCTCCGATACATTCTAGCGTTTCTAATTTTATAATGTGAAAGGCAGAATAGTCTGCTGCATCCCCACGGGCAACGTCAACAACCAGTAAATAATTACAGGTAGGATCGTACTCTTCCCAAATCCAAAAATTACGATCAAAGCCGGTGCGATATTTAGGCTCCCTCACAGTCGCAAGCAACCACTCCATGCACTCCGGATCAATGACGGTCTCGCCGGATGTATTGAAATTACACTTAAGCTCTTGTGCAATTTGGCGCTTCGACATGTTCTTGGTTTCTTTTTTATACCAGTCTTCATCTCTATCTGGGTGTACATCCCACTGGAGAGTTGTTAAATGAAAATTGTTTGCGGCTGCCTCTGCGTCAACGCATGTTTTGTGAAACCAATTCCCAACACCGTTGGGGGTGGAGAGCGCAATACAGCGCCCACCGGTGGACAACGTGGGATATAGCCCTGTCCAAAGTTCTTCAAGGTTTTCGATGTGAGCAGCCTCATCGAGCACTAAAAGCGACAGCGCTTCTGAACGTCCGGCATCCCCAGAAGTAGAAGCAGCTTTAATAGACGAACCATTTGAAAGTTCAAAAGATGTTCGGTTGTCCACGTCGATAGTTGAAATTTTGAGCCAGTCCGGAAGGTTTCGCATGACACTCTTTACTTTCTTTACAAGGTTTCCCGCTGTTGCGAACTTTGTTGCCATAACAAGAATTGCCTTATCGCGATGGAACAACATCATCCAAACGATGTAACCTGCTGTAACCGTTGAGATTCCTAGCTGGCGCGCCTTGAGGATGACATTGAACCGATAATCATTAAAATCTTTAAGAAGCTCATCTTGAAAGTCATAGGTATCAAAAAGAATCAACCCGTGCATCGGGTGTGATATGCGGGCATACGTGTTTAGAAAGTAAGAAGGATCCTTACCACATTTTAATATTTCTTTGACTCTCTGCTTTTTGTCTAACTGAAAACTCATACATCTTTCAATGCCACAATAATTTCTTCACGGTTTGCTAGGTTGCCTTCACCGTCTAAAACAATCATCTTCTCCATTCCATCGGTCCACATCATATTAACAAGCTCCGCATCGGCTTTTTGTGCCAGACCTTCTGGATCCAAGACATCGTATACTTCCCCCTCATCTTCCAAGTCGCGGTACTCACCTTCAACTACTTCTTCCTCTTCTTCGTCATCTCTGCTTCCGGGGATCCCAGCCATTGAATGGGATCCATACGAAAGTCCTGCCACTTCTAAAATCTTCTCAAAGGCTTTATTCCCAATGCGCTCGCGTAGGGGCCCCAAACTAATTGATGGTCTGCCTTCGGCGCCGGGATTGTAGAGCGTCTCTTCTCCTGGGTAATCTTCATCGCCGGGGCTAGACAACTCCACTCCTGGCAACTTCTCAAAAGCCATCTGAAATATCTCTGAGACCTCTTCTGGATCTCTGCCGTGGATCAATTCGCCGATGGTGGTAGCTATCTCGTCGGCACTCATTGGTTGGCGGGACCGGAAGGGGGTCTCCGCATCTGGATCAATTGGGTAAGTTTCACCGGAATCTACGACGCCTGTGAGTTCTTCCGGATCTTCCTCGGCGTGAGGCTTCTCCATGGGCTCTGTGTCGCCATGGTGTTTTGCGTAACGCGTGGGATCTCTTTCTTCGGGGGGTTTATACTTGTCGCCCAATATCTTCTTAAGAAGGTCTTCCACGGCAGTATCGGTGCCGGCGTGTCCTTCTTCAAGTAAATACTCTTCAAGAACAATGCGATAAAGATCATTGCGAGAAATATTCATGTTTACTTCTTCCGAGTATCGTTCTTCGGGCGCGTACCCAGACCACCTTGATCCAAAAACGTTCGCCACTTGGTGTCTACTGTGTCCGCGGAGGGCGCCTCAAGCATCATTTCTTCATCGAGTCCACCAACCTTATAGTGCATCTGGGCAGTGACCCATGTGCGCACACGAGAAGAGCTTTCCACGCGTACGTCGATTTCGCCTTCTTTAACAAGGGTGACCGAATCTCCGGTGATCTTCTTGTATTCCTTCTTCAGCCAGCCGGCAATATCGGCGAGTCTTGATTCCATATCTTCTTCAAACGTGCCGCCGTACACCTCTTTAAGTTGAATTTCAGATTGGTAGCTAAGACACATCATGTTGCCATAGAACTTCACATTAAAGCCGTCCATTACCCTCTGGTCAATGAGGGCATCACCTTCTTCTCTTCGGAGAATGCCGGGCTTGGCGGGCTCGTAATCTTCTCCGAGCGCGCCGTCATATGCGTTCGCGGCAGCTTGTCCTAGTCCTTGTATAATTTCGTAAACTGTTGCCATTATTTAGTGTCCTCTTTAATTTGCGGTCTCCAACCTTTTAGCCATCTATCTTCTCTGTCTTCAACGTATTGAGTGTAGCAGGTATTGCAACAATCAAACTTCAAAAGACAAACATCATCCATTGATCTCTTTGGAAAAGTTCCGCAGATAGGACACGTTCTAGAAGATTCTCTATTAAGTAGTTTTTTTGTAACCTTTATACCATTAACGTCGATTTTATCTTGCCATCTCTCGTTGAGGCTTTTGGTTTTATAAAACTCTTTCATCTGTTCAATGTAATCTTTCTCTTTATCCTCGTCCCAATTTGCGTGTGGGTTCTGGACTGTCTCTTCTCCATACTTCTTCGCAATGGCTTGTTCGATAGCGGCGATTTTATCTAGCTCGTTATTTTTCATTGAATGCTTTGTATGCTCCATAGGTTCCTGCAGCGCCCACAATGAGTCCCCCCGTAAACCAGAGCCATTTGTTTCTCGGAGATGTCTTCTTTAGTGACTTTACGAGTGCTTGAATTTCTTTATCTTTTTGCGTGATAAACAAATCATATTCTTGAGTTAAAGCTTTGTGTTCA
>Ga0098033_1000989_pt1 | contig 12112 bp, 20 predicted proteins | sample 1_EtaG_FD_75049 | JGI IMG/M metagenome (GOLD analysis project Ga0098033, IMG submission 75049) | Marine viral communities from the Subarctic Pacific Ocean - 1_ETSP_OMZ_AT15124 metaG | ecosystem: Environmental > Aquatic > Marine > Oceanic | place: Pacific Ocean | collected 2015-01-07
GATTGGTAAAATATTTGAGGATGACGAAGGAGATTTATCGCCTGAGGAAATAAATATTTTATGTGAAGAAGAAGAAAGAAATACAGCCCGATTATTTAAGGATTTAGTTGAATATCTTGAAAATGATTGTACTGGCGATTTTGGGGATATTAAATTTTCGTATGATAGTGAGAATGTTCATATTACATTTTCAACACCTTACATTGATAAGGATATGCGTGTTAAGTATCCCGATATTGATAAACTAACAGTTACAGCAGTATTCGAACATAGTTTGGATTTTATAAAAGAATTAAAAGTATTTATACACTGCTTAGAAACACAGGAATTTGAATAAAAAAACTAATTAACTAGAACACTCGCCTCTAAGCAATGCTTCAGGTGTTCGACTTCAGACTCTAGTTCTTGAATCCTCAAATTATTAGAACCAGAACCATGTTGAACACCTGAAACTTCCCTTTCAAGAACCTCAACTTTCTTTACTAAAATATCAATCATTTCCTGCTGTTTTATCTGCAATTCAGCAAGAACTTCATTCGCCATTATTGCCATATAATAAAACTCTAAGAAAGTTCGTCGATCTGTTCTTTTTGATATTCTATTATAGCATTTTTTTTAATTATTTCGGTTCTTAATCTTTCGTTCTCATCCTGCAAATCTGCATCAAAACCTGAATCACCTCGACCAGTAAATAGCCAGTTCAAGTTAGCTTTATTCTGAAGCGCAATATGAATGAGTTTGTCATAAGGAAGTGATCCTCTTGGTTTGAACTGAGTGAGTCCTTCCTTGCTGATGCCGATTAGTTTTGCAAACTCTGAATTGAATCGTATACCGAAAAAATCACGGTAACGACCGATAATCGCATCCCAGTCTTCACCGGATAACTTGATTTTCTTTCCAGAGTTGTTTTGTTGTGTAATGGTTATGAAATCTTCCATATATGCCTCCTCTACAGTATCTATCGTTATCGTTTTGTCGGATACTTCCTTATTTTGTTAATATTTAGTTTGTATTTTAGATTAATATATTATCTACTGTTAATATTATACTAATCCAGCTAATACTAGTCACCGACCATCATAAAATTATCCTATACATTGTCAACTATTATTTTAACACTTGTCAGATAAAAATATGTCGAGCGAATTAATTGTTAATGTAAATCCGATTGGGAAACCAAGAATGAGTCGTGCGGATCGCTGGAAAAGACGACCCTGCGTAGTCCGATATTTCACTTATTCAAATATCATTAAAGAAGTAATGATGCTTCAGAACTTCAAGCCAGCAAATGAATTAATCATGACATTTTATGTGATGATGCCAAAATCTTGGAGTAAGAAAAAGAAAACTCAGCTGGTTGGAACTCCGATGCAATCCAAAGCTGATATTGACAATATCGTTAAAGGAGTGATGGATTCAATACTACAGAAAGATGAAACTGTCTGGAAAATATGTGCATCAAAAAGATGGGCTTACGCTGGACAGATTATTGTTAAAAATTGGGAGAAAGATATATCAATAAAATGAAACTCTGGACAGCTCTGTCTTCTCTATCAGTAATCGTCACTGATAAGAGCGAAACCGATAAGCGTTTGAACGACGAGATATATTAGTTCTGCTGTTATTGAACGCGTAACAGATCATCATTGGAAGATGATGCGTGAAGGTGTCCAGAGTTTCTCTCACATGGATGTGAAATGCAATTCAAACTAATTGACCTGAACTGTAATTTCTGCTCTAAAAAATTTTTAGGCAGGACTTATCAGAAATACTGTTCAACGAAATGCCAGGAAGCAAATTACTACATCAGAATTAAAGAACGTCGACAGAGAAGATGGCGTGAAGTTATATGCGATAATTGTGGAAAGATATTTCTTACGACACGACTCAATGCTAAACGGTGTTCAGAGAGATGTGCAGAAGCATATAGACGTGAATATAGTTTAGAGCGACATCGTAAATTCAAAGAAAATAGAAAACAACTAAATCTCACGTGTGTCGTTTGTGAGAAAGAATTTCAAAATCATTTCTTTAAAAAGACTTGCTCAAAGCATTGTTCAGCAGAAAATCAGAAATATTTCTACAGAAAGAAAGAGTTAGAAAGAAAGAAAGCGGAGAATTTTAATGTAAATACTTACGTTCAACAGATTTGGCCTCTCACGACGAATGCCTCTATTCCGGTCAGCGATTTTAGTTGGCCTCCAACCCGAGAAGAACTCCAAAAAGCCACTGCAGAATTCTTAAACGCAGGCGGTGAAATCCGACATCTAAAAGATAATGTCGAAACAGATCTGCTGTTAGATAATTGCTGGATTAAGATTGAAAACCTTAGTGAAGATGCTAAAAACGAACTGCTAGGTCGTATCAAAGTATTCTAAAAAAGATAGTATTATATTAATTGAAAGCAATATATTATTTACTTTCTTTATTTTTATTGTTTTTTTATTGTTTTTTATTAATTTTTATTATATAATAATTAATATAATATTAACCTTCATAAAAAGGAGAATTTATGAAATCAATCCTCTTAAAAGTATCTGATGAATTGTATTCGGATATTAAAAGCAAGAGCGAACGGACGGAACGCACAGTATCTCAGTATATCAGAGATATTATTGTAACGTCGGAACATCCGTTTGTGCCAGCTTCAAATCTAGAGCGAGATTCATCATGTTTGAATCCGAGCTAGAAAAGGCAATACGAGCTCTTACTTCTGAGGTTAAGGAATTAAAAGAGATTCTAAAACCTGAATTGTCAGAGACTTCCACTCTTAAACGGATGGAAGAGAGCAATACTCAAGTCTGGTTGGAGTCGTTAAAATTTGCGGAGAAGTTCGATGCCTGAATTTGACGATCATACCAGACGACAACAGAGAGATGATGCTATCTACTCTGTAAACTGGCTTCCTGATAGACAAGCAAGGAATGCTGAACTAGATGAAGAAATGTTTCAGCTTGAATTGGATTTTCTGTCTGGGAAGAAAAAGCATCCTCAAGAATGCAGAGGTTGTAAACAAAAAGAACCCTCAGATTGTCATTTTTGTGAAAAAAGGACTTTCACAATTCTGTGGGACACAATCCCTAAAGGAGAAGTTCATGGAAGAAATGAAGATCCAGCAGTTAATGTTGGCAGGGAAGAAAAGAAGGAATGCAGTCGCAGAAGCAAAGCGACGGAGGGAGGATATGGCCGAAAGCCTGAAGTTTCACTCTGTTAATATTCTGAACCACCTTTTCAGCAATTCAGTTGAAAAGAAAAAGGTGCCTGAGTCAGAGAGACATCAGACACCCTTAACCTAAACGGTAAGTAATTATGGATAACAATATGAATATAGTCAAGCCGAAAAATTTTAATGGACTTGATGGGAAACATTCTGTATTTGCGAAAGCGTTCTTTGAATGCTCTGAAATTCTCAGGATTGCAGAATATGAAGCCGATCTGAACGGATTGGAACAGCCCGATCCACAGGTAATAATTGATAACTATTTTGAAAAGGAGAAACAATGTTAGACGTAAACACACATACTAAAGCAGGAGAATTGAGTTTCCTGCCAGAAGGTTACAAACCTCCTTCCTCAACTGGTGGTTGGTTAAAACCAGAAGCGGGCGAAACTCATAAAATTCGTATTATGGGATCATTTGCAAATCCAAATGAAGGAGTTCTTTGTTGGGAAGGCTGGAACCAGATTGATGACGGACAAGGAGGAATCAAACGACAACCAATGCGGAAGCCTTATACAACAGAAGGTTATGATATTGTTCATGGATATGATGAAAAAGGGAAACCTAAACATTGCTGGATTATTCAAGTTTATCACTATGATAGTGATTCGGCTATGATTTGGGCGATACCTCAGCGAACTATTCAAGAGCAACTTACAGTATTTACTCTTGATCCAGATTGGGGAAATCCGATGAATTATGATTTAAAGATTACCCGACAAGGTTCAGGATTAGATACAAAGTGGAGTATCGTTACAGGTAATAAGAAAAATGAACCTTCAAAGGCAATGAAGTCAATTTTACAAGAAGCAAAGATTGATGTTTCTCAGGTGTATGCGAAAGACGGATATGGCGAGAATCCGTTTGGGGTGTTAAGTGAATCTAAAGACGATTTACCGTTTTGATGATTCCCTGCAAATCGTGCGGAGGCTCAGGCGAAATGTTCATGTGTTTGAATGATGTTTTTGAACAGTGTAATGAATGTTTAGGCTCAGGCTTCCTGCATGAATCCGCTGATCCAGACAACGATAGGAGGTGCGAAAATGAAGAATAATATTGAGTTTTATCGCCATTCAGCTCAATCAGATTCGCACCCGAAATTTAAAATGTTAAGAAACGAATACGGTTGGGCAGGAGAAGGCAAATTCTGGGCGTTAAATAATCGTATCGCTCAAGCTGAAGATTGTTTATTAGATATTTCTAAAAAATATAACAAAGCATCATTAGCAAATGATCTTGAATTCAAGGTTGATGAACTAGATCAGTTTATTCAATTCTTAATAAATGATTGTGAGCTCGTCTTTATGACTAAAGAAGGTTTTTTAACGACGAAGACCATCCAAGAAAACTTCTTAAATGTTCAGGATAATCGGAAAAGAAATAAGGCTTTTTATGAAAAAAGTCTGCTTAAAGACAAAGTAAATAAACTTAAACAGACTGAAAGTGATATTCAGGAAACTGAAACAGATATTCAGTTAACTGAAACGACACAAAGTAAAGTAAAGGAAAGTAAAGTAAAGGAAAGTAAAGTAAATCAAAAAGCAATTAATTACATAATTGCAGACCTAAATCAAAGATTAGGAACAAAATATTCTGCTTTTGGAAATAAAACTCAGGAAATAATTATGGCTAGAATGAACGAAGGTTTTTCTAGGGAAGATTTTATTACTGTTAATCAGAAGAAATGTGACGAATGGATTAACGATTCTGAGTTTTGTAAGTTTTTAAGACCTGAAACTTTGTACTCTAGGAAATTTGAATCTTATCTTAATCAACTTACAGCGGTAGCACCGAAACCTGTTGACAAAGTATCGTCAGCATTTGATGAACTTGAACAGAGGACTATTGATGGTACAGAAGGACGAATTACTAGCGATATTGAAAAGACTTTCAGCGATATATCCGAATCAACCGATCTCGCCAGAATTAATTGAAGACTGGATAATTGCATTTGACGATATGAATTTTGTTCAAATGTCGTTTGGATTAACTAGATGCTTGAAAGAACACTCGTCTGGCTACTTCCCCGATCCTGCTACATTTAGAAAATATTGTCAGAGAAACGGCAAAATGGACGAGCTTCCGCAGATTGAAAAAGCGAGAAATCCTGTTCCAATGCCTCAGGCATTCCGTGAGCTTTTAGCTCAGTATTCAAATAAAATAAGCATTAATTAATTTTTTAGTTGACAGAAGATAATATTTCATACATAAATGGTAATATATCTATAAGATTATTACTTGATTGAGAATATTATTTGCTAGTACATGAATTAATTATTGGAACGATTCAAGGCGAAGGCGCTAATACTGGCTTGCCTGTCGATTTTGTTCGTTTGCATGGATGCAATGTAGGATGTTGGTTTTGCGACACTGGCTATTCAAAAGAAGAAGGATATGGAGTTAATATTCAACCACAGCAACTCACCTTTCAAGAAATTTCATCACAATTAAAGAGTATTAATGTCGTAATTTCAGGCGGAGAACCGATGCTTTGTTCTGAGTTACCTGAGTTTTGCGAATATTTAATTAAAAGAGGAAGAAGAATATTCGTTGAAACTTCAGGAACAGCTTGGAAGGATTTACCGCTTGAAGTCTGGATTACATTATCACCGAAAGATTATGTTTCAAAATTAAAGACAAAGCAAATCGCTTGGGAAAAAGCGGATGAAATTAAATTCGTAGTATCATGCGAAAATCCAGAACGGGATCTAGACGAATATTATATTGATAAAATAAACGCAAATCCGATCCCGCTTATCTATATTCAACCTGAAGAAAGTTCTTTTAAAGATAAGAATATTTCAAAGATTTTAGACCTCTTGCAACAAATACCTGATGCAAAGTTATCTCTCCAGACTCATAAAATACTAAACATAGCATGATTGAATGTACTAGACGCTTAAAATTCGATGCTGGACACAGAGTTCACTTGCATGAATCTAAATGCAGGAATGCTCATGGTCATCAGTATATTGTTTTTATTCACGCAACAGCAGAATACTTGGACAAATTAGGAAGAATAATTGATTTTTCTGTATTGAAAGAAAAGTTCAACGGCTGGATTGATGAGAATTGGGATCATGGATTTATCTATTATGAAGAAGATAAAGAAATGGAAGAAGCATTAAACAGGATTGAAGGACAGAAGAAATTTGCTCTACCTTACAATCCAACTGCTGAAAATCTAGCAAAATATCTGCATTCTGTTGTTGCTGTAGATGCAATGAAAGATACAGGAATAACAATCAGCAAGATTGTAGTCTGGGAAACTGAAAACGCATTCGCAACAGCATCATGATATTAGAACAAAACAAAGAAGATATTACACGTTCAATTTATAAAATGATTAAATATATTGGCGACGATCCTGCTCGGGAAGGAGTAGAAGATACACCGAAAAGAGTTGTCAAGTCTTGGAATACGATTTTCGGAGGATATAAGCAGAATCCAGAAGATATTTTAAAGACCCAATTCGCAGCGGATTATGACGAAATGGTTGTACTTAAGGATATAGAATTCTATTCAACTTGTGAACATCATATGTTGCCGTTCTTTGGAAAAGCTCATGTTGCATATTTGCCAAATGGTAAAGTCGTTGGAATATCTAAATTAGCACGTCTTGTCGAGGTATATGCAAGACGATTACAGATTCAGGAAAGACTAACGACACAGATAGCGCAAGCAATTATGGAAATCTTAAATCCGTTTGGGTGTGGTGTTATTATGGAAGCAAAACATTTTTGCATGGTATGTAGAGGTGTTGAAAAACAGAATAGTATTATGACCACATCTTCATTAGAAGGTACATTCAGGGATGGAACCATTAGGCAGGAATTTTTTAATTTGATTTGATGACAAATCGATACGAAGCAGAAATGTTCGGCTTGCCGATAATAATGCGCCATGATTATGAAGATGCTGAAATACTGGCAAAGATAAATAGTTATAGGAATAGAAGTATAGATTCATTAAATAAGTTTTTAACGAATGTTCCAGGTTCGGAAAACTTTTCTTCATTCTTAGATATAGGTGCAGGAGATACTCATGATATGGAGCATTTCAAAAGTCTTCATCCGCACTATGATGTTAAGGGCATAGACTTCTTTTTGGAAGATTGGGAATACACAGATGATCTTATCAAAATGGATTGGTATAAAATCGGCCAGTCCTTACCACAAAAAGATGTGATTTATATAAATCATTCATTAGAGCATAGTGCAAATATCTATAAATTAATGGAAGCAGTAGTTAAATGCCACACAAAAGGTGGCGTATTATTTATTGCTGTTCCAGATGGCAATAGCCCTTTTGGATATTCGATTACATCTAGTACAACCCATTTTAGCGTATTAACAGAAGGATTCTTAAATACTACATTGCAACGATTTGGGTATAATGTCGCAGTTGAAAAAAGGGAGTTTAGAGAAGGTTCACCGGAATTATGGGCGTTTGCAATTAAACAATCATGAAGTACGATTTAAGCATAATGTATTCAGGTGGGCTAGATAGTTATATAGCTTACTTTTATGCAAAAGATTTGGGTTACAATCCAATCCTAATAAATTTAGATTTGGGCCATCCGTATGCAGACACAGAACGCAAAGCAATGTCGAAGTTAGGGTTAGAGTTTACATCTATGCAAATTGACCTGTTTGATAAAATCAAGAATAGAATGGTTAATCAAATTATACCAAGTCGGAATATATTATTATCAGTTGTCGGGAGTATGTTCTCAGGTCGAGTTTGGATATGTGCATTAGATGGGGAACAGTTAGGAAAAGAAAATGATAAAAGTCCTAAATTTTACAAAGATACGTCTAATTTGTTGTCTTATACAAATAACTTCTTCCAAGATAATACGATTGTTGAATCTCCGTTTAGCAACAAATCAAAGAAAGAACTAATACAATGGGCTTTATTAAATAATGTTCCCGATCTCGATAAAACAAGTTCCTGCTATTCAGAGTCAGGAAAGTGTGGAGAGTGCCTAGCTTGCTACAAAAGATACACGGCATTTTTAGCAAATGATATCGAAGAAGAATATCTAAAGAATCCTCTTGAAAGTGATTATGCTAAAGAAATAGATATTGAAATGCCTATAGCAATAAAAAATAAAGATTTTTCTAGATTTACTAAAAAACGTATGGATGAATGGCAAGGTCTTAAAATTCGCGTGAAAAGGCTATAAATATGCTATGAAAGTTTTTATAGCTGGTGGAGCGGAGCCTTTTACACATTGTATGAAAGGTTATCGGAACCTATTGTCATCATTTGCATATCAACGTGAGATAAAGAATAAAGAACAGTTTTACGATAAGAGTTCGAATATTATTATTGATTCAGGTGCATTTACAGCATTTCATAATGATTTAAAAATAGATGTAATTAAGTATGGCGAATGGGTAAAGGATTATGAAAAGGAATGGGAAAGGAAACTGAATTCCTTGTATTTCATAAATCTAGATTCAATAGGAGACCAAGAGCAAAGCGACAAGAATTATGAATATCTAACATCACTAGGATTAAAAATCATTCCGGTTTTTACCTTCAGAGCAGATATAAAGATCTTTCTGGAGATGCTGAAACGGAATAATTATATCTGTCTAGGCGGTCTGGTCGGAGGTGGTAAAAATAAAGTAAAACCTTGGTTCGATTACTGTTTTTATCATGTTATGAAACATTATAAAGCAACAGGAATTATGCCTAAAATTCATTTATTGGGCGTTACTATAGAATGGGTTTTACAGAGATATCCTGTTTATTCGTGTGATTCTTCTTCATGGACAGAACCTATTAGATTTGGTGGAGCAAAGAAAGCAGGAATAAATAAAGTGCCAAGATATAATAAAAAAAATAATTCCAAAGAAGTGTATTCGGCAGTATCTCATGCCTGTATTAAAGGTATTGAGACATACAAGAAACTGGAAACCGATAATACTAACTTATGGGCGAGCAGAGGAATAAGATTTGATGAATAATATTAAAGTAGATATTAGAACAGTACCTATTGAAGATGTATACCCAAATCCTTGGAATCCGAATATACAAACTTCCAGAGTAGAGGAAGCAACAACGGAATCAATAGCAACTTTTGGTATGCTTGATCCATTAACAGTTCGGCCACATCCTGAAGAAATAGGTAAGTATCAGATTATAGATGGAGCTCATCGTCAAGCATCATGTCAAAGGCTGGATTATAAAGAAATACCGGTTAATATTATTCAAGGACTGTCTGAAGGAGAAGCAAAGAAATTAACGATTATTGCAAACGAAACCAGAGGATATGCAGAAAAGGTTACTCTTGCTCAATTATTGGCAGAATTAAAACCAGAATTTGATGAAGACCTAATTACAGGGCTACCTTATTATCCAGACGAATTAGAACAAATGATTAATCTTGCAGGAGTAGATTGGGATGATTTTAATTCTGATTACAGTCCTGACGAATTAACACAAACGATGCAAACAGAATTTACAATAACTCATCCACAAGAAGGTGCAGAAACATTAGAAAGTTCATTGAAGTTGTTTTTACAAAAATATCCAGATGCAGAAATGAAAAGGGTCTAAACAATGAGTGCAGGAAGAAAAACAATACTTACAAAGGAACTGACAGAGAAGTTTGAAATGCTTTTATCTGCAGGAAATTATGTCGTTACTGCGTGTGGTACATTAGGTATTTCTCAGTCGGCTTATTATGAATGGTTGAAGAAAGGTGAGACTGCAAATGATGGATTATATGCGGAATTTGAAAAAGCAGTAAAAAGAGCAGAACACCTTGCTGAAGCTAAGTGGATGCGTGACATATCTCAAGATGAAAGTTGGCAGTCTAAAGCATGGTTAATGGAAAGAAGATATCCCGAAAGATGGGGTAAAAAAGACAACCTTGCATTAAGTCATTCCGGTAATGTTGAAGTGTCTTTTGTTCCTGTTGAAACCTTATCAGAAGAAGAATGGGAAAAGAGAGAGTCAGGATAGCTCCACAAGCTGGCCCTCAAGCGGATTTCTTAGCCTGTCCTGCTGATGAAGTATTCTATGGAGGTGCAAGAGGAGGCGGTAAGAGTCATGGAGTCTTATTAGACTTTGCAAAACACGCAATGGAGTTTGGCGCAAATGTTAATGGAATTCTGTTTAGACGTTCTTATCCTGAGTTGGAAGATTTACAAGGAAAAGCTGAAAGGATATATCCATACCTAAATGCAACTTGGAGAGCTCAAGCAAGGAAGTGGATATTCCCTTCAGGTGCAAATTTAAAGATGCGATATTTAAGTAATGAAGATTCAGCAAATCATTACATAGGACACGAATACACATGGATGGGTTTCGATCAATTAGACCTCTGGCCAAAGCAAGCGACAGTTGACAAGCTGAAAGCTAATTTAAGAAATCCATATGGGATTCCGTCAAGGATGGTTTCAACAGGAAATCCAGGAGGTGTCGGTCATAACTGGATTAAGGCAAGATACATTGATCCTGCACCAGCTCGGTCGTTAATTAAAACAGAAAACGGAACTACTCTTTGCTTTATTCCTGCAAAAGTATATGACAATAAGATATTACTTAAAGCTGATCCAACATACATTGATCGGTTAAAAGAGTCTGGCCCTGAGTGGTTAGTAAGAGCATGGCTTCATGGTGATTGGGATATTGTTGCAGGAGGAATGTTTGATGATGTCTGGCGAAGGGATATTCATGTCGTAGAACCTTTTGAGATTCCTCAATCATGGAGAATTGATAGGTCTTTCGACTGGGGGAGTTCTGCACCGTTCTCAGTACAATGGTGGGCAGAGTCAGATGGAACACCAGTTCCGGCAACAGGATATACTTATCCAAGAGGAACCTTGTTTCATATTGCAGAATGGTATGGTTGTACAGGCAATCCAAATGAGGGTGTAAAGATGCTTGCTTCAGAGATTGCAAGAGGAATACTTGATACAGAAAAGCAAATGAATCGAAGGATTAAGGCAGGGTCTGCTGATCCTTCTATATTCAGTCATCAGAATGGAACTAGCATTGCTGATGAAATGGCGAGAGTTGGGGTGCGGTGGGATCGTGCAGATAATACTCGCAAGGCAGGATGGGAAAAGATGCGTCGATTATTTAAAGCATCATTACAGGAAAGGATGGAAGAAGCAGGGTTGTTTATATTTTCAACCTGTAGAAACTTCATTCGTACTGTTCCAAGTCTGCCTAGAGATAGTCGTGATCTGGATGATCTTGACACTACAGCAGAGGATCATATTGCCGATGCTTGTCGTTACAGGATTATGCAAACAAGAAATGTTACTCAAACTCAAAGATTAAGGTCGATATGATAGATATTGAAGCACAGCATCCCGAGTACAAATTAAGAATAGCAGAATGGGATTTATGCAATGATTGCTATGTAGGAGAAAATGCAATTAAGTTAAAACAGAATACTTACCTTCCTAAACTGGATCGCCACGATGATACTAACGAAGGAAAAGCAAGATATGCAGATTATCTTAGCAGGGCAACTTTCTTTGGTGTTGTTTCAACAGTAGTGACAGGCAGAGTTGGTCAGGTTATGCGATTGCCAGCAACGGTTAACTTTCCACCATTGCTACAGAATTGGACAGAAACAATAATGCGGGATCAATCTAACCTAACGGAAATGACAAAGCGTGTTCTGACAGAAGTGCTTACGACAGGCAGAGTAGGAATGTTGCTTGATCGTCTTGAGGATGGTGGCGAGCCTTATGTTGTTATGTATAAAGGACAAGACATCATTAATTGGGAAACAGAAAATGAACGTCTTGTAAGAGTTGTACTTCAAGAATCATACGTTGTGACTCAGGAAAATAAAGCAGGAAAGGATGTGCAAATAGCTAAATTAAGATATAGAGAATTGCGCATTAATGAGTTTGGAAAA
>Ga0098033_1000991_pt1 | contig 12100 bp, 12 predicted proteins | sample 1_EtaG_FD_75049 | JGI IMG/M metagenome (GOLD analysis project Ga0098033, IMG submission 75049) | Marine viral communities from the Subarctic Pacific Ocean - 1_ETSP_OMZ_AT15124 metaG | ecosystem: Environmental > Aquatic > Marine > Oceanic | place: Pacific Ocean | collected 2015-01-07
GACTGGCCTCACGACTTCAGTGAACTCCCCCGGTTGGGGTGCTGGTGCATGGGGAACGGGTGGTTGGGGTGATGCCAAAGTGCCAGCCATTCAAGACAGAATGCGTATCTTCCACCAGGATAATTGGGGTGAAGATCTTCTCTTTAATGTGCGTGGTTTCTCGATTTACTTCTGGGATGCTTCGGTTGGTACTGGCACAAGGGCTGGACTTTTATCTGATGAGTCGGGGGCTGACAGTGTCCCAGAAAAATGCACCCAAATATTCGTTAGCCAGGTTGACCGCCATGCAATCGCATATGGTTGCACCCCTCAAGGATCGTCCGATCTCGATCCCCTCCTTATTCGCTGGTCCGATCAAGAGAATCACGTTGACTGGGATCCAACTGCCGTGAACACTTCGGGCGATCAGAGGTTGGGTGTTGGCTCGAAAATCATCGCCGCGGCCAGAGGTGCGAAGGGTGAGATTATCATCTGGACTGACCTTGGGATGTATGCTCAGCAATATATCGGGCCTCCCTTCACTTACGGCTTCAGCTTCATTGCCGACAATGTTTCCCTGATCAGTCCGAACGCCGCGGCACTCGTAAATGGCCGGGTGTATTGGATGGATACAAATAACTTCTACGTCTATGACGGAAACGTCAGGGTACTCCCATGTTCGGTTCTGGATTTCGTTTTCGATGATATCGAGTCGGACGAATTTGAGCAGGTCTTCATTGCCCCGAACGTCCAGTACAACGAAATCTCATGGTTCTATTGCTCAGACGGCGCATCCGCTATCGACAGGTACGTCACCTACAATTACGAAGAAGAGATCTGGTACTTCGGATCTCTTGACAGGTCGGCCTGGATCGATTCGGCTGACACCGAACAGCCGTTGGCCACTTCGATGTCATCGACTTATTACCTCTGGAAGCATGAGTCTGGCCAAAATGATGACGGCGGGGCCTTAACTTCTTATATCGAATCCAGCGACATCGACATCGGTGATGGCGAGGACTTCATGTTCATGAGTCGCGTTATTCCAGATGTGAAGTTTTCTGGAAGTGGAACACTCACGGGGGATTTGACATGTAAGAAAAGAAATTTTCCAGGCGAGAGTTTATCCACACATAAGACCTTGGCGATTACGGATACTACCAAGCAGGTGTTTCCGAGGATGCGAAGCCGACAGGCGGTATTTAGGTTTGGAAGTAATGCCGCTGATGTCGGATGGCGGCTTGGTCATTTAAGGGCTGATATTCAGCCAGACGGAAAGAGATAATGCCAGGCGGAGTCAGGGGATTTGTGGGTCATCAACCAAACATGCCAAATCCCCAAAAGGAATACTCTCAGCCTGAGGAAAGTCAATTCAGGCAACATCTGACTTTTCAGCTTCAAGCGATAGGAGCGCAACTTGAAAATATTGCCGCTTTAAAAACAAGAAATGCATCGACATCAGCATTCAGGCAGCAATTTATGCTCAGGAGAAGTTCTTCATGAGTGATTCATTTGAAGTTTTAGCCCAGGCTGTAGGGGATAATGTATTAAATGATGTTCTGATAGTGGCATCTGAAACTCAGATCATCATCAGTAAAATCGTGATAACGGAAACAGCCGGAGGAACACCGACTTATTCCGTATCTGTAGCAAAGGCCGGAGCATCAGATGCCGATAAACAGTATTTAGCAAAAGATGTGTCTTTAACAGCTAGGCAAAGAGTTATTCTTGGAGAAGGTATTACGTTGGATGAAACGGATGTCATCAGATTTGATGGGTCAACTTCGGCGGTGACAATCCAGATATTTGGCGTTAAGATAACGAATAGTTAGGAGGTTGGGCCATGAGTTTCATGGATGACTATGGATGGTCAGCATTAGCGGGTATGGGAATTGGTGCTTTCGCTCCCGAGATCGGGATTGAAAATCCTGCTTTGTGGGGAGCCGGTGGCGGTGCCGCCTTAAATGCGATCAGAAAAAAGAATATCGCCAAGGGAGCTCTTGCTGGTGGCCTTGGTGGTTATGGTGGTGGTGTAGGTAGGCAAATAAAAGATAAGGGTTGGAAGGATACCAGCCTCAGAAATTGGGGTGGGCCTGGTGTTGGTGGTGTATCCAGTAATGCTACATATGACCCCACATCCACCCAACTACATGAATTGGCTCTTGCGCGGGCCCGCAATCCTGGAAATAAATCTTTCATAGATCGTTGGGGTATGCCCATCGCTCTGGGTACTGGAGCGCATCTCTACACCAAAGACAAGCTTGAAAGAGATGAAGAAAAAGATAAACAGAAAATAATCGATAGTTCTAAGGCGGCAGGAACTATTAAAGGCCGCGGCGGCTACGCTGAATACAAGAGGCTTGAGAGAAAATGGAAAGCCGGAGATGCGGCAACAAGAGTCGAATATCCAACCCTTGCATCTCTTCGCACTGAATTTGGGTATGGAGAAAACGAACTACAGGCACAAAATATATCTAGGCCCGGAGAAGATCCGGTCTATGTTGGCGGGGTTGTCGCCGCCGATGGTGGATATATTCAGAGATTTGCCAATGGTGGTGATGTCGAAGGAATTGGTTCTTTGCCAATGTCCGGACAGGTAGAAGCCACCCAGTATGATGCTGGAGCTTTTCCTGGGGCCTCTCCTCAGGATATTAAAAAGCAAATAGCGGAATGGCTTGTTGTGAACGGACAGGAGCCAACCGAGGATGCCATCGCGCAAAAGGCTGCCGAGTGGGGCGTTTCCATCCCAGCTTCAGATGAGTCGAGGGCGGCCATGCAGAGGCAGGCTATTGAACAGCATATGCCGGAAATGGGCTATGCCGCAGGTGGTTATGCCACAGGTGGATCGCCATTACCAAAACAGGATGACATCCCAGCCATGCTCAGTGAGGGTGAATTCGTAATGACCAAAGATGCCGTGGACGCCGTAGGTGGGCCGGGGCCGATGTACGACCTGATGCACAGTCTTGAGGGGAGGGCCTGATCATGGCTGAAGGATTCCCAACCGAAGTCAATCAATCGGTACAATTTTTAGACCCATTTACCAAAGAGCAAACCATATCCTTGATGGAACAGGCGAGGGGCGTTTCCGCCAAGCCAGTTCCAATTCCAACTCAGGGTGTTGCTGGTTTTACTCCAGATCAGGAGGCCGCATTCGCTTCTGCCAGACAGGGGATTGGAGCATATAAGCCATTTCTTGATCAGGCTAGTAGTCTTTATGGTGATGCCCAAAGTCAATATGTAGGACAAGGACAGACAATTGGAGAGGGCCTGGATCTCACTCGCCGATCTATCGATCCAACCGGCGATGCCCTTGGAATTGTCGCTGGAATGAAAACTGGAAGTCAGGATTATCAAAGTCCTTATACCCAAGGCGTGATCGATGAATCACTAAAAGAAATTAATCGTCAGTCTGACATCGAGCAGCAAGGAATTGCGGCGGCTGGTGTTAGGGCTGGAGCGTTCGGCGGATCCAGGTATGGTATCTTGGAGGCCGAACACCTTCGAAACACGGCTGACAAACGCAATCAAATTATCGCCAATCTAAGAGAGCGTGGCTATACTCAAGCCCAAGATACAGCACTTAAGGCCGCCGAATTGACAAGTAATTTAGGAAGTCAATACGGAAAAATTGGCGGCCAGGTTGCCTCTATCGGTGGTGGCTACGGAAACGTGGCTCAAGGTCAGGCGAACATCGGTCAAGGCCTTAGTTCACTTGGTCAGCTTGGAACATCCCTCAACACGCAGGATGTGAATCTTCTATCGCAAACGGGCGGTCTTCAAAGGGCGGATGCACAGGCAAGACTGGATGCTGGATATCAGGCCGATCTTCAAAAGGCCTACGAGCCATACCAGAGAACCAGCTTCGTGTCGGATATCTTGCGCGGAACGCCATCCGGTGGTCAGACGCTTTCGGTGGCTGCGGCGCCTCTTCCAAACCCATTCACTCAGGCTCTTGGAACTGGGCTGGCAACAGCTGGCCTGTTCGCGCCGAAGAAAAAAGGTTAAAATAGTCATGGCTAAAATGGAAATAAAGGTCACAGCAGAAATCGATGGCCGGCCAGTGCCTGGAACGCCTTATCGGCGTGTGGTGGATGTGGATGAGTCTCAGGTCTTCTCATATGAGGAACCTGACGATGGAGAAGGAACCACTTTTTCGGTCATCCCGATGGCTCAACTCGACACCATCAATAATTTACTGGTCAAGCCCGATCAGGCGGTCACGATACGGTTGGATGGGCAGACGGATGCTGGTATCGTCTTGGCGGCCGGCGGCCTTTTGTTGGTGGTGGACGGCACAATCGATGCCGGAGCCGGCTCGAGCAATGCCAGTTTAAATAATAATTCTGGCTCTACTGCTTTAGTTAAGGGGGGTGGTGGTGGAACTTGAGCGTTGGATTAATATAGCCGATGGATTTTATGCTGTATCAAATCTTGGTAATGTAAAACGTATCAAGCCAGGAAGACGAGCGACTGTCGGTAAAATATTAAAACCTCAATTTGGTGGTCGTTATTATCATGTAAGACTTGGTTTGGGTAAATTAGGTATAAAAATGAGAACCATTCATTCTCTTGTTGCTGAAGCGTTTCTGGGTTTACGACCAGAAGGATTTCAAATAAACCATAAAGATGGAAATAAATTAAACAACAATATTGATAATTTAGAATATATTACACACGCAAAAAATGCTGAACATGCGGCATTAATGGGTTTGTATCCTCGTGGAGAAAATCAGGCCATGTCCAAACTCAGGGGAAATGATGTCATCGAAATAAAAAAGAGAATATCTTTTGGTGAATATTGCACCTCTATTGCTAGGGATTTTGGTGTAAGTTCTACTGCTATTTATCATATAAAAAACGGTACAAATTGGAAGCATATTATATTTAGCGGAGGGACTTAAGATGGATACTCTTAAAAGGCCTATGTTTCGTGCGCGATTCGCCAACGGCGGTGGTGTTCAGGGCCTACAAGCAGCCCTAGAAGCTATCGAAAGGGGCGATGAGGGTTCTGATACAGGCCCCAGTATGCCCTCAGGGGCCGCTCTGCGGGCCATGGGAGCCTCTTTGATGAAAGGGGGGAGAAACCCCTATAACACGACTTCGGGCCTGTTTTCGGACCTTGGAGCGGGTCTGGAAGCCGCTAACGCCGTTCAGACTAAGGAGGCCGCCTCCGAGGCCGCCGTGGCCGAATCTCGCAAAACTCGCCAAGCAGCCAATACCCGGTCAATTTACGGTGAGATGTATCGCCGAAATGCGGAAGTGGAAAAGGCTGAAAACAAAGAAAAGAAGGAACGACTGAAGGAGGTTACTGGGCTTTATAAGGACATCATCACTGGCGGCCTTGATCAATATTTAGGTGATGCCAAGGATTATGTTGGCACATTTAAAAAGGGCATCAAGGACGATGATCTTGACCCTCAGAAGTTGAGGGATATTTTCGGTGCGATGAAGGTCGAGCAGGAAAGAATAAAAAAGGAAAAAGATCGCCACACGAGGCTCGAGGGACACATGACAACTATCAGGAAGTCTGGAGATCTAGATTCCATTAGGAAACTAAATGAATGGATCCAGGATCCAGAAAATACTTACGGGATCAAGGGCCTCGATGAAAGCGAACTCTCTGTGCTGGCAGGTGAGGCGGAAATATCTGCCGCCAAGAAAAAAGCTGCCGACAATCTTCACGGAAGTTCTTCTGTTTGGAATCTTGAAGCACAATTAAGCGAACTCGAAAGAAGAGGATTAAAAGGTTCTCGTAAGTGGAAAAGAATTAACGCCCAGTCATCGAAAAGGGGAACCATAACAAATAGGTTCATCCACAAGGATGTAGATGGCAACTGGGTGATCGCTGAGGGAGATCTGAATTCATTCATGACAAACCTTCAGAAATCAAGGAAGCAAATGAAGGTTTCTCAAGGCGAGCAGCTTGTTCTGGAGCTTGAACGATTTAAGGGAAATATTAGGTTTCAGGACTTTGGCATGGCTGGCGTTCTGACCGGGGTCAGGAATTCTATCGCTCAGTTCCTGCCATTTTTGCACGATCCGCAGTTCGTTGAGAATAGAACTTTCATGGGTGCCATCCAGGAAAAAGGTATCGCTCTTATGAGGGCATTTCCTTCCGTTAGGCTTAATGAGAGGTACATCAATACGATCAGAAAAATCTTTCCAACCGATACGCCGTTTAAAGGGAAAGAGGATGCCCTTGTTAGAACACAAACTCTTATTGCTATAATAAAAGACAGGACTATTTTTGAGCAAAACGAATTAGATCCAAACAAGAAATCTATCCTGGAAATGGATCCATCCGAGATTATCGAGGAGATCAGGGGCGGGAGGTTGAACCGTAAGGTTGGTTCTAGGATCCTGGAAACCCTTCACATGGATTTCCTCAAAACAGAAGTCGGTGGTGAAAAATAATGGCCTCCCTAGCAGACAAATATATAAATAAACAGATGGGCAAAAAGAAAAAGCCCAAAGATCTTTATGGTGGTGGTCGCTGGGCCTCCGGCACTCAAAACAAGCCGTACGAAAGTGAAAACACAAAGGCCATGCGAATGGCCAAGGAAGGCGAGTACAAAACAGAGGAAGGCGCCAGTGCGGGCCTGAGACTTCGACTTGCATGGCAGCCAGATCCAGAAGTGAAAGAAGAGCTCCTATCTAAAGCCATCGGAAAAGAGAACTGGAAGCGGAATCAGGACGGCGCATTCGTTGTCAGGGAGAACGCTGAGAATGGATGGGTCTTGATGGATGAGAGGGGTCTTTCGTGGGCTGACCTGGCTGACATTGCTGGTTCCGCTCCTGAGGTTGTTGGCGGATTCGCTGGCTACGCTCTTGGAACTGCATTAGCATGGAATCCTGCTGGTTGGGCTTTACTTGGCCTTTCCTTCCTTTCCGCTCTTGGTTCTCAGTTTTTTGGTGCTGGCGCAGAAGAACTCTCCAGAAGAATTGAAGGCGTAGAGAGATCGGCAACCATTCTTGACCGAAGAATTCCAGCAGTTGCTCTTGAGACTGGCCTTGGTACTGTCACTGGGGGGGTAGTTAATACAGTCAAGAAGGTTCTGGGTGTGGGCGCCGCACCATTCGCCAAGTATGCAAATAATTTTGACAACCTGAAGGTTCAGGCCGCGGCAGATATGTTTGAAAAAGAAACCGGCATCAAGCTGGTTCGAAATGCCGCCGAAGTAACTATGGCCCCTCTCCTCCAGCGTTGGCGCGGAATCGCTTCGAAGGTTCCAGGCTCCTCAAGCGTGATTGAGGTTACCGAAAGGGAGGCTGACGAGGTCATCAGGCAATGGCAAAAGTATATTGCCGGAGAACCTCTTGAGGGAGGAGAGCTTGGCAAGGAAATAGCCAAAACTATCAATAAGCAACGGACTGCCCTCCTTGGTCGTGCCGATGATGCCCGCAAATCCGTGGATACGAAAATAGGGGCAGGGTACAAAAGCGTTCAAAGAATCATCTCCCCTAAAGAGCAAAGCATTGAAGAAGGCTTTAACGCTGCGATAACCGGGGCCAACAAAGCTAGGGATGGTTTCAGGGAAACCGTTGGAAGGATGTACCAAAAGGTCAGGGATATTATTGGCGATGAGTCATTTGTTTCCACGACCTCACAGAAGAACCAGATTAAAAAAATAATTTCCAAAATGCCAAAAGATGAAGCTGTAGATGACATGCCCGAGCAGATGGCGGGTGCGTTCGTCACGCCAGAACTTAAGAAATTTCTCCTAGGATACGGCAATCTGGCTAAGAAACAAACTCTTGATGCTACATTACAAATGAGAAGAATGGTCAATGACGCGATCACTTCCGGCGAAGGCCTTCCGGGCGTTAGCACTTACCATCTTCGGAAATTAGCTACGGCCATCACGAGGGATCTCAAAAGATCTACGGCTAAACATAAGAACAAAGATGTCAAAAAATTCCTTGGTGAAGCTTCTGATTATTACGCCAAAAATAACGAAAAGTTCAAGATGCCTGGTGTGGTGGAAATATTCGGAGATGCCACAGAAAAAGGCACCGCCACAGCATCCAAGGTAATGGCCAAGCTTGTTGATGGTGGGGGCGATATTGATTTCGCCCGAAACCTCAAGAAAGTTTTGGCCCCCAAGGAATGGGATCAGGTTCGCCGGGCTGTCATGGATAACATGATGGAGGGATCAAAGTCCGTGAAAATGCCGGGCTTTATGAGTCCCACGGCCATGACGAATTACCTTGACGATATGCCTGAAGAAATGCAGAAAATAATTTTCGGGAAAAACGTCAATAAGCTCGTGCGAACCCTCCGTACCGCTGCCGCAAGGTTTGACCAGCTTACGCTTGATGAGGCTTTGTTTAATCCTGATAGTTTAATGACCCCAAGGTACGGACTTATTGGCGGCCTGAAGCGGGCCATGGAGATGGAGGCCAGAGCGCAGGCGGATTACGAGAATCTGGTGATCAAACCATTCCTTAAGAATAATCTTGGTGAGGCAGGCATTCTGCCGGAGGAATTTATTCGCCATATGATGAAGAATGGCGACAAGGATTTAATAAAGAAATCCATGGCGTTGTTCTCGCCTGAATTGCAAGAAAAAATTAGGCAGAAAACGATACAGCATGTTTTTGAGGATTCATCCAGAAACCCAACGTATGTCGATAAGATCAGATTTTTGTGGAAGGAGGGTGCTGGTAACATTCTCGACACGCCAGCACCGCAAAAGAAGGGGCCTTGGTTCTGGAGGAGGAAACCAAAAGTTAGCGGCCCGCTGAAACCACTTGAGATATCCAGCGAAAGCACTGGATATGTTCACGATTTCGCTGAACCAATCCTGAGTGGCACCAAGTTACAACAAAATCTACAAAAAGGATATGGGGCCGATGTAAAATCTTCAGTTGCTAGGCTGGAATCTTTAATCGGAAAAGACTCCATGGATAAACTTAGATCGTTGGGGTTGGTTCAGGCCGCCAGGGAAGAAAGCACGGAAGCGGCTGAGTCGGCTGGTGGCCTTATTGCTGGTTCGGTGATTGCGAATATCGCAGGCGGCGGGATTAGGGGCCTCACCTCCGTAGCAAAATGGCGATTCATTACCCAGATGATGGAAAGCCCCCTTGGATTTAAGTGGCTGACGAGTCAAATGACAATGCCTGAACTTCACGGGCTTACCAAAGCGGCTGTTCTTGGTGCTGGAAATTACACGCGCCTTCAGAAGGAATTTGCAAGAGATCCAGATTCCTTGAATCACATTTTTGCGAAGCTTGGCTTATCTCCAACGAATGCCGAGTTGGATCCAAATAGCCCTAATTTAGGGGATGATTACGTCACCCGGATGCTGGATGATGAAACCCTTCCAGCCACCGCTGACGATCCCATCACCGGCGAGGGAGATCAAGCCGCACCTGCGCCACCACCGCTAGGCCCGGCCCCCGCTGCCTCACCACCAACCCCGCCGGCCGCACCGACACCACAACAGCAAAGCTCTGCTGATCGAGCTATTGGAGCCAATCTTCTTGGGAAAAACCCAACCCCAAGAATGCAGGAAATTTTCAAAAGCATTCAAAGATCATCGGTTGGTCAATAACTCTAATTATCGTGCGGCTTGTATCCATCTGGCATAGGTGGATACATCTTCCTCATTAAACTATCTTCATCCGATGCGTTTCCAAGGATATGTGCGGCCACGGCGTTGAGTGGATAGGCGAGCTCTCTGGGCGAAAGCATCGTCTTGAATTGTCTGGCCGCAACGATCACGATCAACTCGTAAACATCTTCTGGCTTTTCAACCTCTAATTCATCGCGTACACTTTCCGCCAGTTCGTTGATCTTTTCTGCTGTTCGGTTGAGAACTTCTTCTCTGTCCATTGGAGCCTCTCTCTCATGGTGCGAAGGTTTCACAGTAAATTCCGGGCAAGAAAAACAAAAACGGACGGTATCACTTTTGATTCCCAAAAGGAAGCGATGAGGTATTTGGAATTAAAGGCCCTCCTCGATCAGGGAAAAATAAAAGATTTAAAATTACAATTTAAGTTTGATTGCGTAGTCAATGATCAAAAGATTTGCTATTACCTGGCTGACTTCGTTTACCTTGATTCTAAAGGGAAAACCGTGGTCGAGGATGTGAAATCCGAATATACCGCAAAAAATCCAGTCTACCGCTTGAAGAAAAAGCTCGTGGAAGCACTACATGATGTGGTTATTACTGAGGTAAAATAGGTTGACAGTCCTTTTTATTTCAGGTAGCGTTTTTATCAGCCAAAGACGAGAGTGAGGTGTGCAGCCATCTTAGGATGATGTGGGGTCAGACGGGGGTGTTGCTGGAGCGGTAGTTCATGCACGGCGCATCCTCTCAAGGGGCATTCTGGCCGCTCTCGATTGCTAAACAGAGGAGGAAATCTCATGAATCGCCGGGTAATTCCGGCAGCCAGTAGTAATTTATAATTCTCAAAATGCACGGCAAAACGAAAGGCACGGCCAAGCCACGCCAATCAAAGTTTACGCCCTGCCAGGAGAAACAACATGGCAAAGACAAAGCTTCAAACCGATCTGGAACAATTCGAAAACACCCTTCTATCATTAGGCCAAACGGACAAATACAGCCCTTTATTTGCAATGGGCCTAATGGCATCAGCCGACCTGGCTGTCAAAGCGGCTCAGGCCGCAAAGAAAAAGATTCAATCCCTCCTGAAGCAACATCACCACGCAACAACCAAGCACCTGTTCGCCATTGACGGTAAAGATACCGGCACGGTGAATCAGCACTTCGGCCCCCTTCACCTTCTCAAGATTGTCATTCGAAAAAAGGTGGACTGGGAGCAGGAGCATCTCAAGTTCCTCCTGAACGATCCTGAGGTTGCTCCATATATCGAAGCGAAATACAGCGTCAAAGAGGCCGAGTACGATAAGGCCCCTATTGCCATCAGGGATAAACTTGATGGTGGCCGTACCGTGGTGCCGTCCGATCCTGTATTTTCAATAGAGGAGAGGAAATAGCCATGGATTTGGTCAGTAGAGAAGATAGAAACAAAGAGCAAAGAGGGCAGAAGATTGCTCTCATCGGAGAAAGCGGCGTTGGTAAAACAACACAGCTTTTCTCGCTCCCACCCGAGAAGACCCTTTTCATCGATCTTGAGGCGGGCGACCTTGCGGTGGACGAGTGGGAAGGCGTTTGTATTCGCCCGAAAACTTGGGAGGAATGCACCGACATTGCTGTTCTTGTCGGAGGTATCAATCCTGCTTTAGCTAAAATCAAAACCCAGTACAGCAAAGTTCACTTCGATCATTGCATCAAGAAATACAAAAAGCTTTACGAAAGAATTCAAGATCTTGAATACCTGTTCGTGGACTCCCTGACACACACGGGGAGGCTTTCTTTTCAGGAGACTTCCAATACCCCCGAAGGGATGAAGGATGCCCGGAAGGCTTACGGAACGCACGGCCAGAACATGATCAAGTGGCTTACCCAGCTTCAACAGGCCAGGCACATGCACGTTATCTTTCTTTCGATTTTGAATAAAAAGATGGATGACAATGGTGGCCGGTATTACGACATGCAGATCGAAGGATCGAAAACGGGCGAGGAACTTCCAGGTATCGTGGACGAACTGATCACGATGACAGTCATGGATGAATTCACTCCAAATCCGTACCGAGCTTTCGTTTGCAAAAAACTCAATCGCTGGGGATATCCTGCCAAGGATAGGGCCGGAAAGCTCGATGAAGTAGAGCGGCCTCACCTTGGTGAGCTTATCGAGAAACTCAAAAGGCCAAGATCACAAAAGTTGTTCGACACACTCAATTTCGATCTCCCGGCACCGACAGCCATTGCCAACGCCGAGAACAACCCCCCTGAGAAGGAGCAGGTATAATGCCTTTAGATTTTGGTACAGACGAATACAAGGGTTCGGGAGAATATAACGTTCTCCCGCAAGATTCAGTTGTTGTTTTGAGAATCGATCTCGAAAGGGATAAGGAAAACCCGGATCCCAACAGCAACCTGTTTTACCATTCCACTCAGCCCAATTCGAACGTGCTGTACATGAAATGGAAGTTCACCGTTCTGAATGGTGAGTTCACGGATACATGGTTCAGGAATAACCAGACCGTGGCCGGCGGAAGCACCAACGCTACCGGGCAGTCGAAGGGAGC
>Ga0098033_1000992_pt1 | contig 12094 bp, 20 predicted proteins | sample 1_EtaG_FD_75049 | JGI IMG/M metagenome (GOLD analysis project Ga0098033, IMG submission 75049) | Marine viral communities from the Subarctic Pacific Ocean - 1_ETSP_OMZ_AT15124 metaG | ecosystem: Environmental > Aquatic > Marine > Oceanic | place: Pacific Ocean | collected 2015-01-07
AAGAGGATGAGGAAATTTTAGCAGCCGCTAAACATCTTAGCGAACTAGGCGGAGCGTCTGTGGTTATGAAAAAGAGAAAACACGGCGATACGAGACAGTCCGCTGGAGCTAGTGAAGATGCCCCCTATTTGCAGCGTGCAGTTCGCGGTAAGAAAGATGTGGGTGACACTACGATTCGTGGTCTGACGGGAAAGGCAAATGAAGCTTTAAATTATGATGACTTGGTGCAAATGATCCGCGAGGTTATCACAAAGAAGCCATGAGCGAGGGCGGCTATTCGTCGGACGAAGCACGAAAGAAACTCGTGCAAGCTCTGATGAAGCTGGACCAAACTTACACCAACGAAGAGAATGTCCACTATGCTGAGAAGGCTTTTTTGGTCAATTCTATTATTGATTGGGGAATAAAAAATCGCGTAAATGGAAAATTTTCCTTGCAAGAACTAAAATATTATGTTAGCCTTGTTAAAGGATATATCAAAGGCGAATACGATTTAGCCTGGAAAGAAGGAAAAGTAATAAAAAGTGGTTCAAGTGAAAACGGAGAGAGAAGTGGAAGCAACAGCATGGTGTGAATTAGAAAACGATGAAGGGTGTCGATACAAACTTCAGATTAATAATATAAACGGGCGGGCGGTCCGAAGGGTTGAGAAGTCATGCTCTGAGTGGCGCTGCTCCGGTAATGGCTGGCACCCGAAAACGGGGTATAGAACTCTTATCTATAGCAAAAATTTTAAAACTCAGGAAGAATGGATAAAATGGGCTAAACAATTTCCGTATAAGCTGGTAGAATTGAATAGTAGAGGCAATCCAAAGCGCATCAAGCTCGGCTCGGATTGCCTTAAAAATACACGCAAACCGAAAAGGAAGTGAAGTGAACTTAACAAGATTTGCAGCGAAGAAGTCCAAAAAGAAAGTAGAAGAAGAGCCACCGGAAGAGAGCGCCGAACAGGAGGAGGAAGCAGAAAAGTTTCTTGCTTCCCTCGCGGCAATGCAGGATGAATCCGCGAACCCGCCGCCACAGCTTAGCAAGCTGATTCAGTTGTTCGGCGAGATAGAGGAAGAGAACTGCGCTGAAATTGCATGTGCGCTTCGAATATTAGGGGGCATGAGTAAAGAAGAGACAGAAGAGGAAATCGAACCTGTCGAACTGGTTATCTCTACAACTGGTGGCGCGGCTGCGGATATGTTCGCGGTGTATGATACCATACGCCTGGTGCGCGACGAAGGCTGCCCAATTGCCACTACAGGTATCGGAAAGGTAATGTCAGCCGGTGTGTTGTTGTTGGCGGCTGGAACAAAGGGCAAGCGGCGCGTTGGCGCTAACTGTCGGATCATGCTTCACGGCGTAGCATCTGGGCACGTTGGACAAATTAATAGTTTGGAGAATGAACTAGAAGAGGTGCGTTGGACGCAGGCGCAATACGTCAAGGCTTTGGCTGAAGAAACGGATATGACCCCGAAATATATCAAAAAATTGATTGAAAAGGGCATAAACGTCTACTTAACTGCGAAGGAAGCTGTTGAGCTTGGTATTGCAGATGAAACGTTTTAGAGAGGGTTTATGAGTTTACAGAATAAAGTTTTTTATAACAAATCTAGTGCAGAGAAACTTGGTTGGCTTCCGAGTTGGTTTGGTGAGGATGACTTTGATAGCGATTTAGTCGAAAAGATCAAGGAATTTCAAACCAAGCACGACGTTGCAGCAGACGGACTTTGCGGACCATTGACTTATAGGCTTATCACAACAGAAAGAGAAGCGAATGCAGAGTTGGCGAAAGAACAGCTCAAGCGCTTCTGCGACGATGATTCCAATTATATTATTTGTGAGGGCCAGAGATTAAAAATTGAATGGGATAAGGTCGTCAACATCCGACAGCCCGAGGCGTTGGCGTTAAGTCCCAACTGCTATAGGGCTCAACGCCGAGGCGTAGAGAAACCCTCTATGATTGTGACGCACTTTGATGTGTGCCTTTCAGCGAAGTCCTGCCATCGTGTGCTGGAGAAGAAGGGAATCTCAAGTCACTTCGCCATCGACAATGATGGGACCATCTATCAGATGTTGGATACCGTGCATGAAGGTTGGCACGCGGGCAACCGCAAAGTTAATAGCGCCAGCATTGGCATTGACATCAGCAATGCGATTTATTTAAAATATCAGAAGTATTATCGCATGAAGGGTTTCGGCAATCGCCCGATTCTTACGGACTTGCGCGTTCACAATGGGGTCATCAAGGAGTGCCTTGGGTTCTATCCTGTGCAGGTTGAAGCGTATAAGGCACTGGTGAAGGCTCTGTGCAAGCATTACGATATTCCTGTTGCATGCCCATTGGGTGAAGATGGTAAGATGCTTCGCAAGGTGCACCCTGATTCTGCTAAGGCGAGGTTCAAGGGTGTGGTCAATCACTTCCACTTGACCCGTAATAAGTGGGACACAGCTAATCTCGAACTAGACAAAGTGCTAGAAGAAATTAGGAACGAAGCGGACTAATTACTACAAAGTCTGCGAGGGTTACACAGTGGGAAAAAAAATTAATGTGTTCCGCAAAAACGATGTGGGGCATCTGAAAGCTTATCTTGCCGAGGTGGTTCGGGGGGTGGTGTTCGGGGAGGCTGAAGAAGAAGCTGATAAAGATGCTGCGGCAGAGAAGGCAGCAATTGCTCAGAAGATGGAGGAGTTCGATGAAAGAGTTAAACTTGTCGGTGATAAATTAGAAGAAATTGCAACCCTAGTGCTTAAAAAGATCGCGCCCGATACCAAACTGACAGTAAAGCCTGATGCGACAACGACTGCGCTCGGCAAAAAAGGTTTCCAAAAAAACGTTAAGGTATCAATTCCAAATGTATCGATAGAGGGTGATTCGGGAATTGCGTCGTCAAGAGCCGAAGGAGAGGGAGAAGTTCTCACAAGAAAAGCCAGGTTTTTGATTTGGCGAGAACTAGCGAAGTGGATGACTGACGAGATGGGGTGGGTTGTAAGTTCTGGCGCAAAAAAATTCCACGGCGGTACCGCTAAATTATGGGATAAGGGTGGGCAAGTCGCTTTTGAAGATTTGCGGATTGGAAAGGGAAAGTACGATGTTCCAAAACTAAGTATTGAATTGGTACCCGGTAAGGGTGGAGAGAAAGATGCGAATCGCGGCGAGCTAGCCGAAGCTTGGATGGCTCTGGCTATTACGAAGAGGTTTATGAATCTTCCAGAATCCGAACCAGCTCTCGATGATGAGGGAAATATAACTGGTCCGGTGCCTGGTCTTGTAACTCCAGAAGAAGTTATAAAATTTTTAGAAAGTGAACGTGTTGTGAGAGATTTAAACGCTAATAAGGTGACTTTTCGTGGAGAAGTTAAGGACGCCCAAGGGGAAGTGAAGGATACAATCAATATGGTAATAGAGTTGCGCGGATATAGCGTCGACGGATTGAAAAATAAAGAGGGCAAAATTAGTGATTTTGCGAGACGCGACCCCAAAACCAAGGAGTATTTGAAAGGCGCTGTTAATTTTGCAAACAGGGAGGTTGTGAGGTGGGCACTCGGAAAAGCAGAGGAAGCCACATCCTTGGGTCGTGAAGAGAGCGCAGGTTGGTTCGTCAACGGAGCCAAAAATGACATTGACATTGGGGCTATAGGAACTGGTGCACAAAGCGTGACGAAAGTGGATTTAGAAATGGCTTGTGGACCAATTGGAGACTGCCCCATCAGCAAGGTTAAAGGCAATGCGAAAGATATAAGATCTCAACTTGCAAGACTGTCACTTAAAGCTGGTGAAGTTTCACACTTCGGCGGCGGCGCTGCCTCTACAATGAGCAATGCGATTGGGGTGATGGAAGAAGTGTTTCCGGGGCTTGCGACAAAGGGCGAGGATGGTTGGTCCTTGGAGGGGTGGAGCGAAGCTGCGGAGGGAGCTTTTGAGACAACAAACACCGCAAAAAGAATGGAGCATATTAATATGCTGGTTAATAAGTATGCGGCGTATGTTAAGACGCAACTGGATAATAAGACTATTACCGCAGATGGACCGTGGATTGACAAAATGGTTGAAGGACTGCTTAAAAATTCTGTTAAAGGTTCAGTGAAACCAGGAAAGGAAGGCACTAAGGATGATTTTTCAAAAGAAGAAGGGGTTCTACTCGTTCAGACCACCGACAAGGGCGATTTTTATACCATAGATTTTAATAAACTGCCTGACATTTTGGGGGCGAATTCGGATTTTTCTGCGGTAGTCGCGCAAGGTGGCGACGTACCTTATTTGGCTGTGTATGCAAAAACAATACCCAACGAAAAGGGTGAGCCTGTGACACCCTCTGGGTGGGTAACGCCGAAGGTAGATCCCGAGAGCGAAACGTCTTTCGAAAAAGGCGCACCGAATGTTTTATTTACAATGCGCGGTCTTGGTCGCGGCGGTGGACAAGAAATTTTAAGACTTGAAAAGGGTCCGCTGATGAAAACACTTCTCTCGGTTGACCAACACGAACGTCTTGTATATAGGAACGGACAAATGGTTACTGTTGATGCTGATAGTAATCCACTTCCTGAAACTCTAGAAGAGAAAGTTTTCGCAATTCTAAAAGAAGGCTTAAAGATCTCCAAGTAATAATTTATAATATACCTATCAAGAAGTGAGGCGAGAGTGAGTAAAATTTATAGTTCCGATTCAAAACTCCAAGAGAGGATTTTGAGCGGCGTCAACAAGCTAGCAGATAATGTAGCCAGCACATTAGGTCCAAGAGGGCGCAATGTAATCCTTCATAAGCAAGGCATCAACCCAATCATCACAAAGGATGGCGTGACCGTGGCGGACTTCGTGGACTTGGATGACCCCGTGGAAAATGCAGCCGCACAAATTCTGAAGCAGGCGGCTGCTCAAACAAATATTGTAGCGGGCGATGGCACCACAACAGCCACAGTATTAGCGAGAGGGCTATTGACTGGTGCTCAAAGACATTTGGCGGCTGGTATATCTCCGGTTGAACTCAAGCGAGGGATGGATGCTGCATGCGAAGCGGTGGTTGATCAACTAAAGGAACTTGCCCAACCAATCAAGAGCGTTGAAGATATTGCTCAGATTGCAAAGATTTCTGCCAACGGAGATGAAATCATCGGGAACCTGATTGCGACGGCAGTTGACCAGGCTGGAAAGGATGGCGCAATTACGATTGAAGAGGCGAGGTCGATTGAAACCACCCTGGATGTGGAAGAGGGGTTCCGCTTCAACGGTGGATATTTCTCGTCACAATTCGTGACAGACTTGAGGAGAGGGGCGGTCCACTACAACGACGCGCTCCTGATGGTGACAGATTATAAGATTTCATCCGTAGATGAAATGATGCCCGTGCTTGAAATTGTCGCGCGAGAGGCCCGCCCACTCGTTGTGGTCGCAGAAGAGGTTGAGGGACAGGCACTAGCCGCGCTGATTATGAACGCGGTGCGCGGTACGCTTAAGGTTGCAGCGGTGAAAGCTCCGCACTATGGAAACGAACGGCGCAATATTCTTAAAGATTTGGCTCTGTCGTCGGGAGCTACGTTTGTTAGTCGGGAAGCGGGAATTAAACTTCGCGATGTGACTTTGAAGCATTTGGGCGAGGTCAAAACAGTCGACGTCACAAAATATAATACAACTGTTGTTGGTGGCAGCGGTGACCCCGACGATATAGACACCAGAATCGAAATTTTAAAACAAGAGCTGGAACGTACAGATGAAATTTATGAGTGCGAAAAAATTCAGGAGCGAATCACAAGGTTGGCTAGCGGGATCGCAATCATTCGCGTTGGAGCCGCCACCGAAGTTGAGATGATTGAGAAGAAACACAGGCTCGAAGATGCCCTGGAAGCTGTGCGGGCTGCACGCCTGGATGGTATCGTTGCTGGCGGAGGAGTGGCTTTATTGGAGGCTGCCCGAGAAATTAAAATTGGAGTGATCAATCCAGAACAAAAGGTAGGAGCACAGTTGGTGACGGAGGCACTAGGCACGCCTTTGCGACAGATGGCGAGCAACGCGGGAATGTCTCCTGACGTTACAGAGAAGATGATTCGAGACTCTTTAGGTGCCCAGGAAGCCGTACTCGGGATGGATTTCACTACGGGGGAGATGGTTGACATGCACGCCGCAGGTATCATAGACCCGGTGCGAGTAACCATCACGGCGCTTCGAAACGCTGTATCAGTTTCATCATCCCTTGTTACAACAAACTACGCTATAATTGAGGAAAAAGGGCTCGCCCCCAACTAATTACTTACAATCAGCGTAGGGGTTATATGTTCACATGCCAACCACTAATGAGCCGCCCCAACTGGGGACAGACCAAAATGTAAGCGCCCATCTCTTAGACCTCTCGAACAAGATTGAGCTGCTAATTGTTTCGCACAAAGAGTTGGCCGATACGATGACGAAAATGAAGGAAGCCATTTATCATCCAGACGAAGGCATTTACTCTCGAATAAGGGAATTGGAGCGAGCCACTATTAAAGATGGCGATGTGCGAATGGCGAAGGTTGAAGAAACAATTGGGAGCGTCAAAAAGATTCAATGGATGGTTATTAGTATGACCGTGACCGCAATCATGGCTGTGATATTTAAGATGTTTTCTGCATAAAAAGGCTTGACAACTGCCTTTAAAACCTATATACTTATAGAGAGTCAAGAAAGAATAAAGAAATAGAAAATGTATTTTTTACTTGACTTTAGTTGCTAAATATGATGAGATCAGTATGTAAGGTAGAGAAAAAGGAAACATGACTTACGGACACTACAGAATGTATAGACGGCGTACGCCGGTAGAAAAAGTTACCGGCAATAATATTGGTGCACGGCTGGCGACGCTTACTGAAAACCCTGAAGTGCCTCAAAACACTAAGGACTTCCTTCAGTCTCTTACCGGTGCGTATGAGAAATATGATGGCTTGACCACTCGCCAGTATGAGGCCATGGAGAAGGTGGAGAAGCGGTTTTCTTCTGAGAAAGTTGCTGAACGAAAGGCGTGGGCAGGGGAATATACTGATGAAAGGCGCAAAGTCGCAAAGATTTGCGCTGAGTATTACGTTGCCAATCCGCCTTACTTCCGCGACTTGGCGGATAAGATCTTGAATGACTCTGAATTTGTTCCAACAGAGCGCCAGTATCGTGCCCTCTGCGAAAATAAGTTTGCCCAGAAGGTTTTGACTGCCACTACTGCCGAGCCGAAGTTCGAGAAAGGCTCTATGGTTATGGGCCGCTCAACTGCTGGCAGTCTTATCCGAAACAAGCTCGTGGTGGTTATCGAAACTGACGCTGCTCCAGTACGCAATGCGGCGAAGGGAACAAAAATGTATCGCGTGCTCCCGGTTGGCTCGCCCACGACTATTTTGGTTGAGGAGCGCTGTCTGAAAAATGGCCGCCGCCAGAAAAAGTAGAGGTTTAATTTGTCAGACAATCCAACGCGGGTTAGAATATCTTTCACCGTAGATTTAAACGAGGTACCAGAACGCATATCTTGTCTAATGGAAGAGGCGCAAGAAGCCTTAGAATTTCTGATTGGACCGTTAGCTGCGGAGGTTAAAGACCTCTATGATAATAATAATGCAGCAGCAGCCTTCGACGTCGTTACAGAAACGCGCCTAAAGCTGATGAATGTCGACCTGCGTCTAGAAGATTGCCAGTCTTTACTGGCGAATTATCAAGCTACACAGCTTGAACTTGCGCTGCAAGAACGAAAAGATGAAAAGGAAATGCCAGAGACTATAGAACAAGAATAACCATGAGTAAATTTACTAAAGGGGCACTGGTGTATCTTCCTGCCGGTGTAAAGTTGTATCAACGAGGCGGCGACGACGATTACGTGGTGACCAGATATAAAGTAACATCTAGGCCCGCGCATGTTTTATTTGTAGAAAAGCTTAGTGATGAGGATTGTAGCGTTTTGTATGAGGGTGAGAATTGGCACGTTCCATTTACCGATGTATATCCTTTAAGGGGGAATAACCGTGAATATTAAATTTGTAGAAGTGTTTCAACAGAAGAATGTTTCCCACCAGGGCTTATCTGTTTCGAAGCAACACTTTTCTTTGAGAAGCATTTTCATCAACCCAGAGCACATCGTTTGTATGCGTGCCGACGAACTAATGAAGGGGCGCTTAGACGAAGGGCTGTTGCCGGATGATATGGATTCAAGGCAAGAATTCACCAAGCTTTATATCGATAGGGGTCATTCAGGGCTAGATATAACAGTTGTGGGCACGCCCGAAACAGTACAAAAAAAGATTGACGAGAACGCCGCGCAACAAAAGACATTATTAAAAGGGTAAAAAATGAATTCAACGTATTTTCATGTGTTTGTCAAGAAGCGGTGTAAGTTTTGCACCAAGGCAAAAAAATTATTGGAAGAGAAAAAGCTTGCGCACGTAATTACTTATATGGACGAAGCCCCTCAAGCTTTGGAAGAATTGAAAGAATTGTGCAAGTGGAAAACTGTACCAATTATCTTTGAAATACTTGGCGAGCAAGAAGAGTTAGTTGGTGGTTACACAGATTTGGAGCAATATTTAGATGGCACGACAGAAGAAGAAAAAGAAGGTCGCGGCGAAGGCACCGATAACATCGTTGAAGGTTGAGTGCTCCCTTCGGGAGACAACTGAATTCGGCTCTATTTTGCTTTCATGGTATCCTAACGAAAAGCGTCTTGGGCGTTATAGTGGTTCGTATTGGGCAGGGGTGCCCAAAAAGAGATATCCAGTACTAGCGCGTGCCGATGGTGACTTTGATTCTTATTTAGATGAAGGATTATCTTTGGAAGAGGTTGCCTGGGGTTGTATTAATTTTCTAAACACGCCCCCTCCGAGGAAGAAATATGCTCGCCGTGCACCAAAACCTTTATATGGCGAGCTTGACCTTGTTCGGGTTGAATATAAGAAAGATGATGATGGTAAGCCTCATCTTTTGCTAGTCATGACAACAGAGAAGCATAAAAATAAATATTTTTGGGGAGAAGGGTTGGACTTATAATGAGTGAAGAAGATCCAGAAAAAGAGTTAGTATATTTTCTCAGCCAGGAGGCGATTAAAAGACAATATTCTAGCGCCGTAAACGACAAAATGGTTGCTATTTCTCACCTTCACGAGAAGTCGGCCCCAGACGCGCAAAACCCACCGGGGCTCCTAAAAGACCTTTGCGAATATGTGGTTATATTGGAGGGTTACACCGATATCATAGAAATTATAATGACTAGTCCGACCACGTTGAGCGAGAAAGGAAAAAAAGAATATGCTATTGCCACCCATGACGCTCTGTTATTTAAATTTTATCTCCCCCTGGTGGGCACCCAAGAAAAGAAAATGCATGACCACGGAATGAGCTTCGCAATAAATTAAAAAAATACTTGACATTTACCATTATAATGCTTATACTGTATATAAGCCAATGAAGTTGCCTTTATGGAACTTCGGCGGCGTTCATTACTTGCTTTATAAAGGAGAAAAACAACAATGAATACTAAACTTGCAGCAACCCCTGCCTATTCCATAATGGAGGGCACTCACCGTTTGAATGTCGCGAATTCTTTCAAGCGTCCAGGGCTTCTTGGACGCACCGTTTTTGATGATGTGTTTGATGGGCTCTTCAACGATTCCTTCCCGAATCTGTTGCGTCAATCCACACAGGGATATCCCGTTGCGGATATTTATCATACCGATGATGGCAATACTGTGATGGAATTCGCCCTGGCTGGATTTTCTAAAGAAGATCTTACAGTCGAGGTAAAACCGGAAAAGCGCAGCGTCACTGTTCGCGCAAAAGCTGGTTCTGACGAAGAGGATGGTTCTAATCGCCGGATTGCGCGTCGGAGCTTTGAAAAGACCTATGTCAATTATGACAACAATCTTGACCTTGCAGCGGTTTCCGCTGGTTTCGAGAATGGTCTGCTCCGCGTAGTGGTACCTCCCCGACCGGAGGCCCAACCTGTGGAGGTCGAGATTAAATAACTTTTCTCGCCGTACCTCTCCACGAAGGGGCGCTCATGAGCGCCCCTTTTTTTGTGTTTTGATAGCGGTGCAACTATTTATATAAACAGGAGTATGTTTACATGGAACTTACAAAAAAAGACCTCGCCAAGCTGATTACTGAAGAAATCGAGCGGTTGGCGGAAGTGGGTGGTGAGCCAGAACACGCTCACACTAAAGAGGAAGATCCAACTCAACAATATATTGATTGGATTGTGGCAATTCAAGAGGCTGCGAAGGACGCGCTAGAAAGAATTGAGGGTGGAGCTGAAATCTGGGATGCAGGAGTGAATTCCCGTCTCAATCAACTTGCATTTGGGCTCGTCGACGAAGATTTTTATCATCACTTCTTCAAATAGGAAAAAACAATGAAAAGATTTTTAGCAGAAAACGTGCATAAGAAATGGAAGCGATTTATCAACGAAGAGGGTGAAGTTGCGGCAGCCGCCTCCGCCAACGCCGAAGCCAGTACTGGCCTCGCTGATCTTTATAGTAAGGCGAAAGAGGCACAAACCGACGCGGGCGAGGCGATGCAGGCTCTCGCCGACGCTGCCAAAGCCGAAAAGGATGTTGCCACCAAAGCTGGTGAGTTATCCAAAAGGCGGGCTGAGGCATATAAGACAGCAATTGCTGCTCGCGACGGCGCGACTAAGATTCGACAAGCGGCATCAAAAGCGGGCGAAGCAAAAGAAAAAGCTCTCAAGGATGGCTCAAAGGCACAAAAACAACAGGCAAAGGCAGAAGAAGTTGCAGCAAAAGCTTCCGAAGCTTTGAGTTCTGCATCAGCAACAGCCGCCGAAGCTGAAAAGGAAATGGCCAAGCTGCAAGCGGACTTTGTTAAATCGAACAAGGCTTTAAATAAATCCGCCGAAGAATTTTCGAAACTTGATGATGATTTTGCAAAGGCGCAGAAGGGAGCCGCGTACGCCTCTGATGAAAAAAAGGGAGCGCACGACGAAGCGAAAAAAGCGAGTGAAGCAGCCAGCAAGCTAAGCCAGGAATTCGAGGAAGCTTATGGCAATTCTGGTGATGCTTATGACCAGGCAGCTAAGGCTGCGGAAGGTGAAACCGGAGAAGAAGCTACCGAAGAAGCGGGAGAAGAAGCTACCGAAGAAGCGGAAGGCGAAGAGGAAGAGGAGGAGGAAACGGAGGAAAGCGCCGAAGAGAAAGCAAAGGAAAAAGAAGAGGAAGAAAAAGAAGAAAAGGAAGAAGAGAGAGAAGAAGCAGACGAAGCTGCGGCGCAGGAGGCCGAAGCGGAAGCAGAAGAGGCAGACGCAGAGCGGGAAGAAGAGAAACCTCCCGAGGGTATGGGAGAAATTATGAATCGTTTTAGACAGTGGGGTGGGGCAAATGAAGTCTGAAAGGCTTTTCATGAAGATTTTAGCTTTTTTGTCTATACTCACTCTTGGACTATTAACCTTGAGGTGTGTAATGGCGAAGCCGCCAACAAAAGCGAAGTTCTACGATTTTAGCGAACAACTGATTGATGGGCAGGTACGAAGGCCAACCACTCTTTATACAGATGTGCGAAAAGAAGCGCAGTTCAAAAGACTTTTAAAAATAAAAAGGTCTTTTATGCCACGGTTATTTTTGACAGCCAAAGACCCAGTATTCAAGTGAAGAAGGTGAGTTATGAAAATACCATATATGAAAGAGTTATTATTTACGTGCGTGGGCCTTAACACCGCGTTCTTTTTCTTGTCTATGGCGATGGACGATACCCACGGCATGTGGCTTGCAACTGCTTCTGGGGCTATGTGTGCTCTTGGACTCATAGCAAACGCAAAAGCGAGTAAAGATAAATGAAGTTTATAATGGAACAGTGGCGAAAGTATACGGAAGCCATCGAATTAGATATAGAGATAGGCGACATTATTTTAGGCGGCAAGTATAAGAACAAGCGCATAGAAGTTAAAAAGATTGGCGAGGACGAATTAGGCCAACCCACCATCAACGGCAAACCAGTTTTAAAATTTAGGATGGAGAAGTTCTTGCCCGACGAGAAGAAGAGCAAGAAAACACTAGACGCAGAGAAGGCGGCAAAGGAAGCCGAAGCGCAAGAGGAATCCAAAGATGAAACTTAACATGGATTTAAAAACCTTAGTCATGATTGTAACAACCGCATGTG
>Ga0098033_1000995_pt1 | contig 12090 bp, 9 predicted proteins | sample 1_EtaG_FD_75049 | JGI IMG/M metagenome (GOLD analysis project Ga0098033, IMG submission 75049) | Marine viral communities from the Subarctic Pacific Ocean - 1_ETSP_OMZ_AT15124 metaG | ecosystem: Environmental > Aquatic > Marine > Oceanic | place: Pacific Ocean | collected 2015-01-07
AAATGCTCTTTTAGTATCTGTTTCATTTGTTTACCCACCCCTCTTCTTCGTTTTTTCATCTATGTCTTCTAAAAACTTCCTTACTAAATCCTCAAAATAATAGAGTATTGCTCTCTGCATTTCTTCTAAGGTCTTCTCATTCTCATCTGCCTTAAAGTATCTATATCCCTTACGAACATGCGCCCTTACGTGTTTCTCCAATGGTGTTTCAGCAATTGCTGCTTCGTTTATTTGCTCTCCCTTGTGTTTTGCGAAGTCTCTTTGGATTCCCCATATTGATAATCGCTTGGGCAGATCTGGTGTGGACTCATAATTATCCAACACAAATTCAACCATTTCCTTTTCTGGTTGAGACTCTGCGTTCACCTTCATCCTGATTTCATCGCCATAGTGCCCATACTTGTGCCAATCTGCCCCATCAATAGCGTAGTCCTCTACGACACTAACAAGTCTATTCATAAAGCCCAAACTTAGGTCAAGACGCCCTTCTGCAAGTATTCCACGAACCATCTCTCTCAGCTTCGATTCTGTTAGCTTCATTTATTTGTTCTCCCAATATTACGCATAATCGCCCCACTCACCCCATTGAGTATCCTTATTGTGGTTTTTGATTAGTTCCTTGGCTGCTGCAACTCTCGCCTCATTATCGTCCATCTTTTTTCTGAACTCAATATAGTACTTCTCCAACTCTTCTTTTTTAGATGGATCGTGTTCAACAATCTCTTTGGTGGCTGCGAACAATTCATCATCACCAAGGCTGTCAACATTACCATAATTGTAGTCCTGCGCGGTATCAGCATATTCCTTTATCACATCATAATACACATGAGTATTTCCATCCTTCCCCTTGCCAATTGCTGAGATACCTACAACCATTTTCTTGCCCCTATTCTTCTTCCAGAAGCTTTCCCTTATAACCTTGTCTCCTTTCTTTGCCAATGATTCGGGAACAATCCAAGAGCCAATTGTTGTAAGCGGTCTAAGCTCAGTTAGTGATACCTTTCTATCCCTTAGAGCCTCATAGACATCTGGGTTAAGGTCATAATCGTCTGCGATTTCCTCTTCGTCAATTTTTTGCAGGAAGTCTGCGTCACTTTGTGTAATGACCCCAACACCAACAAGGAAGTCAAAATCCCAAGCAGACCAAGCTCGTTCAAGTTTCATTACTTTTTGTGTCGCCTCGTCAGCCACATTCTTGTAGTGGTCAATTGCTCCTTCAATCTTCTCAATTACATAAGAGCCTTCAAATTCAAGCGCACCTTCGTTCAATGTATCCTGCATTATCCTTCTCAGTTCTTTTCCCGTTAATTTTGCCATTCTATTGTTCTCCCGTTGTGTTGTTTATTTGATCCCCTTATTTACCAAGCTACTCCATTTCTCTATTTTTGCGCCTCAAAACAACCAAGTCTGTATGTGATCGGTGAATATCTGAACGAATCTGCCTCAATTTCTCCCTTACGCCCTCCTTTTCATCCCCTCCAAGGATAGTGCCAATTTTAAAGTTGGCTTGTACTAAGAATTCGGCAACTGCCATTATTTCCGCTTCTAATGGTGTGGTACTACCTGCGAATCTTACAACTTCCTCTTTGATTATCCTTCTTATCTTTCTTTCATTATTCATTATTTGATCCCCTTATAGTCTGTCTTCAATATTTGCTTTAGCATTGACACCTCAAGAAATGACATGCCAGAGATGGATGATCTTACCTTCTTGTAGACACTGTTCAAGTATCCATTTCTTCTCTTTACAGCCTTTGCCACATCATCAATTTGTGGGAAGTCATCAGTCTCAACCAACTTCAATTTCGCAAGCAACCCAACTGAATACATTGCAGAAGATTTTTCAACAGCATTCTTAACTGTTCTTGAATCCAAGTTTAGTGCTGGAATATAGTTATCCCCAATTTGCAATTCAAACCCTGATATTGTCTCTCCATTGTCCCTTGATAGTATTGAGAATGAGACAATTGGTTGATCTGGATCAGTGTCTGTATCCGCAACTATATCAACCACGTTTATCTTTCTTGTGTCAATTCTTTCTTCCAGAACTTCGACAGCCTTTGTTAGAGCTTTCTTTTTGGCTGACACAACATTGGTCAGAATATTCCTCAATGTCTCGTCACTTGCCATTGTTTGCTTAGAAAACTTCAGGCTTATCTCGTCAAAGTTGGGGGTTTCATCAAATACAACCTGTTCACTCAGGTATAAGTGGTTGAAATATTCCCTTATTGAATTGTTTTCATTCATGTTATTTGCCCTTTTGACGCTCGATGTTTCCAATTTTTGATTCACCCATCATTCGTGTATATGGGTCAACATCCACATTAGTTATCTGTGCATCAGGCTCATCCTTTGAGAGTTGGTCTGCAAAATCATTTGCCTCTTCTTCTGTGGGAAATGATTTAATGACTTGTCCACCACCATGAGTTTCGGTCCCTGCTGCTGTGCTGTGAATAACATCGAACCCTGCCCCTGAACGATCTGGTTGGACAGTATAAAATGGTCCTTTATTTTCACCCAACTTCTTTGATTCATTGTAATAGTCATCGTCTAATTTCCAATTTTTAGGATTGAAAAGCTCAGAGTCCATTTCTCTCTGCGACCTGTCTGCCTTAACAGTTTCCTGATCTACAGGATTATTAAGCACACTTACAACCTCATCTTCGTATACCCAATAACCAGCATTCGGCTCATCTTCAAACTTAACAATCATATCCCCTTCTTCACAACCGGGACACAATTCATCCACAATACCCGTTCGCTCTCTACTTGGATCACCACCATGCACACTTTCATATCCACTCTTAACAACAACCGTCTTCCCCAGCAACTCACGCACGTTAGAGTTTTCACCCAACTTCTTTGATTCATAGACATGACCACCAGTCTGGGAATAGATTTCCTGAGACTCAATATGAACCAAATATTCATCAGAAAGATAGGCATAACCACGACGAATACCATCTTCACCAAACATATCCTCAACATCATGCTCTTCAAGGAGAGCATCACCCTCAATTGCAGGAGATGTTACAATGTATGAACCGTGGTGAGGTTCCAACTCAAAAAGGACCAAATGCCCATAGTCGGGATGATACCCATTTTCATCTGGCGGAACATCATGATCAAACTCTTCGGATTCACTCAACCTTTTGGATTCTCCCATCGTTGCCCCGCCTTTGCCATACTTCATAGGAAGAGTTGTCATCTCGCTCTCTCCAACCTTGACCAATTCAGGCTCACCAGTTTCTGGATTGGGTTCCCAATCATACATCATTACCTTCTTCGGACCCTTGGCTACATCAGCATCATTTTGTGCTTGTCTTTGGGCAAGTTCCTCATCACTCAATGGAGCAACAAAATCTGAATACTTTTCACTGTTTTTTTGCATATCCTGATACATCTCAGCATTGTCAATAATACCATGCCTTGCAGCCGCATTAAGTATGTGCAATGGTTCAACTGGATACTCATAGGATAGCTCTGTTGCCGCGTCCATCGGGTTCACTCCACCATTAACCATTCTTTCAAAGCTATTGACAACCACTGTCATATCGCTTGTACCAAAACCATAACCTTCCCAATCTTCTCTTGATTCGTTTAAAAGCAGTCCCTTTAGCGAGTTTGATTCCAGTGGAAGCTCCATTTGTCCCGGTGCCTCTCCCGGCTTTGTATACTTCTCTTCATCAAAATGTCCTTCATGCTTGACAACAAAATCAACAGCACCACGAACAGTGTCAAATATTTTCGCATCACTTGCAATTGGAACCAAGTCAGGCTCACTACCTCTCAATATTGCATTGTATGACATTACATCATAGCTCTGGTCATCAGTGTAGGTCTTAATACTGGCAACAACCCCAGACACATCAAAAAGGTCAAACACCACAACATTAACCTTGCCCCCTTCTTGCCATCTGGATTTATCAGAATACTTCTCAAATACCGCAACACCATTTCTTGTATCACCCATAGACTCATATCCAAGACCTTCCATATCTCTTTCCAATAACGACAAGCCCCTATTCAACTCTTCCTCTGGAACATCCTCTCCTGCCTTTTGTCTATCAATCATATCCTGAAACTCTTCATACTTTGCATTTCCATATGTAATCTCAGAAAGAACTTCTGCCTTTCCCTTGATCAACTCTTCGCTTCTTTCCTTAAGAATACTCCTGATCAGGCTTTCGCTTCTTCTTTTTTCATCTCTTGAAATCTTCATTACACAGTCTCCTTTAGTTCATTCAGAAATTCAGACGCATTGAACCAACACTTGATGCAATCATCATCTCCAATCTTCATGTCATTATCATTAAAATACTTCTCCACTTCATTCAATGCGTCAATGGTAAGCTCACTCTCTTTAACCTCTGCATCTTCTCTCAGCCTTTTAACAGCCTCAAACACCTTAGCCTTAACACTCTTCACAACATCAACAATGCCCTCTTCTGATAAACCAGCTTTGGCTTTTAGGAGTCTATATTGATCTTCGTTCAATTTGCCCTTATATTTCTCGTCAAACTTCTTGTTCATTACATTGGCTACAAGGGTGTTATATTTCTCTGGCTCATTCACCTTTAGCTCATAATTAGCCTTGGTCGCAGATTCCGTCATAAGGTATTCAACAACATCCTCTTCAAACTTGACAACGTGGACCTTATTGTTTATGCTGCCATTGCCACGGTATTCATTAAGGAGATTATGGATGGAACCAAGCTTATTATACTCTGGCACTCTTTGCTCATAGAACTTCTTGCCAAAGGTATAATTGATGTCCTTAACAAGAACACTTTTCTCTCTCTCTAATCTCTTCATGTTGGTATTCTCGGCAGCTTTCTTGATCTCTTCCAATATCTTATATGCAGCCTCATTTGTTCTCACAACCGTATCCGATAGTGCTGACACCAACCTAAGCTCCTTCTTCAACAATGATTTATCTGAGAAGTGTTTGTTGAAAATGTCAATAGCTTTTTTGGCACCGGACTCATCATTCTCAATAAGCCTCTCGGACACATGCCTTGCAAAGAACTCTGCAATTAGGGCTACATTTCTTTTCTTGTTGTGTTTGATTGTCATGTTTTATTCCTCACTCTCTTCATTATCTTCGGTTTCTTCGGTTTCTAACAACGCTTTCAGTTTCCTTGGGACATTCTTCTCAAGATCTGAGATTAGTCTTTTGACCTCAAAATCAAGCTTCTTTGTTTCCCTTTGCTCACTGGACATATTACGCAGTGGGTTGATTTCATCACCTCTGTTTTTCTTCTTGTTGCTGAATGTTGTCCCAAGGTCGCCAAGGTTGACAAGATCTGGCATCTCCAACCCATCTGGACCAGTTCTGTCTATTCTCTGTCTGTTGTGCTTGTACTTGTAGTCTTCATCCCTTTCCCTTGGCTCTTCGTCTTCATCATCTTCGCTCTCTTCAGATCCCTCTTCCTCAAGGATTACAAGATCAGAGCTTCTCTCTGTATGGGCGAAAAGTCCTCCACCACCAACATCTTCTTCACCACCAGCACCAGAGAAGTCTTCCCCACCACCTTCATCACCAAAGAGATCTTCCCCACCACCTTCATCACCGAATAAATCTCCACCACCCTCATCACCGAATAAGTCTCCACCACCTCCACCACCGAAGCCTCCACCTCCACCACCCCCAACTTCGCCATCTGCCGGTAGCTGCATATTCTCCAGTTCAATATCTTCCTTCTTATCCTCAATCCTCTTAGATTTGATTACTGCAATCTCTCTATTCGATAGCTGGAATATGTTCTTTTGGACGAACTCTCTATCAAAATATCCTTCTGGTATATTCCCGGCAATCTCAAACCTTGTTCTCCACAACTCAAGCTTTTGCTGCTCTGCTATATTGGAAGGGTTGGACAGCTTGATATCAAAGTCAATTAAGTCTTCACCCTCATAACCGTGGATGAATAGGTGAATAATTGCCATTTTGGTTAGCTCAGAGACAATAACACGCTGAACACGTTGGATGGTTCTTGCCCAGCGAACATCTTCTGCTGCAAGTGTGGATTTACTGTTGTGTACAAATACACCAGCGGCTGTTGCAAAGTTATGAAACCTATCAACAGTTATGTCATACACAGGGAGCTTGCTCCCCAACAACTCAACATCAATAGACGTTATTTTGTGGTTGTTGTTAGACATATTTTCGTTCAGCCACACCTTATAGTCTATTCCTGTGCGAGTGCAGTAGTTTTTAAACCCAGTTGCAGATATTCCAGATGTACTATAAAACTCCTTTTTTGTATCACACTTCGCTGCCAACAATGAGAGTTGGTTTAGATCTAAAAACTTGATCTTTCTGCCCTTTCTTGTTTTATCATATTTCGAAGTAAAATCATACCATGAACCAAAGCCGTGTTCTGCAATTACCTCGTCCAAACCATTCAAGGAACACTCAAGATGATCTCTAACGCCCTCCTTTTTGAAGATGCCTCTATTTGCCACTGTGTTTACAACATCATCAAATTTTGGTCTTTCAATAAACCAGCAATTATTTTCCCCAGACAAATCAATGATGCCCGCATTTTTAAGCTCTGCCAACCTTGTGTGCATTAGTTCAATCTTTCCATACTCCTTATTTGCCTTCGCTATAGCGGCACTTCTGGTCCCATCGTCATTTTCCCAAGCACGCAAAACCCCTTCCAGATGATTTTTGGCATACGACTCAGTTTTCATTGTCTCTCTGAGTTTTGCCCTGCTCTTTTCTGATAAGAGATTTCTTTTCGCAAGTTCGCCGTGAATTTTGCCGTGGGCACGTTTGCCAATAAGCATCAAATTCTCTGGGCTGTTGTTTAATTTGTCAAATGTCATATGGTGAACTACTTTATAGCCCTCATCGTTGCACGATTCATGCACGTTAATATCGCAATCTCTTGAGACAACCTTGTGTGTATATTCCCACTTGTTTGACTCAACATCGTAAACCATGTCATAACCATTTAGGAAATCGCCGCCCTGCTTGGAGGATTTTTTTCTATATAGCGGCATAACAGATTGATTAACGGCGAGACTGTCAGCCCTAACGTATTCCCCATCTCTTAGCAAAAATGGGTGGTTATCAGTGCATGATATCTTTTCACCATTATCAAGTGTGATATGGTACACCTTGTCAACACTTTTTGTTATCCCGCCCCAAGAAACTTTCCCAGCCGAAATCTTGTTTGACTCAACATCATAAGAGTAAACCCAGTTTGTCTTGCCACTCTCATACTCCTTAGCAATATCCTCTATTGAGAGAGTTCGTCCATCCATTAATGGGATTAAGGTGTCTCCAACAAGACAACCTATCGCCTCATCATATCCAAGGTATGCTCTTGGGATCTGCAATGCTGCGAAAAGCTTCTTTTGGAAGTATTCAATATCATCAACATCACCGGTATATGAGCCTCCAGCGAGTGTTTCAATCTCAGAGGACATGTCACCACGAACGGGAATGAAATAATCGTCTTCTACAGTGTTTTTGACAAAGATGCCGTTTTTGTATACATTGCCGCTATCTCTTAGTCCACAAATTGCAAAGTTGTGTCTATCTTGCTCACCATTCTTTCCCTCAATTGTCATACAATAAACATCATCAGTGAAGTCGGCTACCTCAATCAATGCCACCTTGTGATTCATGTAAAGGTCTTCCTCATAATCACCGGCATCGTCATCACATGAACCACAAAACATGTCCTCTAAATTTACATTATGGGTATTCACGACCTTGTTCTTGCCGGGATCATATGTTGTTTCATAGCCATTCTTATTTACCCTTGTATAGTAAGGCATCAGGCTGTCATTTTCAGTCAACTCGTCCGCACGCCTTGAAGTCCCGTCCCGCAAGATAAATGGGTGTTCAGGGGCACTATAGACAAACGATCCATCATCAAGGGTTACTTTGAGTAATTTAGCATCAGAATAATTTTTCCCAGCCCATACAATCTTTCCCGGCTTAAGCTCATTCGTTATATCATCAATTGAGTAAACCCAATTCTCTTTTTTGTCGCTATACTCCTTCGCCAACTCTTCTAAGGTCAACACCCTCCCATCCAACAGTGGGACCGGTGTATCCTTCCAAAGTGGAAGAGCATTATACCTCAAATCAATTTGCCCAGATGATGAATCTACAACCTGATCCTTCTTTGCTTGTGTTTTAATCTTCTCCATAAACGCTGGAACTTCATCAGGAGCCACATTACCAACATCAATCTTGAATACACGCCTCTCAGGGCTTCTCACAATACGATACACCATTACGGCGTCTTCAAGTAGGTTTAACTGCCTCCATATCCTTCTTGCGCCCTCTAAGACGGACGTGCCATAAGGCGCATATGTATCATTACCAAGCAGTCTGAAATGTGTTATCTGCCAGTTATTCAAAATTTTGTTCTGTGTTGACCAACGATAGCGGACAGCCATCGGATTTGCAGGGTCAAACCCCTCTTCCCTCTCAACTTCTTGGACAGGAATGGGAAGGACTCCAACAATACCATGTTCTGGGTCTACCATGTTCAAAAGAAAATGATCTCCCCACTTACACAAAGAGCGAATCCAACTCCACCCATTGAACTCAAAGTTGATCGTATCGTAGAATAGTTCTTCAAGAAGTAGCTTAATCTGGTCATTCTCTGTTACGATTCTTAGGACGTTACCCTTTTCATCATACGTGATCGTTTCATCGGAATATAAGTTGAGCGCGGCATTGAGTTCAGGGTAATATTCCATCTCAGCCAGATCTGAATAGCGCGAATTATGCACAACAATAGAGTCTGTTGCAAAATTCTCATACCCATCAACAGTCAAATCGCCAACCTCAAACTTCCCACATGACTCAACAGATACAACCTTGTGATTGATTTTTGCCTCATTGGTTTCAACGAAATTCTTCCAATTAGAATATCCCCACTTCTTTATTCTCCTGTTTATTGTTTCCCACCTTGCTCCAAACTCCTTGCAAACCAACTTAAGCACATAGCCATTTCTTACCGCCGAATCTAGTATATTTTCTTCTGACAGGTCATGCCTATACCCGTAGTTTTTCTCTCCCGATATTGCCAGCGCAGCCTTCTTCCTTGAGATTGGGTTATTCATTGGGTTATTGTTGAGAAGGTGCTGCCTTCTCAATTCCTTAACGTCTTCTCTTTTGTTATACTCAATCAGCTTCGCCCTTCTTTCCCCAGTGTCTTCATCCCAAGCTCTTTGAATCCCGTCCATAATTTTTTTTCTCATGGCTGGATCTTCCCACAGCTTGTGGTTATGTTGTTTGTGTATTTTTAGGTGTTCACTTGGAGAAAGAACTGCCAAGTTTTCTGGGTTATTGTTCTCAGAATTATAGTCAAGGTGGTGAACATGTTCCTTCTTACCGTCTATGTTCCTGCCCAACTTCCACTCTGCGATCAGCTTGTGTTCTGACTGAACCCCGTTTTTATATCTCCTATCCATAGTGTAGATCAAATCATAATTTCTATGCTTCCTTCCATTTCTTTCGTATGCGGAATTGATTTTGAACCTATTAAATGGCATCATCGAATCACCGACCTTTAACTCCCCGGCATCCACGAAATCCCCACTACGAACCATGCATTGATGATCTGACGTGCATATCAAATGACTACCATCATCAAATGTAACCCTTACAGTTTCCTTAACACCGGAACTCCTTGGGTGATGTGCATATGCTGGAACTATCTTTTTCTTGTCATGGTCATAGGTGTATACAATGAACTTTTCCCCATTAGGGTATTTTTCAATAAGTTCGCCCAAAGACACAAATTTTTCTTTGCCGGGAACAGGTATCTTTGTATCAAGCCTTAAACATGATCTATCATATCCTTGATTGAAGAACGTGCTGCTATTATAGATGTTGCTGTTCAACAAATGACCCAAGCTTGCCTTTGTAAAGCTCGTATCAATCTTCCCAGACAATGATGTTTTCACAATTGGACCATCACGGAACATCCTATTCAACCTTGTGAATACGTTCCTTGCCTTCTTGATCTTGTTCCTGATTTGCTCTTTTTCTTTTTTGTCTGCCATTTTTACCCCGTCAGTTTACTGTACCATCATATTTTTCAGCGTATTGATAGCTGTCGTAATCATTTCCATTGGAACATCACCAGAATGCACATCAACAAATACTTCCAGCCGCAATATGGCGTCATTGACCTCTTCTCTGATATTAAGGAAGCAGCCATCATCTTCACCATGCTCATCAACAATTTCACTGATGATTCTGCGTAGCTTGCTTTCTGTTAGTTTCATTGTTGTTGTCTCCACTGTTATATCACTGAGATAGTTCAAAACCACTTACTCACCTTCAAACAACATTACTCTATTTTATATCCCTAGCAACATCAACCATACTCTTTCTCAAACTGGCATATGCGCCTCTTTCTGGATCTCTTGAATACCCTTTGCGCTCAATGTCTCTTCTGGTTCGTTCCGCCCTATGGCGCAATAGCTTTCTAAGGGCATCTTTTTCTTCTACCGATAAACTGTCTGGATCATTTAGAATGTTTTTTGCAAAATCTAATATATCATCATCTGTGGGATCTCCCGACATACCGAAGTGTTGTGGCTGAATAGATCCCACTTCCTCTTTTACCATTTCTCTTAGCCTCTTTTCTGTCAATTTCATTGTTTGTTCTCCCATTGTCAACACGTAATATATATGCTGATTACTTGTCCAAAAGCCATCTTAAATCACCCAACTCATTATTTACTGACCTCTCTGTTACTCTTGATTCTTTATCGTTCTGACCAAAGTAGAGTGGTCTATTGTTCATTGTATGTGCGTCTATAATCCCAACATCATTCTTCACTGTGTCGAACGACTTTCTGTTCACTGATATTGCATCTATGAAAGCCTTTGTCATATCCTCTTCGTTTGCCGCTGAAGAAAACATCGAGTGCATAATCCAACATCCAATACCTAATGACATTATAAGGTCATCATTGCATCCTCTTTGTGCTTGTGGTTTACCTCTGTTCCACACAAAAGACTTCATTTCGTCAAGTGTTCTTTCGCCATATAGCCTTACTTGCTTGTTCCTTATTGCTTCTTCTGTGTGTTGCAACATTTGTTGTCTTGTGAATTGATCTGTTGTGAAGCCCATTGTGTATTTGCTTGTGTTGTGATCATAGGCATATACTCCAATCCCGCCTTGTGATGCCATCCCCTTTCTTGAATAATAGATCTGTGTGTATCCCAGTGCCTTCAATGTTTGTAATACTGCCCAGCCTTGGTTGTTGTTTTCGATTACCACTGGAGCTTCGTTGTATGTTTCCGCGACAAATTTCAACAGTGCGGCAAATGAGTCTGTTGGCATCTGGCTTTCAAACTCTGCAACTTGCTCTCTTGTCTTCAGGTCAAACACATGGAATGCTGAGTTATCACTTCCATCGCCCCTTGCAACATCAGCACTTACCATATACTTTCTGCCCTTCATTGGATCTTTGAATATGTATGTTGAGGGGTTGTTTTTGAGCTTGCCGAAATTAGAGTTGGTGTTTAGCATGACGAACTCAATTGTGTCACCATCAAAGAATGTATCACCAGATTGTTCAAATGAGCATAGGTATTCTCTTGCAATCTTTTTGGCAGTCATGCTTTTTGTTTCGCTGTCAAACCACGCCTGATCTCTATCCGGTCTTGCATCCCACATTAACTTGGTAGGAACAAACGGGTTATCACCATTCACACCTTCTTTCCAGAGAGTATGATAGTAATGACCCACACCTCTTGGCGTGCTATTTACAATACAACGACCACCAGTTGATAGTGTCGGAAAAATTGCGCCCCACATTTCTTCAAGGTTGTCAATAAGTGCCGCCTCATCAATTAGGAGTAGTGAGATTGAATCAGAAGCACCGGCATCCATTGTTGTGGCTTCTGCCGATATTCTTGACCTATTGCTGAACTCGATTTCATTCTTGTTGTCAATCACAAGGTCTGTAACCTTCAACCAATTTGGAAGGAGGGAATACATCAACTTGGCTTTCCTCATTACGTTTCTGGAACTCTTCTGCTTGTTGGCAACGATAACAACATTCTTATCCTTGTGGAACAGGCAATACCATAGAATATAT
>Ga0098033_1000996_pt1 | contig 12081 bp, 12 predicted proteins | sample 1_EtaG_FD_75049 | JGI IMG/M metagenome (GOLD analysis project Ga0098033, IMG submission 75049) | Marine viral communities from the Subarctic Pacific Ocean - 1_ETSP_OMZ_AT15124 metaG | ecosystem: Environmental > Aquatic > Marine > Oceanic | place: Pacific Ocean | collected 2015-01-07
GAAATTTCAGGCATAAGCTTAAATTATACCAGAACCCCTAAAAAGAGGGCCGCTCAGGTCCACGAGAATGGACGATCGGAACCTTCCTGGACCCTAGATACCTTTATTTTCGGTATCTTTGGCCCTTCCAGGCTTCAGCCCCAATGGGGATTCCTTCAGCCCAATCTGGTTTCTCTTCCATGATCCGGCCAAACTCTTCAACGCTGCCGGTATCCTTCTTGGCTACTGCTATTATCTCATCATGCACATGCAATACCGTTTTATATGTACCACTTTGCTCTACCCTGGCCAAAGCACAACACAACAAATCTCTGGCGATAGCCTGAACAATATTCTCAACAAGCTTTCCTCCGTAGGTATCGGTCAGTCTCCAGACCTTGCTCATAGAATCTTCAGAAAAGAACTGTACAGCAGGAGCCATAGCCCCCCAGGGTGTAACTTTTTCTATAACCCTTGGCATGTAATAGTGCAGACTTCTGCCCGTTGGTAGGCTAACCACTAAGAATCTACCTGCCATTCTAAATACTACTCCATGCCCGTATTCTACTTTCCCCCCATCTTTCACCACTCCTAGAGCACACTTCTCTATCTCTCTCCAGCCTTTAGGAATCGCGCTGTAGCTTTCTCGAAAAGTATTGAGGGCTTCCTGCAGAAGTGCAGCAGGAGCCTTGATTTTATAGCTCTTACAGGTGTCTTTAAACTTTTGCAGACCCATCCCATATCCAAGAGCAAGCACCGCTACCTTACCAAGCATTCTCTCTTCTTTGTTATCTGGCCCTAAAGCTGGGTTCCTATAAATTTTTTGTGCAGTATCCACATAGAGATCCCTACCTTCGGCAAAAGCTTTCATGTAACCAGGTTCATCTACCAACCAGCCCAAAACTCTGGCTTCAATGGAAGCAAAATCAGCCACATAGAAATCCTCACCCTCTCCAGGTATCAGGACAGAGCGCAGCAAACTAGAAAACAAAGCGTTGGGGGCAGCATAGATCAACCGGAGCCACGCTAAGTCTTTCTCTCTAACAACCTCAATCGCGGATTCCACCTCCCCCTCGTCTTTAAAGGCCCCACGCGGTAGGTTCTGAGGCTGAAAGATTCTCCCCGCCCAGCGCCCGGTGTTTGCCCCGTGGTACATCAAGGTCCCCCGCATCTTGTTATCCACACAAAGCGCCCTCTCTACCGCATAGTATTTCTTAACTGAAACTTTACTTGTTAGTCTTCGGATTGCCAGGGCCTCTACTGCTTCGCTAAACATCTTCATATCGGTCCAACCCGCCAGGGCCGAATCTATACTTTCTTTAGTAATGTCAGGCTCTTTATATCCTCTCTCTTTTAACCACTCAAAGACTTTATCCCTCTGAGTAGGAGCAAGCCCGGTAATCTCTGTAAACCTTTTGACAAGTTCAGCACTATGCTCCTCATAAAGATCGATCACATCTTCTACCAGGTCTATGTCTACTTCTACCCCGCGGTCTACTATCTTCTGATCCATCAGGTATACCGCTCTCTCAAACTCAGGCAGGTCAGACAGGATTCTATCGATTGCCCGTTCTACTTCTACATCTTGCTTGCAATAATCATAGAGATTTTCGTACCTGGCAGAAGCATTATCCCTGGTAAACCGTACCGAAGAGTTATTCTTGGTAGGTTTACGCGGTTTGCTCAGGGCATACATATCATAGCGCCCCTGAACATCTTTTTTGGTAGTACCCAAAGCCAGAGCTGCCTTTTCTAGTTGTCTGGGCAGGGCATGGTAGGCACACTTGGCAGCAGTACAGTACCAACGCTCTAAGGGAGTCTCAGGAAAGCCAATCTTAGATCCAGGACCCCCGTTGAGCATTACCCTCTCAAAATTAGCGTTATGAGCATAGAGTTTTACAGTAGGATCTTTAAGCGCCCTAAATAAAGCAGGAGGTATCCCTTCAGTCTCGGGAATCCAAAGCCCTACCTCTCCATCACCTACCGCCCAGCCAATACAAAGAATCTCTGTACTCGGGTGTTCTGCGTATGGGTAGACTCCGGTGGCCTTCAGATCGATTTCGGAGAAGGTTTCGATATCTATGTGGACTTTTTTAGTGTGGATTTTGTTCACAAGTTAAACCTTTCCCCAATCCACCGCACAACCGGCACAGCTTTCGAATTGCCAACCGCTCTATATGCTTGAGTGTCGCTGTAACCTGGTACGTTGATTAAGTAGTCATCTGGGAATCCCTGCAATCTAAGGGCTTCTATTGGTGTTATTCTTCGAACCTTCCGATCAACCGTGAACCCCGCTACACACATTTGAGGCAGTCCACCATCGTCCCCGCTTCTAAGTGTTGGTGACTTATTTTCAATAGCGTCTCTTCCTGCGTCGTTTTGTGTGAAGGCTATACAGGCTTCTTGGCCGCCGGCTCGTGTCCTTGCTGTAAGAGCTCCCATTTGCTCTATTCTGGCGTTTTGTTCTGAGTCTACGCCGTAAAGAATACAAGGCTGCCTTTGTCTTCCTTGTGCCGTATTGAGTGTGGGGCATTTTCCATCGTTTGATATTCTAGGAGTCCCGTCTTGGCTTCTTGGCTCAAAAACAAAAGTTTCCGATTCTACGTCAAGCCGTCCGTGTCCGTGAGCATTTAGGCACATGGCGGTTTCGCCTGTGCTAGAAGGGCTTTTTCCAGGGCTGCGGGTAATTTCTTTCCTCTCTTCTCCGCCCTTCTCAATATCCCTTCGCAAGCCCTCTTGCTCAAATAAAACTTCTCCGGGACGTCTTGGGTCGCCACTAATATGTCCGACAAGAAAGATTCTTCGGCGTCTTTGCGGGACTCCGAAGTTTTGTGCGTCCAGTACCCGCCATGCCAGGCCATACCCGTATTGAGAAAACGACCAGAGGATTTGTTCGAAGACCGATCCGTTCCCCATTGAAAGCACCCCCGGCACATTTTCCCAGACAAACCACTCGGGCTGTACTGCTCCAACCAAGTCAATAAAATCGAGTGTGAGATTTCCTCTGTCATCATCAAATCCTTTCCTTTTTCCGGCTATACTGAACGCTTGGCAGGGGGTGCCCCCCACTATTAAGTCTGGTTTTTCAGGCATATCCCAGGTCTCCCACTGGGTAAGATCGCCATAATTTTTTATGTTTGGATAGTGATGTTTCAGTACCGCACAAGGGAACTTTTCTATTTCTGAAAGTCCTATACACTCCCAGCCCAAAGGCCCCCAGGCTACTGTAGCGGCTTCTATACCGCTGCATACCGAGAGGTATTTCACAGGCCCAACCTATCTTCTTCCCTGCGAAGTTTTCCCACAGCGCGTATTCCTCGGTGCTCTAGTTGGGCTATCCTTGTACTGCTACGGCCCATACTTCTTGCTATTTCTGCCTGAGACTGAACACCCCTGCCCCCCAGCCCCAACCTACGCCTGATTACTTCCGCACTTTTTGGGTGTATCCTGTCTAGTAAATTCTCCAGGTACTCAGCGTCTTCATGCTCTATAGCTACCGATTCGGGAGTCTGGTATTCGATCTGCTCAAACTGAGGCCCCGTTAACAGCCCGGCAGATATCTCATGGTCTTTGATGATGGTCTTATCAAGTGACCCCCCTTCTCTTCTTACCTGTTGGTTTAGTTCCAAGATCTCAGGAGGCATAATGTCTGAGAAAACAACTTTAAAGAATTCTTCTAGCCTTTCTATGAATTTTTTTGCGGCCCCATGTTTTATGTCAGAGGCGTAAGTCAAGTTAGATAGATCATAAAGCAGCCCGATACTCACCCCTATTTCTTTTGCCAAAAAAGGTACGCTCTTCCCCGTTCGCTGCGTGTAATCATGCAGGAATTTATTCTTTACTTTGGTTATCGTGACTACTTGTACACTCATATTCCTACCCCCACCGGGGGAAACATCCTGTCTACTTCCCGCCTCAAATGCAGCACTCTGAATTTTGTGTACTGGGCCTCGGTATTCTCATCGGTAACTACATCCCCGTTAAAGATCAGGATTCGATCATCGTCAATTAAGAATGTAGTATCTATTAGAGGAGCAGAGAGCTGAGGCAAAAGGTTTCTCAACACATCCATGGTCTTACGAAGCCTTTGGATAGAAAACCCTTTACGCCTGAGAACCGCTGCCACTTTCAGCAAGAACAGATCAGTAAAGGTGTAGAGTCTGTACCGGCCCTTACGTCGATAAGAGGGCTTGATAAAGTTTGTCTTATCCCAGGACTGGACTTGCCGGTAAGACAGGTCCAGGATTTGCGTTACATCTTTGGGGACGAAAAAGCTTTTCATGTTGTTCCTAACCTACTTTTGTAAGTTTTGAGTTCACTATCTAACTCTAATAGTTGGGTTTTCAATTCAACAATACTGGCTTCTAACTCAGGTATTCTTGATTTTGCCCAACCCACATCCTCTTCTAAATACTCTATTTTTTGAGTTAAGGTTTCTCTGTCCTTCCCCCAACTGGATAGGATATTGCCTATTTCTGAGGGACTAAGTGCGGTTTTCATGCCTAATTCCTTTCTGTAAAAAGAAACTGCGGGCTAGAGGTGTCGTTCCCCCCTCTGCACCGCTCACGATGCGAGGGTCAACTAGCCCGCAGAAGTCAAACTTTCTTAGCCAAAGATATTGAAATCTGAGGATTCTTCTTCGGCTTCAGCAGTAGCTTCTGTACTTTTGCCGCCAAAGGCATCAGCCGCATCCTGCCGACCGTCTAAACGATCATCGTTGCGGGTCTTCTTCAGGTTATGGAGTCCAACGCCTACGCCTTTGTTCCCCGCGGCATCGTAACCGTAGAAAGCAACCTGGGCAATGCACCAACAGCCGGAATAGAAATCGTTAGGATCAACAACATCCTGCAGGTTCTCATCAACAACACCAGGGCGCTGATTTGAAGAGGCGTTCATGAAATACATCCCAGCATAATCAGGGTTGTCCTCTTTCTCAGTATCCCCATCACGAAGAGGCATACGAAGACCCTTAGGAGACTTTGCCCCAAACTTGGTCTTAACTGCTTCTCCGATTGCTTCTTTGATCTTCGCAAAGTCAGTACCCTTTTTTGGGAAGAGCATCTGGATGGAGTATTTCATCCTTCCTGATAGGTCTTCTTCTGCCTGGAATACTTTTACATAGCTTGCCCGGAATTCGGGGGTAATAATTTTAGTAGCCATGGTTAGGCTCCTTCCTCTGCAAACACTAAAGCTGCAGTTTCATTTGCATTGATACTTTCACGGGGATCACTCTCAACAACAAGAGTTAATTCCCCCTCTTTCTTTTCACAAAGTTTAGCCACGTAGGGCTTACCTGCAATTTTCTCAAGCTGTGCAGGGGTCTTTAGCCTGGGGGTATAAGCATCAGTCCCAAGATCAGCCTCAATTACTTTCTCAACATCAGCTTTCCAAGATCTATTAGTTCTTTTGCGAACCATCTTGAATCCGTCGGGTACTTGACCTTCATCAGCTCTTACTCTTGCAAAAGACCAGACCTCTTTGGCCCACTCTTCAGCAATCGTAGCCGCTTTGAGTAGTCTGCCCATGTATGCAGGGTCAATCATGAGTTTAGGATTCTCAGAAACCTTCTCAATGACTTCCTTACTCAACACAGGACACATGGGCGCAGCAGGACACCATTTACAATGTTTCCCTGATACGATTGTCCCATCATCTGACAGGGCAATCTTAGCCTGACCCTCGATGGTTTTAGAAAGCTCTTTAAGCCTTGAGGCTTTGTGCTCCCAAGAGTTTACACCCCCGGCAATCCTGGGCTGGTAGATATGGTACTTGACCTTCCGTATCTTTAACCCCTTCACCTTTTTGAGAATCCCCAGGGCATAAATCATTAGCTGGTAGTTCATTTCTGCCGATACCGCCACACCCTGACCATACTTGAAGTCAATGATATGGAGCGTACCATCCTGCTCTACTACCGCGCAGTCAAGCGTACCCCAGCACTGGTCAATGCCCGTATCCACCTTTTGCTCGATCAGAACATCCCCGCCAGTGTCAAAGACAATATCAGCAATGTAATCAGCGTACCCCTCGATATGCTTTAGCATCTCTTCGGGTACTGCATCAGGGTCAAACTCCCCATCCTCATATTCTGAGCGAAGAAGTTTCTCAGCCCACTCATGGGCCTGGGTCCCTTCAGCAGCAAAAGGAGAATCCTTTTCAGGGAAGACAGCTTCTACTCTCTCCCCCAATTGGATTGAGCCGGTGCAGATCATCCAGCGTGAGGAAGCAGACGGGGAGAGTCTTGCGTGTTCTCTCTCTGTGTGCTGTTCACTCATGCTACAGCCCCCCGGCAATCCTTAACAAAAGCCCCAAACTGATTCTCAGGGAGACTTGAAAGGTTCTTACATTCGTATTTACCCAGGATCTCAACAGCTTTGTCCTTCCCGGGTCCGTTCTTCACATCGGTAAGAGCTTCGAGACAATCCTTGAGCTTGAATACTTTCTGGATACCACCGCACCGCTCCATAAAAGCCTGGTGAGCGTCTACAGGTAGATCAGAGATTTTCTGCACTTCAAACTCTTGGAGTAAACCCTTGGCAGCTTCCATGTCATTAGCGTCACGATAAGACATTAAGGCAGCTTTGAGTTCTTCTACGGGTACTGGAGTTAGTTCCTCTCCAGACTCTTCAAGTAAAGCGCTTAACTCTTCAGGAGTTAACTGGGGCTCTTCCTCGCTTTTCCCAGCCGCTTCTGCTTCATCAGCGGCAATCTGGGCCTTAGTCCTGCGGGTCCTACGCTTTGGTTTGTCCTCTTCTGCTTTGCCCTCAGGCTCAACATCGATAACATCATCTGCGGGTTTAGTGCGGACCGCCTTAGGGGTAAAATTAGCCCAGCCTTCCACCGCATCAGCAATACGCTCAAAGGCATCAGCAATGCGCTCGATAGGTTCTTTTTCTTTACTCATAATTACTTCCCTCTCTTCAATAATTTGGGAAACGACTTCCTTTTTCTGGAGAGCGCGTTTCAATTGATACTGGTCTATTGACCCTTCTATGGTTAAAAACTGGGCTAATACTTTATCTTTCTGCCCGATTCGGTGTACCCGGTCCACCGCTTGCATAATATCAGCAGGGGCCCAGGCACTTTCTATAAAAATTACACAAGACGCAGCAGTTAAAGTCAGGCCCGTTTTCCCTGCCTGAACATTGACAATAAAAAAGTCTAAACGCCCCGCCTGAAAGTCTTTAACTATCTCTTCTCTGTCCTGGGATTTAGTAGCGCCGGTCAGGGTGTCTACTTTGAAACCTGCCGCCATTAACTTCTCATCTACCGCCTCAATTACACCCCTATGGTGAGCGAATACCAGGATAGGTTTTCCGGGCTGTTTCATATCAAGGATATGCTCAACAGCCAGAGGCACCTTACTCATGCCGTGATCGTGCATGATCTCCGGCAGGCCTAAGATAGATAACGGGCTGACTACTTTCCCTATCTCCTCAAGCGAGAATCCTTTCTCCCTCTTATCTACTGGAAGATCCAAGGATATTATCTGGTAGGTCTTGTCTGGTAGATCAGGAAGCACTTGTTCTTTAGTCAGACGAAAAGTATAGGGGGCTATGCTTTTTCTTAGTTCATCGAGGTTTGACGAGCCCGATACATCCAGGCTTCCCCCGGTCCAGGGGGCTTTCCATCCGGCACAATACTTCTTACCGAAAGCGTACCAATCCATCTTTATGATACGCATGGCATGGAGAAGCGGGAAAAGTTCTATAGGCCGGTTTGGGATAGGGGTTCCAGAGAGCGCCCAGACTTTTCCCGCATTTAGAATCCAACGGGTACAGGCTTTAGTGCGTTTAGCTTTACCGTTCTTGAGATACTGGCTCTCATCGAGAACCAGCACAGCCCATCTTTTAGGTAGACGGTGCTCCATTTTAGCCGCGATATCATAATTGATAATCGTGACCCGCACATCATAGCGGATAGTGCATTTGGTAGTGAGCACATGGTAAGTAAGATCAGTCCACTTCTCGATTTCCTGCTTCCAGACAAACTTGACTGAAGCCGGGCAGACTATAAGTACCTTGGAACCTTTAGGGAGGGAGGCTAAAGCACAAATTGTTTTGCCAAGCCCTTGATCTAAGGCGAGGATTGCTCTATCTTTCTTAGACAGCCAATCCACGGCTTTCTCTTGGAATCCGTACAGATTCATAACAACATCTTTCCTATCCGTTTTCACGTTTTAGCGTTTATTTTGTATGTTGATGTACGTTATAGTACGTTAAAGTCTTGCCAACGTCAATAGTTTTTGTTAAGGTTTTTTGTGTTGATAGGAGAATTAGTATTCTTGTGGTGGGTATATTTCAGATAGACGGCAAGATACCAAATCTTGCGCTTTTACAGATAGCCGCTTTTTATCTTTCAGAGGGTGTATATGTAGAGCCTTACAATTCTGAAAAGGTAGAAGATTATAGGTATGTATTTGCTTCTCAAATTTTTAATTTTTCTAAAACTCCTGAGCTACCTGTGAATTCACTGATCGGCGGGACGGGGTTTGACGTAGGGCTTAAACTTCCTGAAGAATATGAGCGGGCAAAAATTACAAAAGAAGCTTGGGAGTTGTACCCTAACTATGAACCCAACTTGGGATTCACTATGCGGGGGTGCCGCATGGCTTGTGATTTTTGTGTAGTCCCTAAAAAAGAAGGAAGGCCCGTGGGTTTTAATTCCCTCTCAGAAATTTTAGTTAAAGAGACTGATAAGTTAGTGCTATTAGATAACGACTTTTTTGGGGGGCCTTACTGGGAAGATGTTTGTAGAGAAATTATAGATCGAAAATTGAAAGTATCTTTTGCACAAGGGCTAAATCTTAGGCTTATAAATGAGCGCCAAGCGAGTTACCTTGCAAAGATAAAATTTAAGAACCAAGGGTTTACTTGCAACCAAGTCACGTTTGCGTGGGACAGATATAAAGACAAAAAAGTCGTAGAACATAAAATAGAATTGCTTTTTGCTGCAGGAATAAAACCTTACCGTATCCAGTTTTTTATACTGATAGGATTTGATTCTTCCCACGAGGAAGATTTAGAAAGAATACTAACCATACGTAGGTGGAAGTGTGATGCTTATGTAATGCGCATGATGGAGCCCCACCACTATAAGTCCGAATATGATCTGCAATTGGCTAAACATCTGCAAAGGTGGGTAAACCGCCGACTAATAAAGGTTGTATCTTTTGAGGAATACTTAAAAGGTAGGAAGTTTGAATACTTGGAGAATATTAAATGTTTGTAAACCCAAACAACATAGCTATCCCAGTGATAATCACTACTAGCGAGTTAGCAGAGCTTTTGAAAGTCAATGAAGTCACCATCCAAAGATGGTGTCGTCAGAGAAAAATCCCATTCTACCGGAGTGGATCTGATTATCGTTTTGACAAAAATGAAGTTCTGAGGACTCTAAAAAATGCCGAACTTAAATGAATATCTGAAAGCCTATAAGAGATTGATCCCTTTAAAGGGAAAGAGGGCCACGTTAAAAGGCTGGCCTAAACTTCCTTTTGAGAAGTGCCTGCAACAGACCGAGTACCCAAACAATTTTGGCTGGGCGCTTGATGATTCTGATCTGGTACTAGACGTAGATCCCCGCAACGGCGGGATGGATGGTATAGAGAAGCTATCCAATGACTGCGGAATCGATTTGGTGGAGGCCACCAATGTCCGGGCTATATCCGGGGATAGCGGCCTCCACCTTATCTTTAAAAAAGATCCCGAATTCCCGGTCAAGTATAAGCTCCCTGCCTATAAAGGAATTGAGGTCTTATCCTTTGGGTCCTATATCGTAGGAGTGGGATCGATTCACCCGGATACTAAAAAACCCTATATGTGGGACTACACTTTTGAATCTCTCAATGATGCCCCTGAAGTTCCAGAGGCTCTACTTAGTATTGTCGAGCGGGCTGAAGTAGCGGAGCAAAGTGGGCTTGAGAATTATGATGATAGTGAAAATACCCAATCGCGCTACCTTGATTATCTTGAGGGGGTAGGCCCCTGTTTCATGCAAGATGATGTATCAAGTTACATTCTCTCGTTGCGAGGTAGAGACCTGGGCCTTTCCCCCCTCAAGACCTTGGACTGCTTATGTAAGTGGGACGAGGAGAACAATCCTAAATGGGGGCGCGATACTCTATATTCTAAAGTAGTTCATGCTTACCGCTATGGTAAATCCCCCAAGGGTTCTGCTAATCCCCGGGCTGTGTTTGAAGAGTCTGCCCTGGAGCCAGAGGCTAAACCTACCCCTATTGATGAGAACATAGACGAGTTGGTTTCCTACGGGAAGAACGCACCTGAAAATGCCAGGCTCTACTTATCAAGAGAGTACCCCTGTGATGGGCTGAGATACCGCTACGGGCTTTACTATGCCTACGATTACGATCAAGGTATCTGGGAATGTATCGATAATAAAACCCTTCAACACCAGATCCAGGGGGCTATGGAGTATTCAGGTGTCTCCCAGAACGCTATCAATTCCACTATCACAGCGGTAGACCGTAAGGTATATGGGATCAATTTCAAGTTTGATGAGACCAAGATAGCCTTTGCTGATGGAATCTTGGACCTGAAACACCCTGAGAGTCCTGTTGTGCATGAGTTTGATATCAAGCACCAGGTATGTGGAAAGCACCCCTTCCCCTATAGCTTGAAGGGTAAATGCGACCAATGGCTCAGGTTTCTTGATGAGATCTTTGAAGGAGACCAGGAGAGGGTTGATCTTCTGCAGGAATGGTTTGGTTACAATCTCGTACCCCCCACGGATCACCAGAAAATTATGGTGTTTGTGGGTGCGAGTCGAGCGGGGAAGGGTATTATCTCAAGGGTACTGCGTTCAGTAGTAAGGCCCGAGAACTTCGCCGGGATATCTCTCTCCTCCCTGGTCAACGATTTCGGGCTGTCCATGCTGGTAGGTAAAAAGACTGCGGTGATTGCTGATGCCCACGGGGTGTCTCGGGGGCAGCAGGGAAGGGCCAAAGAGATCCTGCTTAATATCTCAGGCGGGGATTATGTGGCGGTTAACCGAAAGAGAGAGTCTTTTCTTTCCCTGAAGCTACCTACCAAACTCACTTTGGTAGCCAATGAGGTCCCTTCTTTTTCTGATGGGTCTGATGCCCTTGCCAATAGATACCTGATACTCCCTTTTAGAAAGTCTTTCGCAAACGAGGAAGACCCTTTTCTCGAGCGCCGGTTACTCGGAGAACTGCAGGGAATCCTTGGATGGGCAGTAGAAGGATTGAAAAGACTTTGTATCCAGGGGCGGTTCTCTTCTGTACTGAGCGCGAAAGAAGAGCTGGCAGAGATCAAAGCCGCGAACAACCCGGTAGCAGAATTCATTAAGGAGTATATTCGTTTTGATAAAAAAGGCACTGTTGAAGTGCATGAAGTCTACGATGTTTACCTTGAATACTGCCGGGATTTTGGCAGAGCGCCTATGTCCTCCCACCGTTTTGCTTCTTTGTTCTATAGGAATTTACTTTCTTACGGCATTAAGAAGAGCCAGAGCAGAGGAGGGGGGAAAAGGACTTATGTTTTTGAAGGGATTAAACTAGAGAAGGACCAGCCTTTTCATGTGATAGACGGGGGCTGGGTTGCTGAACAGAAAGGATAGTGGATATGCCAGTTAAACAATCAAAAGAGATAGTAGTAAAGTCAAAACCCCACGAGCAAACGGAACTCATAGAAATTATTTATGCCAATTTAGATCTGAAGGAGCCCCACTCCAAGCGTTTCATTGCCCAGATCCTCGAGAATATCAGGCTCTTTGATAAGAAGCAGCATGACTACGGCCCGGGCAATATTGAAAAGTTCATGCAGACTGGAGTAATGATTCGTCTGTCGGACAAGCTAGAGCGGCTTATCAATTTGTGGAAAAAGGATTCTACCTCAGCGGAATGCGAAGCGGTTATGGATACCTGGGCAGACATTTCTAATTACGGGGCTATAGGGCAGATGTGCCTTAGCGGGGAGTGGGCCAAGCATGTGGAGGATAAGAAGTGAATACTGATATGGGGTATTTAATTTACCTTTTAGCTTTCTGGTTAGGAGCCTTTAGCGCCGATGCCCATTTAACTTCCATCGGGGTTGTGGCGGGACTAGCTCATATAGCAGTGGA
>Ga0098033_1000997_pt1 | contig 12080 bp, 12 predicted proteins | sample 1_EtaG_FD_75049 | JGI IMG/M metagenome (GOLD analysis project Ga0098033, IMG submission 75049) | Marine viral communities from the Subarctic Pacific Ocean - 1_ETSP_OMZ_AT15124 metaG | ecosystem: Environmental > Aquatic > Marine > Oceanic | place: Pacific Ocean | collected 2015-01-07
ACCTAAATTGGTGTCATGCCCAACCCATTGTCGGAGTTTCTTTAATTCCCAACCAGAGGTGTCGATTGGGAGTTCTTCCATCGTGTACTTTTTTGTGTTATCTACTTGTATCATTTTCATTTTTCCTTTCGGCTTTCGCCTGTTTACTTTTTTCGTTGTGGCTTTAGCACCTCTCCTAATTTGAATGTTGCTTGAGAAGGGGACACGTAACCTATTGCATTCCACTCTTCATCCGTTGCATGTCTCCAACACTTTCCATTCCTAGTGCCTGTACCTGTTGTACATCTTTCACATTTGCATTCTTTTTCTGATTGTTTCATTTTCATTTTTCCTTTCGTTCAAGCACCATTGCTTGACTTGTATATTATTCGGCAAAATGACCAAGAAATCAATAGACAATTCGTACTATTTGTAATAAATGTAACATAATCTATATTTTGTGTCCTTTTCTATTAGGGGGGCGTGGAGCCATCCTGTCGGCGTTTTTCGTTTTGGTGGGTCATCCATCGCAGAATGCCCAAAAGGCTTACAGGGGCAATCAGGGGCGGTATTCTGGGTACTTCAGCCAAATCTTGTATGCAATAGCACTATCCTCCATTCCTGCGGCTTTCATCCGTTGTGCGTTAGTTGTTTGTTCTTCGCTACCGTCACTATATTTTTTGATTATCTTGTGGTGGTCAAACGCTGATTCGGGAAATTTATTTTCACAGCGATCCTCGCTCCATAATTCGCCACCCTCGTCCCAAAACTCGTCTTTCAAAAGAGTCCACGGTTCTCTGTGGTGTTTTTGTTTGCCCTCGTCGGACTCGTAGTATAGTGCTAGTTTTTCACTCACAACGTCCAGCGAGACTTCTGGTTGAAGAACATGCTCAATCATCATGTCATGAAACTTGCCCTTTTTCTTTTGTCGGTTCTTCGGGATGGCTGACCATAACCTGTCTAATTGCGGTCTTGTGTTGTGTTTTGTGAACGGTATCATTTTGGTATCACCGTGGTGTGACTGTGGTATGACCAAAGTATCACTAGACGTATATATATCTGTATTGTTATGTAATGTATTGTCATGTAATGTAGGTGACACTGTGGCATCACCGTGATATGACTGTGGTGTTACCGCAGTGTTACTGGTTATAGAAATCCATCCTATTTTCTCAAAAACAGGGATTGCTACTTCCCACCATTCTTCTCTGGAATTTGTGTAGATTGCGATATCCTCAATCTCGTATGCGATCCCACGCTCATCCGCAAGTATGCCACGGGAATATGCCCGGCTTGCCAGTTGAATCAGGGCGTTCCAACAACCAAACACCAACATCCCATCTTCTCGGCGCATGACCTTCTTGTATCCCCGACCATCGTGTGAGTTTGGGGTTGCGACCCAAGAGTGCTTCTTGGCTGTCCTTGTTTGGGCTTTCTCGAAATAGAAGTCCCACGCTATTATGTTTATCAAGTTTTTGCCTCCTTTCTTGAATGCACCCTTATACACCCCAAATAATTAACACGCAAGACCACCATCGACACTAATTCCCTTTTTTCTTTATTTTCTATTATTTGTGTTCCATTACATATATAACCGATGTATACTGTACTAAATGGATTACGACAAAATCATTGAATTTTATGTTAAACATCGGTGTCGGCCGCCCCACTATCTCATTGCGGTTTTAATCAATGATTTGTACGGTGCTGTCAAACTTGTACAATCGACAACCGAGTTGAAAGAAGTAGTAAACATGGTACATAAATTTGTGCCAACAGAAGCCCGTGGGTCGATTCACGCAGTGGAACAGTGGATCGGAGAAAAAATCTAACGTCGTAGGAGGACTTTATGACAACAGCAACAGTTCCGATAGAAACAGAAACAGAAACAGAAACAGAAACAGAAACAGACATGGTGACAGAGGTTGAATTAAATACAAACCTTGAACTATGGAACGAAGTGTTCGCCACCGACCCGCACTACACAAAGTTGGTGAAATACGGAGCGCGCGAGTTCACCGCCATTGATGCGTATTATCAAATACTTCGGGCAACTGAAATATTTGGACCAGTTGGCAAAGGGTGGGGCTGGAAAATCGTAAACAACGCGCCAAACATAAAAATGGTTGAACTGGAAATGGAAATCTGGTACAAACTAGATGGAGAGAAATACTCTTACCCTGTGTTTGGGTGTTGCAAACGTGACAAAAAAAATGGTGATTGCGATGAAGATGCTTTCAAAAAAGCAATGACCGACGGTATCACCAAAGGGCTTTCGCTTCTTGGATTTAACGCGGATGTTTTCTTTGGTCTGCACGATGACTCTAAATATGTTGAAGAACAAACTCTAGCCCACCCAGACGAAGAACGTCAAGAAAAAATAAGCGAACTTGAAAAGATTTTTGATAAGGTATATACTAAAAAATCCGATCAAAAAACCCACAAAGAGAATGTAGAAGAAGCATACGTGTGGGCGAGAGTGGACAAAATTGATAAGATGACAAACGTGCATATTGATAAGTTAATAAATAGATTTGGAGAAATTGAAAATGAACGCAGAAATAATAAAAATTGAACTGGTCAAAACAAAGAAGGGAGTGAACTCGGTAAAAGTTATTGTGAAATGTGATGATGGTGTGTACGCAAACTCCTATATTATGGAAACAGCACCAGACAACTACTCAACTGATTGGTGGTCACTTATCGACCAAGCACACGGTTGGAAGTATTTTCCAAGTTCACACTCTTTTCAACTTATTGGATTACGGGTAAATGTCGAATGTGAAGAATCCAAATTTGGAAGGCAAGTAAACAAGGTAATGGGTCTTGCAACCGAAACGCCACCACCACCGCCAGAAACAATTTCACCCACAACACAAGTACCTGAAGATGATGATATCCCGTTTTGAGGCGTACGATTATGAATAAACAACCAAAATCAGAATGGGTATATGTTGGTGAACTCGCCGAGTATATCGATGTGAACCGTAAAACAATATATCAGTGGATAAAAGACAACAGGATTCCACAACCAATACGACTCGGCAAGATGCGATGGAATCGAAAAACCATCAGTGATTGGCTTGAACATGAATTAAACGGGAATCACCATGCCTAATTCATACGTTATATTCAAGCCCGATTCTGACCAACCAAGATATCTGGGGACTTTTCAATCCATAGAAGAATGCAATGATGCAACAAAAGATTACGGTTTTCTATGTATGGTTCTTGTTTTAAATAAAGACCACAAGACAATAAAAGACGCATTTGATACTGTTGCTGAAGTCGTAGACATTCTTGATTATTCATGGATCACGCTTCTGTCTAGGGGAGACATAATTTAATATACTACTCTACTCATTTTTTCCTTGGATTGCGCCCGCCCCCCACTCTCCTTCACAAGATAACTCCGAGTGAAAAACAGACGGGCGTTATCCTTTTATAGACAAAGCCCCGACCCACCGTGCCATGAGCCGAGGCTTGTCTTGGAGAAAATAGACTATTTCGCCCGGACAACCTCCCAGCCGACTGTATTATTTCTCGAACTCGCCACATAAAAACGTAGCCACATAGCACCAAGCGATTTTGGAGGCGCGCCACGTTCTATATGCCACCCGCCAAATCCGTCTTGGTATTCATCTTTATATGTCCCACAACGAACGTGCAACGCTTCATCCATACCAACCTTACCGGATTTGTATAATTTTTCCCGCGCTATTGGAACAATCCATTGGTCGTGCGTGTGTCCTGAAACAACAATATGAGCCTGTGGATAAATTACCGCCATCCGATTTGTCTGGATGACTCCCCGTGTCACTGGACCACCACCACCAGAACCATGAAAATATTTCATATTGCACTGACATCTTGAATTGTTGAAAGAAATCATAAACCTAACCCACCCCCCATATCCTCCAGAATGTACCCGTGTTCCTGAAATGGCAGACATTCGTTCGCAGGTTCGTTCTGTCAAATCTGTTTCGTGCCTTTTTAATATGCTTGTTTCATGATTACCCCTGCCAATTACAACAAAACTTTCCGAATACGGCGCATAAAAATCTGCCGCACACTCGACAAGAGAATCAATGTAACGTCCTTGCTGTTGTTCTGGTCTTGTTGCGGTTAAATCTGAACGCTTATCCCATTTTCCTTGCATGGCACAATGCATGTCACCTACATCGATCACCCCAGCACCACGCTCTTGTGCCATGTTTAGGTGTTTTAATTCCAGTTCATGTTTAGTATGCGCATTATCGTGGTGGCGGTCGCTAGAAAGTAAAAAATACTGTTCCCACTTTGAATTGTCGGCCACCATCCGAACGGTGTGAACATTTCGATTTTGTTCGCTAATTTCCCATTTTAGATTCTTTTTTTGACTTGACACATTTTATCCGCCCAACTCCTCTGTACTCATATTAGATTCTTTCCAAAACCCCACCGGACAGGCTTCCTTCTCCAACCTTGTCTTGTGTTTTAGTGGACACCCACAATGCCCACAGTTGTCATTTTTGCGAAATTCACAATCATGGCAGATGGACAACCTTTCTAAAATAACTTCTTTACTCGCAATACCAACGCCAAGCGCAGACTTGGCTCTACCAATAACGCCCCTCTTTAACTTATTGAAATATTCTAAAAGTCTATTATTCTCAGAAATTATTACCTGTTCTGTATTATCTACATTTCCTTCAAGTTCTTTTACGTCACCAACAACCTCTATGTCTCCCTCCATCTGTCCAAGACTTTGCTCTCTACGACCCTTTGAATATTTTAGAAAGATTTTCATATTTTAAACGTCACTCCTTTCGCCTCTTGTAAAACAAAAGACTGTTTTTTACAAACACATTCTTTGTCCTTGAAATAACAGTTGCAGTATGCAAACACAATAAATTTAAACGTGAAAACCCTTGATTCTATTTCCACAAGAGTTTGAGCCATACATTCAGAAACATACAGCCACGCAGACCACTCGCCGCCATCTTTAGAAAAATCTGCTAAATAATACGCCGAAGAAACTCTAGGAACCCCCTCGGTTGCAAATGAACCCGTTGCAGATCGGTCATTTATATTTTGTGTAAACTCATTGTCTTGGGGAGAGTATATTGCGGGCGCTCTTAATCTTTCCGACTCTAATTCATAAGCCTCCATCCCCCTCGGAGAATTATGTACCTCTTTTGAATCAGAGAATTTTATGGGCATTGTTATATCGGAAAAACAATCCACGCTAATTTCAATGATTGCTTCTATGTCATTTGGAAATAAAAGACTCGAATTTTCATTAAATTTTTCGTGTAAAACCCTGGTATCGACACTGGGTGAAATACGGGACACGCCAGAAACACGCTGCTTCGGACCGCCGTCGATAACTTCACCCACAAGTGGATTACAAAGGTCTTGGCACTCTTGTACTGACAATCCGCAACAACACCTACTGCAATCATGACACACACAGGGTTCGCATTGCTGACAATCACCATTGCACAGGGCTGGGTAATCTGGGTCAGTGTATGTAGTACAAGCGGTGGCCGTACCACCCCCGCTCCCCAACCATTTGTAACTTGTCGTTTCACCAAGATACCCATATCCAGTATGTTTCCAACAGGTATGTCCATCTCCGGTATCAGTATGGTAGTGGGTTATTTGCCTTCTTGGCCACCACATTTCCTCTCGGGCGCGGTAGTAAGAAAAAGCCATCCCCCAAGGAGAGTACCCGATGCTGGCACACTTTTCAAAAAATGTAAACTCACAATCACGACAATTACCCCTTTCACTGTCGTATGGCCAAGTGTTTCCACTACATTCAGTCAAATTCCACAAAAAATCTGAACTGGCTACCTCGAAGATGGTATAAACTGCCGTTCTATGAAAACATACATCCTGGGTAGTATAATCACTGTAACCGTAACAATCTTCCGGGAAAAACTCTGCGCCAATCTTCATTTGTCTACGATCATCTATACACGACGGCAACAATTCTAGGCATCCAGCAGGATGCAACTTATGGTGACATTGTTGAGGACACTGTTTAAAATGACCATAGCACCAATCACCACATAACATCTTGCAATATCTTTCCGAGGACGCACCTTCGGGAGAATCCATCCAAGATTCTTTAAATGTCTGTACATAAAATTGTAAGTCATAAAAATCATAACTACAATAGGTGCAAAAACAACAATCGTCATAATCGCAACATGGTGATGGTACTTGTTCACAATCTTCTAGTGTAAGTGTACAATCTCCTATAGCCCTTCGTGATGTAATTTGAAATTCTGGACCAGCGATGCCACACGTATAATTATCACTCCTATAATTCGGAGGTACGGCATATCCACAAAAATCTGGTTCGATACCTGCTTTTGATTTCATAAGCAAAATTTGATTGTATCGATTCCACGTTGGAACGTGTCCGTGACAAACCCCCCTGAGTGATATAGAACACCATTCAGAACAACGCCAAGTGTGCAAATATAGTGGACAACAGCATTGTTGAAAATATACGCCCGCAGGTTCGCCATCTTCGTATTTATCAACAGCCAAATCCATACAGGTTACACCCTCGGTTGAATAGTCACAATACTCCCACTCTGGTCCACACTCACAAGTCTTTACAGTAATACCCCACAATTCATAAAGAGGAATACCAGTAAAAGAGTCTACTGGTCTATGTACGTGGATAACTCTTTTACAATTCGGAAAACCCGTAGTATTACAGCCACCCCCCCACAAAACATCCCTCACACAGTGTCCAGAGATGCAAGAATATCCAGTTGGACAATCGAAACTGCTTTGGCAAGGATCACCAGTACATTCATGGCACACATCCGTGTCACAAGCCAAAAGTTGATCACAATAATCCCCGATAACATGACCACCCAACATAGCACAGGTATCAGGATCAACGTCTATGCACCTGCCGCCACACGGATAGTTACAAATACAACACCCCTTGGAAGTCGAGGCGCGCTCGGGTTCGTAGGTGCCATCACGAAATTCACCTCCAGACACCTGTCGCTCTAGTTCGTAGGTGTCATCAGGAAATTCACCTCCAAACATCCGCCACGCTGGCTCTACTTCGTAAAGTTCACCTGACATATCATATTCCCCCCCACGCGGGCATACCAGTAAGCGGGGCGGGTTCAAAAGCGATGGGGTGTTCAGACCAAACTTCCGTATTGTTTGGAACCACTACATTATTTCCCAGTAAATCTATATAGTTGCGAACAAGGGGATAATAAGAAACTAAATTCTTTGGTTGAACCTGTGTTGGCACCAGCCCTCCTGCCATAGACAATATTTCTTCTGTCGTTAGTGCAGAATCCCAAATGCCAACTTCTGCTATCGAGCCATCAAGCGGCTTAGAAGCCGTGCTTGCAAGTTGGCCAATCTGAAACAGGTCGATACCAGTTGGGTTTTTAATCGACGTATTAGCCGTAGCAGCAACCCCGTCCAAATAGGCCACCCTTGAGGTTGTTGATGCAAATACCGCAGCAACGTGGTGCCATTCTTCGGCAACCAAACCAGAGATATTTGATTCCCCGGCCGGACCACCATCTCTTGTGGCTGCTGCTACCCGATCACGATTTAGACCTAACTCAAAATACTGATTCGATAAAGAAGAATCAGCAATGGAGATAATACAATCACTGTCCGATACAGTATCAACATTTATCCAAGCAGAAAACGTAAGGGGTGCGGCTACAAACGAGGGAGAAGTGTTTTGTAGATAATCAATCCCATCACCATCACTAGAATCGAATTTTATTGCCATTATGTACCCCTCAACTCCACCCCCAACAACTCAGCATCTCCCGAAGCGGTGTCATCCGAAGCGCCACGGGTTATTTGAATAGCAAACATATCACCAGCCACAACATTGTCCATGTTCGCCCCAGAAGTTACCGTTATAGATGACACAGTAACCACGCCTGAAGTAGATGGAACCGCAACGTCAACAATCGATGTTGCCGAAGAATAAGAGTCGGAGTCTATATCTTGATCAGAAGATGCAATCCTCTCGAATTGAATAGACCAATCCACATCACCACTCGTTGCCGTTGTCATAGAAAAAAAAAGCCTGGCTTCTATGTTTCCGCCCCTATATTGTTGTGGCATCAAACCAATAAATATAGTCGATTCATTGGTTGAAGCATCAAAATCAAGTACTGGATATACGTTTCTTATATCTTTTGTTGCATAATTAGTGGCAGGGAATATAGCGTTAAATGCTGTAAATACAGCCAGAGTTGGTGTAAGATTTTCTATTGTTACGCTAAATCTGGGTCTACCACTATCGTCATAAGTCATCATGTCAAACATTGTTATTAGTTACCATTATATATTGGGGTTGTACGGTTAGTGGTTCAGTTTCTAATTCTATCTCTAGGTCTTGGTTTGAGAAAAATTGTACAGGGGATGTATAAATCATCCTTTCCCCAGGAACAAGCGCGACTCTTGGCATTAGTTGTATGTACTCGTCATCTTCCCCACATTTTAATTTATTATGAAGATTTATTACGGGCGTTATATTAGCCGTATCAGTATTTGTAATAATAAACTTTGTCAAGTATTGAGCATTTGCACCAAAGCCAGTAAGCAACGTAATGGTGTTTACACCATCAAAAATGCCCGTCTCGACCTTATATACCACTCTTAAAGCAGACTTTATTGTTGCGTTGTAAGGCATTTAACCACACTCCTGCGTTTGTACTTTTTCCTCTATAATAAAGACATATTTTGGATTTTCTGGGTTTTCTGGTTCTGGATCAAGGGCTAACAAACATAAGGTGCCAACCGGGGCTGGCTGATAGCACATATTTGGAACTTCCCTTGACGTTGGAATCAGAGGTCCTATGTCTAATCCTGTTCCAATCGGCTGAACAACATAAGTAGGAAAACACGCGCCCCCATCAAGAAGCGTCTGTGTTACTTTAGCCAAAATGTCAACCTTCGCGCCACCCGCACCCGATAACGCCAAATCTGTTATCCCGTCTGGTCTGGACATCATTATCCCACCAGAAGATATTACAGTAGATTTGGAAAAATCGCTTTGATTAAATCCATACAACGGATAATCTATTTCTCCACTCCATTTTGTATATGGCATTCCATTGGAAAAACCGTATTCGAGTTGTTGCTGACCTGCCCACGGACGCAAAAGTTGAAAACCCATATATTTCACTGTTCCGGTACTCGCGTAATATCTTGAATAATATGTTCTCGAAAGATGAAGCGCCCGATCAGCCAAAATCGCAAGCCGTTGCTCATCAAGACCGATTGCCTGACCATCTTCTACCTCGATAATGGTAATGCCATCTGAAAATCCTTGTTGGAAATCTTCTTCGTTAATAGTTACGCGAGTCTTAACATGATCGGTAATAGTAATGCCCTCGGTATAACTTACAGCATTGTCCGATGGCATACCGTGCCTAACTCCCCTAAAGAGATACATAATTATCTTTCCGGTAGCCGTATCTTTTGCAGGAAACTGTATATTCAGGAAATCTGGAACCCCCTGCTTACCATCATATTCACCAAATGCGCCAGAATAATTGCCGGAGAGTGGGACATCGGCAAGATTATCAATCATATCATCGTCACCAATAACCTCACTCATATCTCCCACGCCACCCTCCTCAACACTTATTTCACCATAAGCGACCTGTGATTGCCCATTTATATAATACTCTCTGAACTCTTCCCAATTTAATTGGGAATTGTACCAACCATCTCCAATATATTGCGCATTCATTATTTGTGAACTCTGGCGGGACAACTGGGTGTGTTGCCCATAGCCCTCTCGAAGCAGTGGATACGGAACTGCTAGGACACCACAAGAGGTAAATATTTTATCTACAAAACTACCGCGACTAAAATTCGTATTGTAGTCCCACGCATTAAACGTATTGTTCAATGAGTTGTGTCCAAGGTTCGATATATTTAATTCTTGCGACCCTGAAATACCACCAAGTTCCAGTGGCGTTAGACCCTCTAATTCTGTTTGTATTTCGTCATCGCCGGGTGGCCTAAACGCCCAATCTGCCGAATATTGGTTGTATGCATTTTCGTCGGTTGATCCAGAAGATTCAAACTGTAACCCGTATCTCCAATCGTCAAACGTCAACACAGCCAGGGTTTCTCTTACTTCATTTACCCACTCGCTACTAGCAAAAATCCGATGCACACGATAACTTCGAGACAGCGGCCACTTAATAGGACCAGCAATGGCAATAAGTTCCGCGTCGGGCAATTCTACGGAGGGTGGCAAATAGCACAAGATAGACATGGTTCCGACATTACCAAAACCAGCCGGAATATTTAATTTGTTTACGCTGTCTGGGTCTATTCCCTGTTGTTGCAAGAGTACGGATATTTCATCTGTAATCGTCAACGCGCTAATAAAGGTTCCCCCATCTTCATCATCTATTCCAAATGTTGTTAAATATGGCACGGTGTGTTGTTCCTTACGTATCTACGGGGATTCTAAAATCTAATTCAAAGGCATCTTCGATAATACCAGAAATACCGTATTTGTTTTCAATGTTCATCTCCATGTCTGTCCTTGGGTCATAAGGTCTGCGTTGCACATTTGTTGAGAATGTAATATAGTGAAAACCGAACACATAGTTTACACCACTTCCGATCGTATATGACCTGCTTGCGGGGTAATCATGAATAACATCATCACTGTATCCTGCTAAAATCTGTGTACGCCTTCTTGTTCTTCGGGTATAAATCCTATTTCCGTTACTGTCCAACTCGTCGGAACTCACAGAAGAGTCTTGTTCTAAAACTATCATATTTGTGTTAAGTTTATAGAACATCATTGGTGGGGGTTGTCCAAGCCGAGAAATTGTATATTCGCTTTCACAGATAACCGTTGGTCCTTCGGTTTGCCAAGGCATCTGTACATTGAGGTTCTCGCCGTAAGTAGAAAAAACCGTTATCCCACTCTTAACAGCAACTTTCTCCGTACCAACAACTCGAATATATCTGGCCGCATCATCCGCAGGTGAACCCTCTACAACATCGCCACTTAAATCTTTTGCATAATCGCCAGTGGGAACATCGATGGGACCTTCTCCACTCGGAATTTCATATACAACTTCCGTATATGGTGCCTTACAGCCATCTTCCTCATATTGTGAGAACTTTGCTATGGGGAACTCGTCGGCAGTATAATTGGCATAGGGCAAGAAAACCAGTTTTTTGAACGACATAAGAAGCGCACTACCATAAGCGTCTGGGGCAATCGCCACCGCGTTATCGGGAACAAAATCATCAAATATGCCAAAGTTCAATCCGCTTAACAATACCGTTTCACCGCCATCCTGACTAACATCCGGCATTCCCTTCGCCGTAATTCGGATTCCTATTACCTTACGAGAAAATATATCGTTCTCTCTTATCTCAATAGAAGTTATCATATCCCTTCCGGCACCTGTCCACTTTATTCTCGATGTACTAGCATCTAGTAGCGCCGCCAACAAGTGCCTAGTATCTGTGTTTGTGTCTCCCTCAAGTTCTGCATCAAACATCTTTGTTCCGAGCAACCCGCCCTGTGCATCTAATTGTTTTTTAAATGTATAAGAGCCAGTACCCCTTCTGGCTGGGGCAGGTAATCCCCTTGCGTGTTCTTGCATCGTAATAGAATAAATCAGTTTTTCACCTGACGGATCAGTTGCCCAATCCATTGACTTTATTCTAAAATTTGTTGGTATATCGGGCATTACCAACCGCCTGTACGAATCCGGATTATTGCCATGTTGCGCCTCACCACCTGCGGCACACGGGACATTCCACGCCCGAACATGCAAAGTGCCTTCCACGGTCCATGACTGTAAACCATTCTCCGATATTGAAAACCTTTGCCTCCATTGATGGGATAAAACCCCCCAGTTCGATTGTGCGTCCTCGCCCGCCACTGTGTCTACTTTGGTTTCTATCCAAGTAAAAGTGAAACTGACCATTGCATTCGATGAACCATAAAATTTATTGATTTCAAAACTGGGACGAGGATATCCCGCCGTATCAGATTGTCCGTCAAAAGTGGTACTGTCACTGGCTATGCCATCGGTCTTGTCAAAATCATTATTGCC
>Ga0098033_1000999_pt1 | contig 12067 bp, 20 predicted proteins | sample 1_EtaG_FD_75049 | JGI IMG/M metagenome (GOLD analysis project Ga0098033, IMG submission 75049) | Marine viral communities from the Subarctic Pacific Ocean - 1_ETSP_OMZ_AT15124 metaG | ecosystem: Environmental > Aquatic > Marine > Oceanic | place: Pacific Ocean | collected 2015-01-07
TCTGTTCTGGTGGTGTGATACAAACTCCCTGGTCCGAAGGACAAAACGTACGCCATTTGGAGCCGCTCGGCTATATTAAGTTTGATTTGCTAGGTCTTTCAACTCTAGAGATGATCCAGAGTGCCGTCGGACATATTCTTAAAAGATACCATGGAGTTGAAAATCCAACTTTTGCTGACGTTAAGAAATATTACGAGAGCACTTTGCATCCGGACGTATTAAACTTAGATGACAAAAAAGTATATAGAAATATCTTTCAGAAGGGTAAGTTCGCTGGCATTTTCCAGTTCACTAACTCTGGAGCCCAGCGTTTAAGCATTAATTCTAAGCCTGATGATATCATTGATATTTCTGCTATTACCTCAATTTATCGCCCGGGGCCCCTTGGAGCGGGTGTTGATAAAGCCTATATCAAAGCAAAGAAAGACCCACGCGCTAGTTATCTTATCGACGCTGTTGAGGAGGTAACCAAAGAAACTTATGGTTTCCTTATTTTTCAGGAACAAATTGCTTTGCTGGCTCACAAGTTAGGCGAAGACATTTCCTTAGAAGAAGGTAACAAATTACGTAAACTCCTGACCAAGAAGGGTACAGGCAAGGGTCAGGAAGAGAAGGAAGCAATTAGGGAGAAATTTATTAGAGGGTGTCTCAACAAATCGATACCAACCGATACAGCTAAGAGCCTTTGGCAGAATTTTGAATATTTCTCAGGTTACGGCTTTAACAAATCACATGCAGTATCTTATTCTATTCTGTCTTACCAGTGCGCTTGGTTGTTCAATTATTACCCTGAGTGCTGGATGGCAGCTTTCTTAGACAAAGAGCCTGAATCGCGTAAAGAGGCCGCAATCAGTCTAGCCCAGAAGTTTGGTTTTGAAATTGAAAATATTAATATTAATACTTCGACCAGGCAATGGGAGATCAGTGATGATGGCAAAACCCTTATTCAGCCTTTTAGTTCGATTAAAGGTTTGGGTGAGAAAGCAATTGAGCAAATCATGCAGAACAGGCCGTTTGAAAAAATTGAAGACGTTTTATTTAGCGAAGACATCGTCCATGCCAAACTAAACAAGAAGGCCCTGGATGTACTATGTCGTTCTGGAGCACTGGACGATATTGTTGACGATCGATTTAACGGGTGCAAACATTTCTGGATGGCATGTATACAAGACAAGCCTAAGAACCAAAAGAAACTAGATGAGAACATCGAAATTTATTCGCCAGAAGAAGATTTTACTCGCGAAGAGAAAATTGAGTATATCTCTGATTTAACTGGTATATTTCCGTTTGATTTAGTACTAACAAAAGAAATTAAAGACTCTATTAATAGACATTGCGTCCCGGCCTTGGGCAACTGGGACAAAAACTTAGGAGTGGCCTGGTTTATCCCAAGAGAGGTTATTCTCAAGAAAACAAAGAATGACAAGCCATATTGGATTGTCAAAGTGATCGATGATACCTCTACCATGACAACAATTAGATGCTGGAGTGTCAAAGAGTACGATCAAATTCACTTAAACCGGCCATATGCAGCAAAATTAGATCACAATAAAGATTGGGGATTTAGTACGAGATCAGTTCGTTATGCATTTAAATTATTAGGATAAACAATGGGTAGTTTAAAAAGAAAGATAGCAAGAACTCGTGCTAAACGTGAAAAAAAAGAGTTTGAGAAGCAACTAAAACGACAGCTTATGATGTTTGACAAACTGGACATCAGCTGCGCCATGTGCAAAAAACCTTTTGACAAAAAATCAAAAGAAGACGTCATGACCTGGAAGGTAGTTGTAAGAGAAAAAGAAGATACTGTAAGACTTTATTGTCCTGAATGTTGGGACAAAGCAAACAAATTAATTAAGGAGATACAAGATGATATTGGAATACGAGATGAGGCCCGGGACACGGGCACCGACGAGGGCTAACCCTAGTGACGCCGGTTTGGACGTTTACTACCACCCAAGAGATCCTAATATTTCTGCTATAAAAATCAAACCCGGCGAAAGCGCAATGCTTCCCACTGGCTTGAGTTTCGGAGTGCCTCATGGATATATGCTGCAAGTTTGTAATCGATCTAGCATGGGAGCTAAAAAGTCATTAATTGTGGGCGCGCACATTATAGATAGCGGTTATGACGGAGAAGTATTTATTGATTTGCATAATATTGGTTATGAAGAGCAGATTGTTTGTAAAGAGGACAAAATTGCACAGCTTGTTTTAGTACCTGTTGTACATTTTAGAGCAAAACAAACCACATATGGTGTCTACCGCGAACCAATTACAATTTCCGACAGAGGGGAGGGATCTTTGGGAAGTACAAATGAAGCATCACCCATGGGGACACTCAATGACATGCCAGTCGGAGGCTTTTAATGAAAATTAATAAAGAAGAATGGATAGAGGGAATCCAGGATGCTTGGCCATCGACTGATCCCGCTCGTCGTAAGAGAAGAAAGAGAAGGAAAGACAGTAATGTTGATCATCCTTCACACTACAATAGAGGAAGACATGAGGTTATTGAAGTGATAGAAGACTGGCAATTAGGCTTTCATTGTGGCAGCGCCATTAAATATATTGCCAGACACAAACACAAGGAAGACCCCAGACAGGATATTGAGAAAGCTATTTGGTGTCTGCAGCGATACTTGGAGAAAATGTAAAATGAAACAAACCTATTCTTTTGATGATGTCCTTTTAGAACCAAAATTTAGTGATATCGAAAGTCGATTTTCTGTTGAAATTGGTAATGATTTGGATGAGAATAATCATCTAGAGTTGCCTGTTATATCGAGCCCAATGGATACGATTACTGAAGGCGACATGGCCCGAGCCCTTTCTGCAGCAGGCGGCTTAGGAATTGTACATAGATATAATACTGTGCAGGAACAAACCTCAATTGTATCAGATGCTTTTTGTAAGTACGGAGACATGAAGATAGCTGCAGCCGTTGGTGTCACAGGCGATTATGAAGAACGCGCATGCGCATTGTATGACTCCGGTGCAAAAATTATTTGTATTGATGTTGCACATGGACACCACTCCCTAGTAAAAAATGCTTTATCTACCATACGCAAGATTATGGGAGACGAGGTACATTTAATGGCTGGTAACGTTGCGACTCTAGAAGGGTTTGATGCTTTGGCATCATGGGGCGCGGATTCGATTCGTGTCGGAATTGGCGGCGGTTCTATCTGTTCAACTCGGATGGTCACCGGCCATGGAGTTCCAACTTTTCAAAGCATTTTAGACTGCGCCCAGACTACTTATGATGTTAAAATAATTGCTGATGGTGGTATTAAAACCACTGGTGATATGGTAAAGGCTTTTGCAGCCGGCGCCGACTTTGTTATGCTTGGTTCAATGTTGGCTGGCACAAGAGAAACACCGGGTGAAGTATTCCTTGGTAAAGCAGGAAAAAAATATAAAGTGTATAGAGGCATGGCCAGCTCGGCGGCCCAAAATGCCTGGCGAGGCAAGTCTTCAATTCCGGAAGGAGTTTCAACTACCGTTCCGTTTAGGGGTGGTGTTAAAAGCCTCCTTCAAAATATTGCTGGTGGTATTCGTAGTGGCTTGTCTTATTCGGGCGCACGCAGTCTGGCAGAATTTCGAAGTAAAGCATCTTTCGTCTTACAAACAGGATCAGGACAAATAGAAAGTAACACGCACATCCTTTGGAGAGGTAAATGAGAGATCCAACTATCCCCAATCCTGAGAACAGGAAGAAACTTATGTTTTATGATAGCTCAGAGCGGCAAACTAAATTAAGAATTCGCTGCAACTTTGATGGTTTTACGCAGTCACAATTTTTTAGAATGATGATAACTGGATACCTTGAAAATGATGAACTGGTTTTTAATTATATTAAAAATTGTAAAGAGAAATATAATATCCAGGGTCAACAAAAAAGAAATAAGATTGATCAAATTCACAAGAATGGAGAAATTTTAAAGAAAAAATTTGCTCTCGCAGATGACGAAATAGAAGATATCTTTGATTTAATAGAAACGGAAACTAATTTATGAGAAAATGCTTGGAAGCTTGTAAAGAGTTAAAGGTTGCTTGTCCGGTAGAAAAGTGCCGATATTGGGTGCTTTACCCCAAGGATGCTAATTGTATTTTTGAGTCGATTAATCAAAATGGCAACATGACATTAAGAGAGGTCGCTGACAGATTAAAAATAAGTTTTGTAAGAGTTAAGCAAATTGAGGACATAGTATTAAAAAAAATAAGTCATTTATTCGATAAAGAGTCTATTTAAGAATGTACCTTGAGGTGCATCTCAGGAGAAAAATTATGAGAAAACTTTTAAAAGAATCAGATATACGCCAAATGATGAAGTTGGCCAATATACCAGCACTTTCAGACGGTTTCATTAATAAACTAAATGAAACGTCCATATACGAACAAGAAGAAGAGGACGAGTTTGGGGCCCCACCCGAAGATGCCGGCCCACCCGGTGGTCTCGAAGACCCCGAGGCCGGCACGGAAGCCCCTGAAGATCTCGAAGGCGCCGACGATCTTGAAGGCGGTGAAGATCTCGAAGGCGGTGAAGATCTCGAAGGCGGAGGCGCCACTGTTGAAGCTGGTTTAGAGGGGTTAAACGCGTTCCTTGAAGCCGCGATAGAACACCCTGAAGAAATCCGTGAGAAGGTACAAGTTGAAATGACTGGTGAAGAGGGAGGCGAAGAAGAACTAGGGCTCCCCGGAGAAGAAGAAATGCCCGGCGAAGAAGAAATGCCCGGCGGTGAAGAAGATCTCGGAGCCGAATTTGAGGTACCACCCGAAGCTGACGAAGAAGCGCCTACAGACGAGCTTGAGGAAGCACAAATCGAGATGGTAGAAGATGACAAATTTGTCAACGAGGTTGTAAGAAGAGTGGCTAAAAGATTGCTAAAACGCTAGTAAATTTAATTCTGAAAATAAGTTTTTAAGGTAGACTCTAGAGTCTACCTTTTTTTTTGACAAAAGGAAAAACAATGAGAAGGTTTAACGAAGACAAAAAGAGCGAGAAGAAAGAGAGTTCGGACGATATTGTGTCGATGATCACCACGGCCATGGGGAAGCCTGAGATGCGAGCAATTGCTATTTATGGTGATATCAATGAAGACCGGTGTGCTGAAGCTGTATATGGATTAATAACATTGGACATGACAACAAAAAGCTTTGTTTTAGAAGCGGAAGAGGGGAAAGAACCAGAAGAAGTCATAGAGCCCATCGAATTTTATATTTCTTCTTACGGTGGCCAAGCTACTGAAATGTTCGCTGTGTACGATATTATGCGAGATATCAGAGAAAGAACTCCTATTATTACCTACGGGATAGGAAAGGTGATGTCTGCAGGCGTTTTACTTTTGGCAGCAGGGACTAAGGGGCAAAGAAAGATTGGAAAAAACTGCAGAGTAATGATTCATGGTGTTGTTGCAGGACAGCATGGCCATATAGCCGATATCGAAAATGAATTTACCGAAGTCAAATCAACGCAAAAGATGTACATCCAGGCTCTAGCTGGAGAATCTGACATGACCCAAAGATATATTAAGAAATTAATGGATAAAAAGACAAATGTTTATTTGGATGCAGAAGAAGCAGTTAATTTAGGAATTGCTGATATAATAGTCTAATTATTAAGAGGTACATTCATGAATAAAAACGAATTAAAATATATTAAAGAACGTTATTTTAAAGAAGAAGTAGGCTTTAAACAGAACATTAGTTTAGGCTTTATATTTGATACGATTAACGAAGTGCTAGAAATTGACACTCAACGTAATCTCCTGCTAGAACAAATGGAGGGCGCGTCAATGACGTTGTCCGCAATTCCAGAGATTGACGTTACTGAGTTAGGCTGGACAGATGTGAGAACGGTAGGCGATCAAGAGGTCGACGGCCCAGCCCGTAATCAATTAATGCAATTCTTATCTGGCATCCCCGGCGCAGATCTGCAAGCAAAACTACAAAAGATTGCAGATTTTTATGGGAATCCGAACAGCGCCAACTTGGACTCTGCTAATTTGGGAAAGAAGATCGCCGACATTCTTTCGTACTTAGTTTTTTATAAAACCTTAACAAAGGTCATTTCCAACTTCAATGCTGCATCTGCTGGCTTCAATTTTGAAGCCTTTCTTGCTGTGTTGCTCGAAGGGCAGCAAATCCCAGCGAACACTGGCACAATTGCAGACTTTATTACCAAAGATAAAACGCCGGTTAGCTTAAAACTTTATGCTGAAAATTCTGTCGTTGTAGGTGGAAGCTTTAATGATCTTGTGGGTGATTTGGTGGAACCGCAATTTGGCCATGATTTCATGCAATATATAGTCGTCATGAAATCTTTTGGCGACGTCAAACAAGGTCTAGATGTTAAAGGAGATTTAAAGTTCTTCAGGTTCAATTTTACTTTAGATAACGTGGCAGATATAGTTCTTGCATCCATGGATAAATCAGTGATATGCATTCAGATTTCAAGCGAATTTATTCAACGTATAGGCGCTGGCGAAAACGATTATGATTTCAGCGCAACTTTGCCAGCCCAGGAAAATTTGTCGCCAGAAGTATTAGAGACAAAGTTTATAAAAAAGTTTACGGACATAGCAGCTAATCCATTTACGTTGCGGGGAGTGGAGGCAAGCCTCCAGCTTACGCCTGAAGAAATTAGAGACTTCACTACGGGCCCGCTAGACTGGGCCAAAAACGATGGCTTGTTTAAGGCCAAGAAAATCGGTGCAGACGAGCGCGTCATTCGCGGCCGGAGCGAGATCCTAATGAGTAATCCAGCATTATTGGCGGCGATTTCTACTACTTTTGGGGAGGCTGGGTATGATAAGAACCAAATGTGGGCGATCGCCAAAGCCGTTACTCTGGCCAACGATGCTGTTACAAAGGAATATTCAGCCAAGACACTAAAATCCCAGCGCGCCCAGATGTTAGCAGGTGCCGATGTTTTCGCCGATCCTCAGACTTCTGTTGAGTTTTACAATAGCCTTACAGACCCAGAGCTAAAGAAGCGCGCCCTTTTGAACACAAGAGGCAAGCTAAGCAATTTGCAATTCGACTTGAACAGAGGACAAGTATACGATATTTCTGAAAATATTGGAGAAATTAAGATTGGTGCGGTGTACGTCCAGGAGATGCTCGATAACATAACAACTGAGCTAAATCAAACTATTTTTCAGTTATTTCAGAACGTTAAAGCGATTCAAGAGGGGACTTACGCCTTCATGGCTGGAGGTTTGGCTGATGATAACGAAGCGCGCAAAGCAATTCAAGCGTCCAATGACGTTGCAACTAAAACAGAGGAGTTAGCTCCTGGTCCTGGAGGAGGGACATATATGGACTATTCAGTTTCTCCTCCGACCTTGAAGAAAAAGGGCCAGGAAGAATAATTTAAAATAAACTTAAAGTTTATATTGATTTAACTTATACTGTGGTTACCTTATTATTAGAGAGGTATGTATGACCAAACAATACATCTCCGGTGAAGATTTACAAAAGAAAATTTTAGCTGGTGTTAACAAATTAGCTGATAATGTTGCGGCTACCTTCGGTCCGAAAGGACGAAATGTTATTTTAGCCAAAAAGGGGTTTAACCCCGTTATAACCAAGTACGGAGTAACTGTAGCTAAGTTCATTGATCTGGAAGATCCGTTTGAAAATGCTGCAGCACAGTTGCTCAAGCAAGCGGCATCGGAAACTAACAATATTGCTGGTGACGGAACTACAACTTCTACAATTTTAGCTAGAGAAATATACATAAAAAGTCAAAAATATCTGTCTGCCGGAAGTTCTCCTACAGAATTAAAGCGAGGTATGGATAAAGCGGTTGTTGAAATAGTAAAAGAGATTCAAAAATTATCTAGACCAATTGAAACGAAAGAGGATGTTGAACACGTCGCGACGATTTCAGCAAATGGTGATGAAACAGTTGGTAAGTTGATTGCCTCTGCGGCAGAGCAGGTTGGTCATAACGGATCCATAACAGTTGAAGAGGCTAAATCTTTTGATACAAGTTTGGATATCATTGAAGGATATCGTTTTGATTCAGGTTATTATGCGCAAGCATTTGTAACAAACGAGAGAAAGAACAGCATAGAATATGAAAATCCTCTGGTTCTTGTGACAGACTATAAAATTGATACAGTGCAAGAAATTTTACCTGTATTAGAATTAGTAGCGCGCGAAGACCGACCGTTTATTATTGTGGCAGATCAAGTAGAGGGTCAAGCCTTGGCTGCCCTTATCATGAATACTGTTCGTGGCTCGATGAAGATTGTTGCAGTCAAATCACCTGGCTACGGCCAAGAACGAAAAAATATTATAAATGATCTTTGCTTGTCTGTTGGCGCTACTTTTATATCTCGCTTATCTGGTAAAAAACTCAACGAAGTTGTTCTTTCGGATTTGGGGATATGTAAAAAAATTGAAATTTTGAAGAATGAAACTACCTTTATTGGAGGCCATGCCGATTGGGATAAGATTGACATGAAGATTGATTCTTTGAAAGAAGAAATTAAACAAACAGAAGATATGGATGAATGTCGTCTTTTACAACAAAGGATTACACGTCTTAACAGTGGCGTTGCTATAATAAAAGTTGGAGCGCCAACTGAAGTTGAGATGACTGAAAAGAAGCATCGCATCGAGGATGCCTTGGAGGCGGTCAGGTCCGCTCAAGCAGAGGGCATTATACCGGGCGGCGGCGTGGCTTTACTAAATTGCCAAAACTTTCATATTGATATAGAAAATGAAGATCAAAGTCTTGGGGCTAACATAGTTCGGGCTGCTTTAGAATCTCCCATAAAGCAGCTAGCTATCAACACAGATCAAAGCCCTGGTTTGATAATTCATCAAATTAAGAGTTCGGGCCAGGGGTGGAATTTCAAAACCAACGAGCTAACTCACATGATAGAGGCTGGTATCGTGGATCCAGCAAAAGTTACTAGAGTGGCACTTCAAAATGCTGTGTCTGTAGCTTCGATTTTAATTACAACTAACAATGCTATAGTGGAGAATGAATAATGAAAGTTAAAGTTAATTATACAGTTGACATAGAAGATATACCAGCGATGATACAAGAAATATTAACATCGATTAGGCGCGATATTTCTGATTGTACGACACGACTAATTTTCAATCCAAGTAATTTTGATAAAATGGTTGAAGATTACCGATCGGCTAGGGAAAAGTTGGATGTTGTAGATAGCCAAATAGAAGATATTATAAACATTACTGCAGGATGGCTACAAGCAACTCAACCAAAAATTGAAGAGGGCGAGGAAGAAATGCATCATGAAGAATAAGTTTAAAGTTGGTGACTTAGTTTACGTGCCTTCTGATGTGACACTTTTTAATAAATCTGAGACGTATAAATTAAAAAAACCAATTAATTTACTCATAATTGGCGAAAAAGATAAATACTATGAGGTACTTTACAACGGGGATCCCTGGTATATTGAAAATAATAATATCTTTGTATTAAAGGAGAAAATATGTTGAGATTTATTGAAGTAGTTCATAAATCTTTGGAATACGATGCTAAAACAGAGTCTTGTAAAAGTTTATCTTTCCTTAGAGAAACATATATAAATCCTGACTATATTATTTCGATGAGGGAAAATACATCTTTAAAACAAAAGTTTGTTCACGAACCCCCCATCGAGGGGATGGACGAAAATTTGTCTTTCACGGAACTGACTATCTACACGTCAACCCCCGGCACTACAAAAGTAATTGATGTAGTCGGAGATCCGGGAGAACTTATCAAAAAACACTACAGGTACTAAAAATGAGATACATTTTATTTGTAAAAGAAAGCTGTACATATTGTACAATGGCTGTACAATTATTGGAAGAGAAGAACTTAAGTTATAAATCGATCGCTTTTGAACCAGACCAAGAAACAGTTTTACAGGAAGTAAAAGAGGCTTATGCCTGGAACACAGTACCAATGATTTTTTATAGAAATGGTAATTTAATAAAATTTGTTGGTGGGTACACTGATCTTTTGAAAGAAATCGAAAATGAGTGAAGAAGAAAAAGATAAAGAAACACTATTCACTTTACCTCTGGACTACCTTTTGGAACAGATGCAAAAAACAAATGAGCAAGTAAATGTAATACAATCTCTTTTGCTTTATTTCGCTGATTCTAATGTGGGGGAGTATGAATGGCTAGTACCTCTAGCGGTCGAAGCGCTATGGAGCAATTTTGGAATTGTGAAGGTCTTAAAGATTCATATGGACGACCCGGTTTATTTTACTAGCCCAGACACAGGAGAAAAGGAACATTTAATATCTGAAAGTTCTCTGCTGAGTCTGCAATCACTAATGATTCATAGGTTTCATGCTGGTCGTGAACTAAATCGTTTTTCTTATTCAACGAGATTACATTAATTTTTTTTTCTTGACTAATGATAAACGGTGGTTAATATATAAATGTCTGCGGTTTCGCTGGTAAGGAAGCCGCAGCATTAACTTGCTTAATAAGGAGAAAATATTATGACTACTACAGCACTTACAACTTACCGTCCAAGCCTTCTGGGCCGCGGCGTCTTTGATGACATTTTTGATTCTATGTTGGATTTTCCTTCGTTGATGAATCGCACCACGCAGGGTTACCCTGTTACCGATATGTACCGAGAAGAAAATGGCGACACTGTTATGGAGTTTGCCCTGGCGGGATTTTCTAAGGATGATCTTAAAATTGAAATCAAGCCTGAAAAGAACTCGGTTACGGTTAGTGCCGATCATTCTGTGTCGGACAAGGCCCCTAATGGCAAGCGCATTGCACGTAGAAGCTTTACAAAGACGTATGTAAATTACGATAACAATCTTGATTTAAACGCAACGACGGCAGAGTTCGAGAACGGTTTGCTAAGACTCATTGTACCGGTAAAGCCAGAAGCTAAGCCGCTATGCATCGACATTAAGTAATTAAAACATAATTATTTGCTCATGCGCTCTCCAGGTTCATAATTACATATGAGGCTTGTGAACCTGGAGGGCTTTGTGAATGTCATACACGTTTGTAACAGATAAAAAGATTCTTTCCAAGACTTGTAAGCCTTGTTCATCTAAAATTGAAGGAATTAGAATTGGTAATAAACTTTTGGAAGTATTGGCTGAAGTCGGCGATGGAGTCGGCTTGGCTGCAAATCAAATTGGTATCGATTCAGCTGTGTGCGTGATAAAAGTTAAAAAGCCAATAGTTCTTATCAACCCTATAATAACAGGAAAGTTTGGAAAAAGTTTCTTTCAAGAAGGTTGTCTTTCATTTAAAGGTGACTATGTTTTAACTGAAAGATGGACGGACATCGTAGTCAAAGACGACAACCACACCAATCAGTTATTCTTTTCATTTGAAAAGAACGCTTTAGAGTGCGTTTGTGTCCAACATGAAATTGACCACTTAAACGGTATTACGATGTTTGATCGATCTATAGAAAAGGAGTTATTTGATGTCTAGTATTTATGGAAAAGCTGGTAACAGGCTTCCTGACAGCAAGAAAAAAACTGTTATTGGAGCTGGGAAGCATACAAAAAAGCCACACTCAGGCGGTGAAACGTTTCATGGTGGTCAACGATCGGGTTCGCCACCAGCCAAGGCTCATCGTCGTAAGAAAGCCTATAAAGGCCAAGGACGGTGATGGGTCAAGGGGAAAGACCCTGGCTAGAAATCCCAGTGCCCCAACCACCGCCCCGCCAAGGGCCCGAAGAATGGGATAAGCCAAAGACTCGCGGTGACAATGACCACGATGAAACCCCAGACGATGATCGAAGGGTCATTATAATTGATTTGTAGGAGAGAGAAGCATGAGAGTATACGTTCCTAATAAAAAGGAAGGCGTAATCAGTGAAGTGCTCAAAGACCTTTATATGCTTAAGAAAGCAATTGACTATGGCTCTGGTACTGTTGATAGCAGAATCGCCATGGCCGATAGTATTAGAGACAAGCTGAAGGTACTTTTGAAAGAAGAAAAAGAATAATTTATTTACTATTTTTTTATTGTAGGTATATTTATGTTTCATGATTTCAAAGGAGTATATTATGAAAACCACATTTGCAATGATCTTGCTAA
>Ga0098033_1001000_pt1 | contig 12065 bp, 11 predicted proteins | sample 1_EtaG_FD_75049 | JGI IMG/M metagenome (GOLD analysis project Ga0098033, IMG submission 75049) | Marine viral communities from the Subarctic Pacific Ocean - 1_ETSP_OMZ_AT15124 metaG | ecosystem: Environmental > Aquatic > Marine > Oceanic | place: Pacific Ocean | collected 2015-01-07
CGCCCTGAAATAGGCGTTGAGAGCGTCAACGATCATTACTCTTTTCATGTGTATCCCCTAACGTATGAAGCTCCTATGAGTATACCTCACAGGAGCTTCGAAGTCAAGGGTTAATTATTTAAGTTTATCTCGCATCACGTTTTGAAGGGCGAGTTCTGGGCCCACACCTTCATGAACCTCTTCACTGCTTCCACTTTGTCGCGCTCCCAGTGTTTACTAGTCTCAGAAAATGCCCAGAGGAGTGCTTTACCACTCGATTTGTCTTTCTTAAAAAAGTCTTTCCATAGAGGACGGAGATCAAGCTCGGAGGCGGCGGCCTTCTCTCCGATCAGATCTAAGAATTCTTTTTGCCCCTTCACGCCGACGAACTTCGCGATGCCTACGACCAGGTCGAGCCACTTTATTACGATGCCCTCTTTCTCCTGTGATTTATGCCATGGAGGCCGTGGCCATGGCCGCTCGGTGGGGCCCGCTTTACGACTAAGTTCATTTGATATGCGGAGCACTTTAGAGAGTGCCTCCCTGGCCATGTACGTGGCGACGGCGTCCCATTGTATTTCATCTTCCCACTTTTTGGTCATGGCCTCTAATAATATTCTAGCACGGCTTGCGCCGTCGTCGCCGCTAGCGATCAGAGGAACCAGTTTTTCTGCGCCTTCGTTGATGAAGTCTCTCATCTTCTCCTGGAACGCATCGCGGGGCTGCGCGGCAAGCCGGCTCATTGCGGCGGTGCCTGGGGGGGAGATGTCAACCTCAATGGGCTCCAAGTGGCCCTCCGCTTCGGTCAAAAACCTTTTCCAATTTTCAAGTATAAGTTTCATTTAGGCGGCCGCGCGGCGAGGTAGACAACGCCATGAACTTTGACGATGGCCAAATTGGGAACGTGACTCCAGCCATGGCCACCACTTGGAACGTCGCTCGACGTCTCGGCGCGCCAGCCGAGAACGTCATCCGGATCGTCTATCTGGGCCTGGATGAGCATGCTGTTATCCACTATGTGCTCCTGCTGGAAATCCTTGAGGGGCATATAAGCCATAAAACCGCGCTCGTCTGGGACAAGGTCTTTATCTTGGGCCTTCCAGTCAGAGATGACTTTCTCATAAAACTCGTCCAATTGGTCAACAGCGTGTCCAGCGCGAGTGCCGACGTCTGTGGGCCGCTCCCCCTGGTGCACGAGGGGGTCCGGGACTTGACCCGGGGGCTTGCTCCAGCGTTTCCATTCGGCGGAGGCCTTATCTTTGATGTCTTTCCATCCTTCTTCAAGTGGAGCGGCATCTTCACTGACAAACTTACGCCAGTTCTCTGTCATTAACTGGGCTTCTTTATAACTAGACCACTTCTTGCTCATCATGATTCTCCGGGAATGTATAATAAATAGTCTTATTTTTTATCTACGTCGTAGAAATCCTCAGCAGTGCCCTCGCGCGTATCAAACTTACGAATGATCTGTTCATCCATAATCTCGAACACTCGGTTCTTGAACTTCTTATCTTTAAGTTTTTCAACCCAGTGGGCACTCTGGAATTTCTCTTCTTTGCCGTCCTTATGGACCAAAGAAAACCATGCGCCGGCTTGCTTAAGATTGTCGGAACCCTTGATGGCTTCCAACCAACTCTCTTGGTCCTGAATTCCGACGGCGTCAGTTCCCCAGAGGATCTTGAAGGCGCAATTGCGTCCCTGTGTTCCGAAGCGAGACTTCTCAAGTTTGACCTTCACCTCGGAGCCGATGCGGAAGCCGCTCTCGTCTTCGATAAATGCTGACTTGGCCTTGCGACCGGTGAGCCACACGCGCAGAGAATATACATAATGCATAGCCTTTCCGCCCGGGGTAATAAACGGTGTCGTCATTGCGACGATGCGAGCATTTGGTCCTTGAGGGATATTGGTCTTCAACTGGTTGAGAACCAGGAAGGCGGACTTGGTATTCGCAATAGGAATTGTCAGCTTGGACATTCCCTTCGAAAGTATGCGCGCCTTCATTGCCATGGTGGATTGAGGATTGAAGTCCCCTTCCACATCTGTAACGGTTGGAGTCATAGCCAAGGAGTCCCAGATGAACAGGGTTCTTTCTGCTCCTGACTTCAAAACGTTTTCAACAGTTTCTAGTACATGTTCAACCGACTGGGCCTGAACATAAATGAGTTCGTTTATATTGCATCCGGCGCGCTCAAGGAAGCCTGGGTCAATCGCTGATTCAGAATCCATATAGATAACATTCATCCCCATCTTCTGGGCATTCCCTGCAATCTGCGCGGCCATAAAAGATTTGCCGGTTGACTCCAAGCCAGCAATCTCAGTAAACTTGCCGACAGGAATGCCGCCAAGCTGCCCCCTGCAAACAATAGAATCCAACCAGCGTGAGCCAGTTGGAATCCATTCTTTTACTTCAGTGGGGTTAGCTTCGTTGAGGTTGTGAGCAACCTCCAAGCCAGATGTCTTATTGATAAGAGTTCTCAAACCATCAATTGAGATTTTCCCAGCCTTTGATTTACTCTTGGCCATGAGAGTCTCCATATTTTTCAGAAATCTCTGAGATAAAATCTGTTTGTAGCATACTCACTTGATCGCCAATTGCTTTGACGTCCTCTCTTATTCCTAACACGAGAACAAACAAAAAAACCAAACCTATCCAGAGCCACACCATTACCACTACTCCAGTGTCAAAACACCGCTTTTAGTGCGAACGGATACGTTCCACCCAGCAAAGAGATCATCTGCGACGTCTCCAAGTTCAAGCACTTCACTCACGGGAATTTTAATGCTCGACTCTACAGCGCATGCGCCTCTCTTATTATCATATTTCTCTGTGGTTACACTCAAAAGATCATACTCATATGCAGCATTGTGAATGGTTTCGGTAAGGTATCCCTCAAACCAGTCTTCCCGGTCATAGTCGTCCAAGAGACCATTACTGCGCATCTCTTCTAGGATGTTCTCATCCCAGCGCGAATACACGGTAAGTGTCTTGGCAGCCAAGAGCGCGGCAAGCATTGAAGCCGTATCGGTCTCAACAAGTGCAGTACTAATATAGTCATCTGTAATATGCCACACTTCAACCGTGGCTCCGTAGTTCAAATTCACAAAGGAATCTTCACTTACACTAAACTCTCGAAGCGCATCAACAATTGTTCCCATTTTTCTATCCTTTCATCAAAGCCAAAGTCAGTCCGCGTTCTTAGCTTCTTGAACCTCAACTCGCAGTTCCTGAGCGAGGTTCTTCACCTCCTGCAGGGCCTTTCGGACTCGCGTTCCCGCGGCATTGTTGCCGCGCTCAAAAAACTTCTCGTGGTCGTCGCGAGCGTTTTCTAAAAGATCAATTAACTCATCTAAACGATTCTTGTCAGTAGTCATAACTACTCCTTTCTAATATGAGACACCTGATAACCCTGTGCCTCCCTGTGGGGGGGATTTAAAGAGACCCTAGCTCTGCGAAAGCCTGATCAACAGCGTTGGTGTCGCTTTCGGTGTTGTTCGTCTTACCATAGCGCTCTGTCTCGGTGCTGACCTTCTCGGGATCGTCAACCTGAGAGTTGACGAAATTGTCGAGGATGGTCTGCACGTCGGCAGTCGTCTTGCGCTCAAACAAGCCAGTAAAATCTGGAATGCTATCGAGCAACTCAGCGCACTTGTCAGGCGTCAGGTCATCACAGAGAGGTGAGGACCGTCGACGAGGTACGAGCTTCGTCTGAGGGAAGGAAGCGCCAGGAGGCTTTCCGTAGGTCATCTGAAGATCCGTGCCAGTCTCAGTATCGGTAATATCACCATACTCGGGATTGAGCACGAGTGTCAGGAGGTTCTCATAGGCAGTCTTGCCGTAACCCCATACACGCACGCCGCGCTCTTCTTCGCCGCGAACCATCACGGGACTGAAGAAACGCTGTCTCACAAAGAGAGACTTTGCGGTCTTCTTACAATGATCATCATTGTTGTCGACACCCTCGCGCCACAGTTGTGAGGCGAACTCACACACAGGACACTCGTCACTGTAATTGCGCTTGGGGCATAAGAAACCGCCCTTCTCGACATTGTAATGGAACCACATCTCCTTGAAGGGATCTCCATCCGCCGTCGGAACGATTCGAATAGTCTGGTCCCCATCCTCGGGGCGCCAGAAAGTGTCATTTGAGGAGTTTCCGTCTCCGCGTAGTGACGAGAGCTTCTCTCTCATCTTGTCTAAGTTAATACCCATTTTGTTTCCTTTCATAGTTGGGTTAGAGTACGATCAGCTAATATCCTGATCGTCTATCAATTCTATAAATGATTGTACCATAGAACTATACTTAATGCAATAACAATATTTCTGGTCGTAAGTGGTTTTGTAGACTCCGTAAGAAACATTCATCTTGTCATCCAGTTTTGACTTCACGTAGGTAGTAATCTTTTTAAACAACGTGCCGTCTTCCTTCAGTTCAGTCTCATTTATACCGTAATAGTATACCACGTCGCGTGCGTTTGTCAAGTCATAAAACCATCTTTCTGTAGATTCTTCAATGTCTAAAATTCCAATAGTGGCAATGCGGCTGAGATTTGAGGGGGTAATAAAGTTTCCAATGACAGGTTCAGAATTCTTAAATACATTAATCATATGAATCATATTCGCGATGGCTTGATTGAGCACCTCGTAATAGCCCATGATGGGGACTTCGCCAATTCCTTTTTCAACACGTTGATTCTCTAGGATCCAGACAGCTTCCAGCTGACCAGATCGGGCGTACTCCTGTAACACATTACTCACAATTTTATCTCGTACTTTTTGAACTTCGCTGGCCAAGGAAAGATCCGACTGAATATAAAGAACAGTAACTTTATTATTTTGCAACTGTTCCAACAATCGTAAAACTCCCCCTGAAATTTTACCCACTCCGCTGGTTATCAGAAGCACTTCCTCCTCTGTAGCCTTAAGTTTTCTTTTCAGATTGGGGAAATGCGTATCATACTCTTCATGGCTCTTGCGCTTCTTAATAGTGATGTCGGCTTCTTTCTCGCAATCAATTCCCACCGTTTCGTACTGAGGGAATTTAGAAAACGCTTTGGCCAGGCCGCATCCAGCCTTCCCGAGCCCCACAATTTTCACTTTTCCTCAACCCAATCCAAAACAAATCCGTGCTCAAAGCCACCCCGCTTCACTCGTTTCGAAAGCGTCTCCGCCAAGATTGTAGTATCACGGATACCCATCCGATGACAAATAAAGTTTAAAATTTCCATGATATCCGCTACCTCTTCTGCGCAGGGATTCTCAATAAATTCTTCTACTTCCTCGCGCAACTTCTTAAGAGCATATGCCCGAAGAGAGTTGCCCGAAACCTGGAACACTCTGGCGCTCTTACCAGCTTCTTCAATGATCTCAGGAATTCTATCACGCACGAGCTTGTCATATTCTTTTTTCATAATTTTAATTCCTTCAAGTCTCCCAGATTTTTCCCAACGCTGTTGTTTACTTTAAACACACCATAGCGTGTATTCTTAAAGGTGTCAAGTAAATTTAGAATTTCATAACGATCTTCTTCTGCCAGGTCAATGTACACGGCATCATGAATCAAGAAAGCAATTTTACTTTTCATCCCCTTTAAGAGCTCATAAACCTTATAAGCCTGTTCGTGCACTACATCAATCGTGGTACTTTGGACCACATAATTGAGTGCACGATGTTCGTCCACATCTGGTATTATTCTACCATAATCAGTCTCAATTTTGAAGCCGTCCCAGTACTTATTTCGCACCAAATCCTTATTATACAAGCACTCTAAGTCCTTATTGGTGCGTTCGGAGTAGAGCCACGCAAATGTTTTGACCTTAGCTTCTTCTCTAGTTAATTTATTGTGAAAGATATTTCTCACATTCCAGTCATGAATATCATTGGGGGGTTGGGGGTTGCCTCCGAGTGCCAGCAACGTTCGCAGTTCAGCAGCGTTAAAATCTAATTCCAGAAACCACTCATTGTGGGGCTTAACGCATCCCCTAAATTCTTTGTTCATTGTCAAAATAGGAAAGGTATGGGGATTTGTTGCCAAACGTCCCGTAACAGTACCCCATGGATTGTAGTCACACACGTGTTTCACCGTCTGCGTGGTGCGTAAAAAGTTCTTTCCGCGCACAGAACTTAAAAGATGTTTAATTGGATCCATTTCAATGTTGAGTGTCTGCAATCGAATCTCCGAAAGCATCTCTATAAGATTATACATGAAATCATAGTTCTCCGGACGCGGATGTGTATCCAATACATGCTGGGTTATCTTATTCTTGAGATTTAAATACTCATAGAGGAAATATTCGGGCAGCACGTCATAAAAACAATTTTCATTAAGTGAAAGGCACGATGTATTGAAGGCTTTGAGACACGATTTAAGCGTCTTCTTGATACCGTCCCACTCCTCGCACAACTCGGGCGGGCAAACGTCTGTTAGGGCGGCTCCGTGGCTGTAAATGCGTGCTATCTCGTATTGCTTGCCGGGCAGATGTTCAGAGTAATCCCAGGTCTCCCCTTGGAGTGGTAACTGCGGTGTTGGATTAATAGCATTGTCCGCAAAATAGCCAACACAATCCTTTTTGTGATCTAATACCTGAAAAAGCAACTCTTCCTCTAATCGTAGATGTCGCCGGCATCGTTGGCAATGTCTTCAGCCGACTCTCCTGATAGTGTACCACCTCCTGGCATTTTGTCAAGTAATTTCTGAGTTAAAATTTGCATAACGACTGCGCCTTTGGTATAAATGTACTGTTTATAAAGGCGATTTATGTGGTCGGCAGCATTTTGTCGTCGACTAAGGGCGCGCTGTGGTCGTACCGTATAGCGCTCGTAGGCCTCCTGTTTTAACGTTCGTAGGCGCAGCGCCGAAAGGGGGCTCTCTACTTCAATCTGCCTTAAATCAGCGTACAAATCAATTAAAAACCTATCGGGCAAGACCGCTGCGTCCGCCGCCCCACTAAGAATCTCAGCAGCCGTGGGGCCCAAAATCTTTCGCGGCTTCGAAGAAACTTTACACTGTTCGCTTATAGTTGTCTTGGTGGTCCAGATTCCTTCTTCATCATAAAATGGGTCTTTGGTTACAAATTGGTTATATGAATTAACGAGAATTCTAATCAAGTCATCGATGTCTGTTAAAAAGGTAGGGTTGTAAAAAGTTTTAAAAAAATTCTTTTTGTCTAAACGTTGTCCAAGTGGGCTAACATAATCTCCCATGCCTACCTCTACAAAAGCACTGGAAAACAAATCGGCCGTGAGAATCCACGGGGCATTTTTGTTAACCACGAAACCAAACTTTTTGGCACACTGTCTAAAAAACTCAAAATTAGGATCAACAATGAAATCTTGGTATTTCTTAGAATCGTTAGAGGCATCACCATTCGCGATGGCGATAGAAACACCCGTACTAAATAAACTCGTATGAGTAGTAAGATAATAGTTGCTTCGAGTCACTGGGGTAAACGCAGCTACATTCCGCAGATAGCGCCCATAAACTTTTAGGAAGGAGGAAAAGTCTTTAATTTGAAACTTTTCTTTACCACTCAAGTTGTTGACAAAATTGTTAAATAAGTCTTGGGTATAATAAGAATACTTAATTCCGGGGGATTCGTATGCGCGCTTTGCCTTAACATCCAGTAAAGCGCTATTACCCTGTGGACTGACAGCACTCATAAAAACAGCTTTTTGCATATGCGCAACAAATTTTTCAAATGCCACCACCACCACGTTTAGAGCAAGTGTGTTGCCTCCGGGACTGCTCGGAATAGCTATTAAATTTTGAGATGCGGGGAAAACTGTATTCTGATTTGCATCTATTCTGCCATACATAAATTTATTATGCCAGGTGTCCATAGGAGGAGGGAAGGCTGTAGGATAGATGGCCTCTTTGTACAAGCTACGATAATAAAATCCACCCAATGAGCCGTGCCCATTCTTGCCTTGGGGATTTTGTAGATCGGTTTCGGTATATTCAAAGTCTGCCATTGGTTATTCCTATTGCGACGGGACGTCGCCCACACCGCCATGGCGCTCCTGAAGGGTCTCAAGGTAGGTCGGGCTCTTCTTCTCTTCCTTCTTCTCAGCCTCGGCGGCCTCCTTGGCAGCTTCCTCTCGGGCCTTTTTCCTTTCGGCTCTTCTCGCGCGGCGCTCTTCTCGACCCTCGCGTGTGTAGCCTGAGGCCGCCGGCGCTGCGGCAGAATCAGCTGCCGCGGCTTCGTCGGCGCTCGGCTGCTCCGCATCAGGATTGGTGCCCGCACCGCTTTGGTCGCCCTCGGCCACCTGGTCCTGGGCGTCTTGTTTGTCTGCCGCGTCCGTAGCCACCCCGTCTTTCTTCTCGGGATCGTGTGCATCCGCCTTCGTCTTAGCATTTACAGGTGCCTCCTGCTCGCTGAAGGTCATCCCTTCCTGCAGCGCCGTAACACTAACGTCGTAACCGCTCGGACTAATTTTATGTGATACACCTGTAATCAAAAAATACCCTCCTAATCCGAGCAACTTCGCCATGTCGTCCTGGCCTGCAACCATACTGGTAGGCCAAATGTATGTATACTGACCATTCTTAAATAGAGTGTTCCCAACCATATCAATAGTGGCGCTATACAATTCGCGTAATTGCTGGGCGCCTAGGTGACCATAGCGTTGAATTTTAGCTTCCCGTAAATAGGCCTGATCAGTACGCCTAAAATTAATCTTCTTTACGAGGCCGGCTGACGAGCCCAGATAGTGATGATAAATTCCATCCTTCAAATCTTCCTCAAGATCGCCATGACGATTCTTAGGTCGAGCATCTGTGGAATATAATACTAACCCGGTAGTCATATCCATCTTGTCTCTTTGTTCTTTTGACATGCCGGGGCTTGGGATATCATTATTGGGCGTCGTTTCTCCAATAGCTTGTGCTAGGTCGTGCACAGTATACTGTTTTAGTGTATTGGGGTGAATTTTCAACTGGCTCTTCGATTTTTTATTATGGAAATGAACGATAGATGTATCAAATCTTATCTCGTTAACTATGTTGCTTTCAAAACACGCTTGCTTCAACGCAGGCCCGATTAAATAGGCACAAAGATCTTTAAGGAAGTGCATCAAGTAATAGCTATTTCGTTGTGACTTGATAACATGATTTTTAAACCAAATATTAAATTGGTCCAAGGCGATAGGAATACTCCCGATGTTAATACGTATTTTGGTGCCCTCTCCTGCGGGTGGTATAGACCCTTTCGCACGAAGCTGGGAGATAAGCTCCTCCTCCTCGGCCGTATCACCGCACAACGTCTCTTCGATGTTGTCGGCCCAGTATAGGCGGAGAGGATCGGTAACTTCCACATCAGCCAAAAAGGTAATATAAGGATTTTTTATCATTTTTGCGAGCTCACCCTTATTCCCAATGGCGGCGTTATCTTCGATAATTGAATCGATAAGATCACCCAAATAAAAATAGGAGATCATGATGACATCGCCACGACTCATCAAGTTAGCTCGGTATTGGTCAGCCATGTTCCCCGCGAGTGCCTTTGTGCTTTTAGAAAGCTCTTTCATATCCAAAGTACGATTGACCGCTCCCAAGAAATTTACATTACTGCCCGCGGATCCAATACCACTCATCAAATCGAAGCCCGGGTCATTGCTCTTGCGCTTAGTAATGCGCTCGCGCCGAAGTTTTGCGTCAGTCATTTTATGCAGCGGCGTTTTAACGGCCTCGGCTTGATCGATCACCATCGTATAGATTCTCGTGGAATTCATAGCGGCCGCAGAGCCTCCCGACTCAGCCGCTTGCTCTTGGCGCCCCGTTGTCGGGCTCGTGACACTTGGCCTATAGAGTCCTTTCAGAAAACGCTTGTATTTTTTCACTTTGTCTTCGTTGATTAGCTCTTTCTTTCTCTCCAAAAGTTTTTTTAATTTTTTCTTGTGGGCGCTCGACTCTTTTTTAAGTTGATCCTTTGCTGCTGTCCCCTTCTGGTCCTTAATCTCGGCAGTTCTTTCGCCATGGGCGGTCTTCGACGCTTTGAGATCGGCATTCAACTTCTCTAACTCGTCTACATGTTTCTGTGTACTTGGCCCCAAAACATCAAGCTTGTTGGAAGTAAGAATGCCTGTAAGAGCCGCCTGGTAATCAATCGACAACTTAACAGACCCATCCTGATTAAAATTGATATCGTGTCGTACCTGTTGAAGATATAAACCGATGCGTGTGGCACTGAGCGCCTCCTCTAGTCGTTCGAGGTCCGCCGACGTTTTGTCCGGCAGCGCTGCGCGCAGGGCGGCCCTCGGTGGAGTGGCCCAGCCCGCCACCACTTTAATTCGGAAGGTGTGGCCGTCATATTTATCGTTATAATGTTCACTAGCATCGAAATTTGCACAAGATTTGGGAGTGACCGGTTTCTTCTCGGCCTTCTTCGCCTCATTCTTTTTATTCTTTTGATCCAAAACTTGCTGCATAGTAGCAGCCGAAATTAGTAAATCTAGTGGGGCCGGCTGCTGCTTGCCGGCTGAATAATTTATCTTCTTTGTTATTACATCATACGCCCGGGAGCTTTCAAATAAATCTCTAACACTTTGAAAATAAAAAGTAAGGTTTGCTGAAATGTTGTTGTCAACTTCGGCCGGCTGCACACCGTCTAGTTTCCAGGTAAAGGATTCGAGCCCCCACCCACTCGGTCGAGTATATTCCCCCTTGGTAATCTGTTCAATATCTCCCGGATCCATAAAATTGGGGATGGGCATTTCTCGTTGGATCAGGGGCTTCAAACCAGCTTTGTCGGACTCCGCATAATCAACACGATAGATCTTGATATAGGGCACCAGAACCCCATACACAGCCGGCGTCAAATTTAAAATTTCTCGTATGGCGTCCGTACGGTTGCCGTGTTTTAATTGTGAGATCGTTGCACCGGGATCGCCCCTTAACTTTATTAAATTACCATAGATTTTATCTTCTGCATCTTTATGTTGTGTGACCCTACGAATGTTTTCAACTAAAAAGCACTGCAAATCAAAGGGGGTGAGGGACCTGTAGCCGGTGATGACCTTCTGGGCATCGGGGGTAAGGTGCGCGAGGTCGGGGCGCGCCGCGGCCTTCTTACCGGTGCCCGTCAAGCCTCCGAGTGCCGCCAGGCCCCGGGCCTGGGCTCCGGTAGGATTGTCAAGGAGGCCTGCACCGTAGAAATCTAATATTCTTTCTATCTCCTTGACAAGCGCTTGTTCCCACTTATTTTTACCGGCCATCACCGTATCTTCTTGCAGCGCACCTGCCCGGGCTTCATCGATGGTCTCAAAATGCCCAGCATCGACGTGGTCCGTGCCGCTCGCAGTGAGCATTGCTTCGCGGTATTCGAGTTCTTCCTTGGTGAGATCCTTCCTTGCCTTGAGCACGTCCTTTGATTCGGGATCTTCGTTAGATATCAAATAGCGCTTGTCTTTCTTGAGTAGATCATCGTTGGCAATAATGCTCTCTTCGATGGCTTTACCTAATGCCGCGATGGGGCCCGTACCGGCAACGAAGTCATCATAGAGTCGCAGCCATTCAGCTTTGATTGCCTCGTTTTCTGTATACCAAGGAGTACCGTCCTGTTTCACGGGAGAACACGATCCCCACCCGGACGTTCCAATGATGGTCGTTAAAGATTCAAGTGGCAGTGTGGGATAGATACTAACGCGGTCGGGGACATTTACGACGCCGATGCCCTGGGCGGCCATGCGCGCGTCCCACGCCGTCGTGCCTTTGGCGATCTTGACTGCGGTGGATCGGGGAAGCTGGGTAGGACCAGTGGGGGAAGCGATGGCGACGGTATCCTTGTTGACTCCAGCTCGGTGTGAAAGGCGCCGGTAGTCGCGGATTCTCCCTTCGTGTTCCATATTCCGCACACCTTCAAGCACCACATCCCGGACGTCCTGCGCGGTGTCGAAATTCGGATTTGCCGCGGCCAAGCGCGCGCAGGCATCCATGTCGCCCTCGATGGCGCATGCTTCAGCGTCGGCGGATGTCCAACCGTCCTGGTCCGGGTGAATTCTACGATAATAACTCACATACCCATTTGTAGCAGCAACGCCGTCGACGTCGACATCTGATTTTCCCCACGAATGCTCGTTAAGTGTAATGGCA
>Ga0098033_1001008_pt1 | contig 12005 bp, 12 predicted proteins | sample 1_EtaG_FD_75049 | JGI IMG/M metagenome (GOLD analysis project Ga0098033, IMG submission 75049) | Marine viral communities from the Subarctic Pacific Ocean - 1_ETSP_OMZ_AT15124 metaG | ecosystem: Environmental > Aquatic > Marine > Oceanic | place: Pacific Ocean | collected 2015-01-07
ATCTGGACATGATGGAACATGGGTTGCTCATCCCGGCCTTGTTCCTGTTGCAAAAGAAGTATTTGACACGTACATGAAAGGTTCAAATCAAATTGATAAACAGATTAATCGTGAAATTACTTCACGTGATCTTTTAAAGTGTCCAGATGGACTCATCACAGTTGACGGTCTAAGAAAAAATATAAATATTGGAATCCAATATATTGAAAACTGGCTAAGGGGAAACGGATGTGTTCCGCTATATAATGTGATGGAAGATGCAGCAACAGCTGAAATATCTAGAACTCAAGTCTGGCAGTGGATAAGACATCAAAAATTTGACATGAATATATTTGATAAAATTTTTGACGAAGAGCTTGTTAAGATAAGACTCGAAGTTGGAGAAGATGCATTCTCATCTGGGCAATATAGTCGTGCTGCAAATTTATTTGGGAGACTTTCAACATCTAATGAATTAATAAACTTTTTAACATTGCCAGCATATGACATGCTGGTTGGAGAAAATGATGATTGATGATAACGGATACTGTATTATTTGTGCAAAGCACGAGAATCAGTGCACGTGCGGGGACGAAGAATGTGAGAAACCCAGCAGATGGTCTGGAATTAAACGAGACTGGACATCTAGAGATGTCAATACTCTTCGAGGAAGAGTTAAAATAGAATATTCTCTCGCTGCCCAGGGCGCAAGAAAATTATGGAATTCTCTCAATCAAGAAGAGCCCGTTGCTGCACTTGGTGCACTCACTGGAAATCAAGCTGTCCAGCAAGTCAAGGCAGGTTTAAATGGGATATATGTTAGCGGCTGGCAAGTCGCTGCTGACGCCAATCTTTCTGGGCAGACATATCCTGACCAGAGTCTATATCCAGCAAATAGTGTTCCAACACTAGTAAAGAGAATTAATCAGTCCCTGCATAGGGCAGATCAAATTGAAAGCTCAGAAGGTATTCAAACCAGAGACTGGATGGTTCCAGTTATAGCAGATGCTGAAGCCGGCTTTGGAGGACCATTAAACGCATATGAGATGATGAAAGCCATGATAGAAGCAGGCGCAGCAGGGGTTCACTTTGAAGATCAGCTTTCTTCTGAGAAAAAGTGTGGGCACCTTGGGGGAAAAGTTTTATTGCCAACATCGCAGTTTATTAGAACATTAAAAGCTGCACGGCTAGCAGCAGACGTCATGGATGTCCCAACTGTTTTAATTGCCAGAACAGACGCAAATAGTGCAAAGCTGATAACATCTGACATAGACCCGAGAGATCATGAGTTCTTAATGGGAAGTAGAACCCCTGAGGGATTTTATAGAATTACAGGGGGAATTGATTGTGCTATTGCAAGAGGGCTTGCTTACGCTCCTTACGCAGACATGCTATGGTGTGAAACTTCAACTCCAAATATAGAAGAAGCTCAAAAGTTCGCCGACACTATTCATGAAAAGTTTCCAGGAAAGTTGCTTTCATATAATTGCTCACCTTCGTTTAACTGGAGAAAGCACCTGGATGAAGTGACAATTGCAACATTTAGACAGCAGCTTAATAAGATGGGCTACAAGTTTCAGTTCGTAACACTTGCAGGATTCCACTCTCTTAATCATTCAATGTTTGAGTTATCTAGAAAATACAAGGACTATTCAATGTCCGCGTATGTAGAGCTTCAGGATGAAGAGTTCATGTCTGAACATTTCGGGTATACTGCTACAAAGCATCAGAGAGAAGTCGGAACTGGATACTTTGATTCTGTAAAAGAAGCAATTATGGGCGATGATGTATCATCGACTCTTGCGCTGAGAGGATCTACGGAGTCAGATCAGTTTGACTAGGATTTTAATATGAGATCAATAGATCTATACGGCGACAATATTGGCAGTGTTGAGTACATTGAGCACATGGGCTCTGATCTAACAGTTGTTAATAGTGCACGTGTTAGCTTTGGTAAGAATAAAGAAGAGATAGACGAAAAAGATGAGAAGCTTATTCGATATCTCATTAAGCACAGGCATACATCGACGATGGAGCATAATGCTGTTACTTTTCGTTTCTGTGTTCCTCTTTTCGTACGCAGCCAGCATCATCGTCATCGAACTTGGTCATATAATGAGATCTCGCGCCGCTATACCGATGTAGATATTAGATTCTATGAACCGTCTTCTTTTAGATCGCAGCATAAGTCAAACAGACAAGCATCAAATATAAATGATCTCTCTAACCCTGTTCTTAGTGGCGGGTCTGATTGTGATGAGATGGTCTCTTTGCATCATTCCATGTGTCTTAATTTGTACAATGATATGATTAAACACGGAGTTTGTCGAGAACAAGCAAGAGGGGTCCTTCCTCAAAACATGTATACAGAATATTACGGAACAGTCAACTTGAACAATCTTCTGAAGTTTATTGATCTCCGAACGCATGAAGGTGCGCAGTGGGAGATACAAAAGGTCGCGGAGGCTTGTCTAGATATCGCCGCAGATCTCTGGCCGGTTACAGTTAGTGCCTACAGGAAGATAAGGCATGAGTAATATAGTACTGTTTGATATGGATGGAACATTAACTCCCGCAAGAAAGAAAATAAGCAAGAAAATGGTTAGTGCAATAATTGATCTTCTAAACTATGCAGAGGTCGGCATCGTAACCGGAAGCGGCTTAGATTATTTAAAAGAACAGTGCGCTGATCTATGGAATGATTCAAGATTTCTATCATCTGATGATAAGCTGTGGGATATTATATTGCTACCATGCAATGGAACACAGTTATTGAACTGGAATGGAGATGGCTGGTCGTTATCATATGAGATATCCATGAGAGATGAGCTAGGAAATGAAGCCATGGATAGGTTATTTCAAGGGATATCATATCTCCAGACAAAGTATATTGATGACTATTTTGGAATAAGTCCTCTCACTGGTCATTTTATCTCAAGCAGGGGATCATTAATTAATTGGTGTCCAATTGGAAGAAATGCCAATGATAAAGATAGGGAAAGCTTTATTAAGCTTGACGATGGGTATCAAGTAAGGCTGAGAATGATGGATCAATTATTATCATGGATGGCCAGCTACCATATTGAAAATATAACTGTAGCACTGGGTGGCAGCACATCTCTTGATATCTACCCTGATGGGTGGGACAAGACTTATTCATTAGATCATTTTAGCGATGATGCCACTCAGTGGTTTGTTGGAGACAAATGCAAGGGAACTGGAAATGATAGATCAATTTATGAGAAACTTTTAAAGTCTGGAAGATCATTTGAAACATCAGGCCCAGCTGAAACAATTAAAATAATTCGTGATAAAATTATCCCAGGCATTATAAAATAGATTATGGATCAAAAATAGCTGCCACTGTAGCTCAGCTGGTAGAGCAGTGCTCTTGTAAAGCACCGGTCGGAGGTTCGAGTCCTCTCAGTGGCTCCATACAAATTAGGATAATGTAAAAATGGGAATGATGTTTCAAACAAAAGATACTTTAATTCGTCCAAACTGGAAAGAAGTTGGAATTTGGATCGGTATGCTTTTAATTATTATTTCAACAGTGGTATTAGTGTGGATAGGAGATTCAAACTTGTATATAGGTGCCCAGAATGCGGAGCTTCCGTAATTTGGTCACTTAACAATCTCAGGGCAGGAGCAACGTCTTCTATACGATGTGCGAATAACATGGCTGTGTCTAAAATTGACTGGAAGCCAGAAGTTGCAACATTTTGTTATTGGACCGGCATTGCACGACGTAAGAAAAATGGTGATGTCAAGCTTTTTCATAATGATGGAATTACTCTTCTTAGTCCCCTTTATAAATCTTTAGATATTTATAGTAAGAGGAAAAAGTAATGGATAAAGATTTTTATAATGAGGCATCTTCAAATAAATTAGGGTGGAAGCCATCCTGGTTTGGATGCGACGAATTTGACGTAAGTCTTGTCAAAGCCGTTCAGAAATGGCAAAGAGCTAACGGTCTTACAGGTGACGGTCTTGTTGGACCGATGACATTTAGGAGAGTATGGACGGATAGAGAAGCTAATATTTCTTCATATGTTCCCAGACCATCCGTAATTCAAGGCCAATCAGACAAATATATTGTTCATAATGGACAATTTTTTCCAATTGAATGGGACAAAGTCATTCTTTGGGATGAGCCCCTCGGGCTAAAATCTAAGAAGGGGTGCTATACAGACTATTCTGGCAAGCCAGATCGTAATCCCACAATGTTTGTAAATCATTGGGATGTATGTCTTAGTGCAGAATCATGTTCACGAGTTCTTAATAGCAGAGGAATCTCAGTTCACTTTTGTCTAGATAACGACGGAACGATATATCAGCTTTTAGATACACAGCACAAGGCGTGGCATGCTGGAATTAGCAATAATGTGGGAGGAAATCCCAAAGGGATAGGGATTGAGATCTCAAATGCGTATTATCCAAAATATCAGGACTGGTATGTTAGAAATGGATTTGGAGAAAGACCCCTTCAAGAGAATGGTCTAGTTCATGGAAGAACTCTCGATCCCTTTTTATGGTTTTATCCAGTTCAGCTTGAAGCGCTAAAGGCATTGTGGAAGGCAATTCATATTGGTATTGGAATACCTCTAGAATATCCAGAAAAATCTGATGGTAGTTTTTCTACAACAGTTCACAAAGATTGTGAACGTGGTATATTCAATGGATTTTGCAATCATTATAATTTCACTAAAGGAAAGATTGATTGTGCGGGCCTCGACATTCCTGGCTTGATTGAAGAGATCAAACAAACACCGATATATTGTCTAGATAGATAGATTTTTTAAGGAGCTCAGCGTGAATTTATTAGAGTATGTGTGGTTAGATGGAAATAAGCCTCAAGGGCTTAGAAGCAAGATAAAAGTTATTAATGAATGGGACGGATCACTTGATAGTGTTCCGGCATGGAACTTTGATGGATCATCAACGAATCAGGCTCCGGGAGATGAGTCTGAGAGATCTTTAATTCCAGTGAGAACATATAGGTTTAGAAATAAATTTCTAGTGCTATGTGAAGTATTTAACCCAGATGGAAGCTCACATGAAAGTAATACTAGAGCCAGCCTAAGATCATTCTTAAATTCTCATCCCGAGCAGTTGTCATGGTGGGGATTTGAACAGGAATATTTTATAGTGCAAGATGGAAATCCCATAGGATTTACTAATACACCTGGACCGCAAGGACCATATTACTGCAGTGTTGGCGGAGATAAGGCAATAGGTCGCCCGCTTGCAGAGCATCATATGTTATCCTGCCTAGCAGCAGGATTAGAAATAACGGGAATCAATGCAGAAGTAGCACCGTCGCAGTGGGAATATCAGTGCTTTTCTAAAGATCCGCTTAAGGCGGCTGATGATTTAATAGTATCGAGATATATTTTAGCTGCTCTAGCAGAAGAGAGGGGCTTAGATATTGATCTGTCACCCAAGCCAGTGAAGGGAGACTGGAATGGTAGCGGCTGTCATACGAATTTTAGCACAGAGACTACAAGAGAGTCCGGAGGAAAAGAATATTTTGAAAGTCTCCTGCTAACACTTGATAAAAGACATGATATTCACATAGCAGGATATGGTGAACTTAATCATGAAAGGCTGACAGGATTTCATGAGACTCAAAGCATTGATACTTTTAGCTGGGGCGTTGCAGACAGGGGAGCATCAATTAGAGTTCCCAATGAAACATTTAATAATAGGTGGAATGGATATCTAGAAGATAGACGACCTGCATCTAATTGCGATCCATACACGGTAGTCAGATTAATTTCTGAAGCTGTTGACATAACCAACGAGAATTTTTAGAAAAAATACAGCATTTTACAATTAGTATTTCATTTTTTATTATTAAAATGAGGTATTAATTGTTTCCTTTTGTCTAACCAATAACTTAGCTTTTTTTAAATCTATCTTAAAGATGATTGTAATAATGAATCTTTTTGATGCGTTTTCTACAATGCTATGGTTAGAAATTGGGTGGGCAACAGAGGCAAATCCGTTCATGCTATGGACTATAAACATGGGCGTTAGAGAATTTATTCTTGTGAAGACATTTCTAGTTTTATTATCAGTTCTTCTTTTATGGCGACTAAGAAGTGTATTTCTTGCTCGCGTGCTAGTGATGCCAGTTGCATGTCTCTACATCTATGTCAGTATTGTTCATATAGTAGCCTTTTTCAGACTAGCACATGTGGCTGGTAGCGGGGAAATGCTATGACTATGAATTTTGCTATTTTATTTTTTATATCAAGCGTTATAGCATGTGCATGCTTTTCACTTGGTCGTGTTGTTGGAAAATGGGATGAACAACACGATCAGAAGAATAAAAGTAGAAAATTAAAAAATATTGAAATTGATCTATCAAATTTTGATTTTGAAAAACTTTATGAAAATCATCCAGATCCAGATGTAATTGACGCAGAATTTGAAGACGTTGTTTATGACTTGCAAGCATACAAGGATAAAAAAGATAGAGAGAGATCGATTGAGATTGATAATCTTTCTAACTATGAAATAATGTTTTCTAAAAGAGACGGACAATTTGTTAAGGTGCCAAAAGAAGTTGCAGATCTCATAAGACACATAAAGGAGAGGTATGACCGCACATAATGATACAGCTTCTAAGATTGTCAGATAGCTGTTCTAGAGCATCTATAAGAACATCCAAGTATTATATCAAGCTGCAATGGAGAGATACACCAGAGCTGCTATATGGGATAGGAAAGTATGGTTCTGATGACTATCGAATAATAATCTGTGTAATACCCTTTTTATTTGAAAAAATATACGGAGAGATAGATAAGGCTGCATAAGTATTAATGAGGGCGAACCGTGCTGTATTTATCATTCTTATTCCATCTCCTTGTGGGTCATCCGCGTGTAAATTTTGGCGGAATCTATCCAATAGTTGATATAGTGTTTAGAACAAACTCTTCAGTTGAAAACTAATAGAATATCACTGTCTTCATAGATAATTACTATTGAAGGTTTTTTATATGAAGATTACTAGATTACAATTAAGCAGGCTTATTAAAGAGGAGATTATTAAAGAATCTCGATACTTTGGAATGTCTGTTGAAGACGTTCTTAAATTTTTCGACACATTTAGTGATAATATATGGATCTTCTTTGACACCGAGACAATGGGATTTAAACCTCATGAGCAACAGCTTACAGAAATAGGCGCTGTTGCAGTCAATCCTAAAGGCTGGGCTGGCGAAGCCGAAGTATTGGGAACATTCAATGAAAAGATAAAGTTGAATCCCGATACCATTGATAGACTTCAGAAGGATAAGGCACTAACTCCTGAAGAGAGAGCTGCAAGAGGGAGAAATCTTACCGGACCCGAAATATTGGCGATGACGAGGTATGGTGAAAGTGGAGGAACGTATAAGGATGAGCAAGAGGTACTTGATGGATTCTTGTCATTTGTAAGCTCATATCCGAATCCCGTACTAGTTGCGCAGAATGCTTCATTTGATATGGAGTTTATATCAGTAAGATCAGGCGGTAAGCTTGGAAGATACCCAGTTATAGATACAATGAGAATAATGCAGCTATTTTTAATACCAGCGCTAAGATCCCTAAGGGATGACGACGGCGACGAAGAGGCTAGAGAGCTGCTAACAAAAATTAAGAGAAGGGGAAGATATTCTGCTTCAATGGGAGTTGTTTCTGGAGCCTATGGAATATCCATAGATGAATGGCATAATGCTCTTGCAGACGTAAAGATGCTGATGGCTTTGTTTCAGCATGTTGTGGATTCTTTAAGAAAGGGTCAGGGTGCAGACATAAGGTCTGGACAGGCGTATGCAATGAAGCAGATTAGAAGAAGAAGATAGGGCTGTATTTCGAGCAATTGCATAATAGTTATAGACGGCTAGGAGATCCTTACAGTGAAAATTAAAGAATCAGGATTAAGAAGAATAATAAGAGAAGAGCTTAGAAGATCTCCGATCACAGAAGCTGTCCATACATCTCCTGGAGATCCTTATGAGTATAGATCAAGAGGAAATTCTGTCTGGCACGCAAGAAGAAAACAAAATAAGGAAACAGGCGAATCTATTCCCACAGGATCAAGGGGCAGGTGGGTTCCTATTACTACAGCCTCTACTATTGAAAAGCTGAATAGGAGATATATTGCTGGTGCAAGTGCAAGTGCAGCCACACCCACACCCACATCTGCTTCAGCCGGAGCACGTACACCCACAGCTGCTCCGTCCCAACCCTCACCAGACTTTCCATTTACATCACGCGATCAGATTGAGGGAAATCGATTTAGGGCTTGGATGCACAGACAACATCCAGAAGCAGTTGCAAAGTCAGATCTAGATCTAGACATACAGGGATCACCATCAAATAGATACATGAAGCAAGCGTGGGAAAGATACGGCGGTGAGTATATGAGATCACAGTCGGCTAGTGAAGAAGAGAGAATAGCGGGAGAGGAACAAGCTGCTGTTGACGCAGAAACGGCAGAGTATGAACAATTGAGCTGGCTTGAAAAGAGAAAGAAAGACTTTGGCGACTGGTGGGATACTGGATCTGGTGATACTGGTGATACAGGAGACACTGGACTGGGAGGCGACGACGACGACTCCGGCGATGAGTATGGTGATGATGAAGTCGTATATCATGAAAATCTTCCATTTTCTGATCCCGGAACAAAGATGAAAGATGAGGATCTACTCAAGCAGGGACAAGAGGTCAAGGGAGTATGGAGGTGTGATTCTACACACTGTGCTCAATATGTCTCTGATACTCTAGATTCCGGCCAGGGCAATGCGTGGCATGCCCACACATATACAAATCCCACGCTCGAGTCGGCATTTAACGATTCAGCTTCTCAAAATAAGGATAATCTCGCATCAATATTTACTGACTTAAACAGAGAGGGCGGGAGAGGAAGTGACTCTGACGTCAAGAGAGCTGTTACAAGTGTGATTCCACCTAAGTCAAGATGGGGAGATCTTCAGATAGGAGATGTTGTTGGAATGTATTATCATCCATCAGATCATCACTCAACTGCATTTTTTGAAGGAGGGAGCGGATATAGTCTTTCAAAAAATAGTGAAGTAGCTGGTCCATTCTTCATAAGAAAGGATACAGGTGAACCTTGGTCACGATCAGATCTTGGACAAGATGTTGAGTTTGTTCCTGGAAGTACGCTATCTGGCGGAAAGGGTTTTGGAATGAATACTCACCTTGGGTTTGTTGGAGCAAAATATGATGGTGAGCCGATCATATTTCATAATATTCATGGAAGAGTTGATGCGACACCCCTTCGTGCAATGGGAAGAACATCCGCTATAGTTTGGGCAAAAACACCGAGTCAGCAAATTTCTGAATTTTTTCAAAAAAAAAAATCTTCTAGCCTGAATTATCTCATAGAGTCATCTAATAAGGCAGAAATCATAGACACCGTCCTTAAAGAGATAAGGCCATCTGCTCCGAAACTTGCTCAGATGTTAAAGGTGTCTCAAGCACAATTTGAATTACTCCTCGCCACAGCAATTCTAGTAGGTGATAGAGAGAGTGATCTTGGCACTGGGGATAGATATAAATACCACCCAAAGCATGGAAATATAGTTCAAACAGCAGCTTCTGAACTTAACAAGGTGTGGAGAGATATGACGGGCATCAATATCAGTACTCCAAACCCTCTAGTTGGAATGAGGGTTCCAGGAACACAGTACAAAGTGCCAGAGATAAGCGCGGATACATCAGTCGGCCCAACACAGATCAAATATGGCACGGCTGAGGCGGATCTTCCTCCTGAGTATAGGGAGGAGATTGGTGTAACACGACCTCACGATTTATCAGATATGACAAAAGCAGTTCTCGCTGCAGTTGGATTGTTAGCAATGTATTATCAGCGTTCAGTAAAAATTGGCCTGAGCACTTCTAGGCCAGGAGTAAATTCAGGTCATAGATGGACATCTTCTGGAAGAGCAGCTCTCGATATGGCGATCGCAGCATATAACGGCGGAGCCGGTAGGATATCAAACTACTGTGGATCCAAGAAGGAAAAGTCTAAATGTAAGAAAGGAGATGCTGGATGGGTAAGGAATTATATTCCCGCCTCTAAAAGATTTGGAATGGGGTATGTTGATGAGGTAACAAAAGCGCTACCAAGCATGCATTCAAAGGTTAAAACTATGATGAGAGCGAGACAAGCATGAAAATTACAGAATCAAGCTTAAGAAGAATCATCAGAGAGACAGTGATCTCAGAATGGTATAGGAATGCTGGAGAGGGGGATGATGATGATCCCCATGCTGATGATGATATAGTCTTATGGGATGGCCTTCCTAAAAATGTCAAGATAATTTACTCAACAAGAGACCCTAGTGAAGAGGCAATCGTGGGTCTTTGTGATACAGAGCAGTGTGCACAATTTGTTAGCAATACGCTTAATAAATGGCAGGGTAACTCATGGTTCGCTCACAGTAGCGCAAAAAGATCTGTATTCAATAATAATGTCAGAGCATATCGTAATCAGCTCGCCGAATTATTCTCAGAGCTAAATGCAAAAGGAGGTGCTGATGCATCAGATAATGAAAAAGTTAAATCTGTTGTTCGCCCAATGATTCCATCATCTCCTCCATGGGCAGACTTGAAGCTGGGTGATGTTGTGGGCCTGTGGTATGATCCGTCATCATGGGCTGCTAGGGTATTTTTTGAAGCTGCAACCGGAGTGACACAGAGAAGCGGCTATACAGCCAGGGGAGGATCAGGACCTTATTTCCTAAGGGCTGATAACGGAAAACCATGGAATCCATCTATGCTAGGTAAGGATATAAAGTTCAAGCCCGGCAAGACTATGAGAGGTGGAAAGTCATTCGGAATGAATACACATCTGGGATTCGTCGGCGGAATAAGAAATGGCGAGCCAATCATATTTCACAACATCCACCATTTAGTGTATGCGACCCCACTATCAGCCCTGTCACCTTCAGAGAGCATGGTTGTCTGGACAAAGTAATTTTCATTCATGTAAATTAGATATCAGCGATGGTATAATAGATCTGAGAGACATCTATAAACTACTATTGAAGTAAGTGATGAAAAATGAATAGATCTTGTATCTTAGTGCTATCTGCACTGTTATCTTGCACAGTATCAGGAGACTCTTTTTCTCGTGGTGATAAAATAGATGAGCTTCACGGAGTAGCTATCTTTTATAATGGCGATACTGGAAGCACTTCTGGCAGAAACTTATCAGATGATGGCTATAATTTAGGGCTCAAATATCAATGTGTTGAGTTTGTTAAAAGATACTACTTTGAACGATTTAATCATCGAATGAAAGAGACATATGGTCACGCAAGAGACTTTTACGATTCAAATGTCGAAGATGGTCAAGTGAACAAAGATAGGGGACTTATTCAATTCTCAAATGGTAGCGTGTCTAAGCCAGCTGTTGGAGATCTTATAGTGTTTGGAAGTTCACCCTTTAATGTATATGGGCATGTAGCTATTGTATCAAGCATTAATAAGCGTACAATTGAAATAGCACAACAAAATGCAGGATACTTTTCTTCTAGAGTATCAATTCCGATAGTTAGTGTGGGCGAAAAATGGTTCGTGTCAGATCCAAGAACTCTTGGCTGGCTAAGAAAGGAATAAATTAATGCTAATAGCTCATGCTCCTGCAGGATATTTACTGACTAAAACTTTTGCCATGTGGTCATCAAAAAATAAATGGTTATATTTTTTAGCCGGGATATTTGGATCAATAGCACCAGATATTGATGTAATATATTTCTGGTTCTATACTAATCATTCAGTCTCTCATCACAGATACTGGTCTCATACTCCTTATTATTGGATGATTATTTGTGCATGCTTTCTTATTCCCGCTATATTGATTAATAGAAAGTTATTTTTTACAGGATTTTTGTTCTTTTCTAATGTATTCCTTCATCTATTTCTTGACACAATTGTGGGAGGAATTATGTGGAATTACCCTAACGATAATGTATTAATGAGACTTATTACAGTTCCAGCTAAATTAA
>Ga0098033_1001009_pt1 | contig 11997 bp, 19 predicted proteins | sample 1_EtaG_FD_75049 | JGI IMG/M metagenome (GOLD analysis project Ga0098033, IMG submission 75049) | Marine viral communities from the Subarctic Pacific Ocean - 1_ETSP_OMZ_AT15124 metaG | ecosystem: Environmental > Aquatic > Marine > Oceanic | place: Pacific Ocean | collected 2015-01-07
GAGATCGTCCATCCTGAGGGATTCTAGACGTTTTTGGAGGCCCTCTACGTCATGCTGGTCAGTAGTTTCGGGTCTCGGGACCATCACGAGGTCAAACACGGGAATCACGGGTGACTCCAGCCCCTCGGCATCCCTCCGGACGATAACGGATTTGCCTGTCTGGTCCATGAACGTCTCCACCATTCGCTTCTCCAACGCCTGTGTGAATATCTCGTCCAGTTCCCCGGCGTCTATCCTCACCTCGACGGACTTGGTCTGCCGGGGCGACGTGACAAATCCGCCGGACAGGCACACGACCCCCTCCTTCACAACGATGGGAGGCAGTTCCCCCACGTCTATCCCGCGCAGCTTTTTTCGGACCATCTTCTTATCCAAGTCTGCGGGGTTCAGAGTAATATCTCTGTCCTCCAATTCGTTCGACACAATCACGTACGATTCCATCAGTGTATCCCGCCGAATGGGGGTCGCCACGCCAACCATCCTCTTCCTCACCGACTCGCCATCCACTCGGCTCTTGCGGTACAACTGGTTCATTCGTTCGCGCAGATTCTTCAGGTCGCGCTTGCTGAGCGACTTCACGTTGTCAGCGTTTATGTCCTCGATTCTCATTTTCTCTCCCTTATTCCAATGCCTCTTTAAGTTTACTCAAAATTCGTTCAAGTTCCCGTTCCGCCCAACCGTACGACTTTCCGAATGCGGCGGCTACCGCCGTACACGAACACCCTTCCCAAAATCTCATCCTCACTATTTTCCTCTCCTTCTCATCCAATCTCCCCATCAGATATTCAGTATTCTCCACCCGTTCAATTTCCGCGAACCCACCATCGGTTTCCAGTTTCCGCTCCTCGTCCTCGCCGGTCCAGTTCCAATTCGTCAGGGTCCTCGGTTTGACCTTCTTCGGTTTCTTTCTCTTCGGCAACAGGGACAACCTGCGCAGGGAAGCAACCAGCTCCGTCTCGGCGTAATACAACGCGCCTTTCGGCCAGTGGCCGTTGAGGGAGTTGGTAATATCGGGATACCTGTCGAACACCTTGACCATCACAAGGTACGCCTCGGACGACACCTCGTCACCGTGGATTCTAAGGATGTTCCTCCACTTCGATTTTTCACAGACCCTCTGGGTTATGTCCCTTGCGAAGTCAACCAGTTTTTCTTTTTGTTGATCGGTCATTTTTCATACACATCCGTGGCCCTTACATAGGAACCGCTAAATTGATATTTCAGATTCCGCAGGAACTCCTCTCCTTCATAAAACCAATATTCCCGGCCTTGCTTACCAAGAATGGGCTTGTCAAAAAGACTATAAGCATCGGCAATCTGTTTTGTGCCTTTCAATATTTGTATCGTTGAGCCGTCCCAACCAAGCGTGAGGAACTTTCGCTGGCCCTTCTCGGTCGTCTTTAGGAAGTCAACTCTTTTCATATTCCCTCCATCATCCATTCTGGCTTACCGGCCTTCACGCCCTTCCCTTTCAAAGTCTCCGCGAAGAACTTCGGTCTCACCAAGTGATCTAGCCGTACGGCTGCATTAGATGGTCCCCCCGGCTTCAATGCCTCCGCTACAATCTCAGCCCGTTGAAACACAGAATCAATCTCTGGTTTACTAAGCAATGATTCCAACTTCACCGACACCGCCTTCCGATTTGCTATAAACTGATCCACCCTCTTCCGCAACAACGCGGGGGATTTATCTGGAAAACTTTGTTGAAACCCAAAAATGGTCTTCAAGCGTGTCCCGCTCTCCTCATTTGACAAACCCTTAGCGTGCATTCTCCTCATGAAATATTTATTTGATGGAAAAGCCAATCCATTATCTATTGCGACAGGCGACGCCCCGCCCCTCACCGACTTATACAAAATATTACCGGGGTGTCTATCTGTGTTGCCTATAATCACGTCGAAGACGGTAAGTTTCATCTTGTCTGCGGCCTTCACTTCCGTAACCGAACCAAATGCTTGGGCTTCCTTTACTTCGTCCACCCACTTCTGCACTGAACCCACTCCCCTACCTCCACCAAACCCCGGCCCTATTTTTCCCTCTTTTATCACAGTCTTCGGCACTAGATTGAACTTCAACTCCTCGTCCACTATACTGGCGGCGACTTCGCGCTTGTAATAAGTCCCTCCCGGTATCCCTCCCCGCATATCTCCCATCTCGCCCTTCGCGGGTTTGAATATCCCGTCGCCGTCGCCGCCAATGTGAACCTTCTCACTCATATTTACTCCTCCCCCGAGGTTACGCTGAGAGGAAATCCCGCCCGAGGAAAAAGCGTCCTTCCTTGGTGCCCTTGGTTTTCTAGGTACTTTCGGTTTCGGAATCTTCGGCGCAGCAACCGCTCCGGCTTCAGCTCCACCACCGGCCTCCGGAGCAGCGGCGGCAGCACGCCCACCACCGGGAATGAATGGAATACCTGTTCCCGGCTTCTTCGTCGGAGGAGCCACGGGAGGTTTCGGGGGAGGAGTTACAGGTGGTTTCTTCGGGGGAGCTACGGGTGGTCCCACCGCGGGTCCCTTCGGAGCGCGCTCGTATTTCCTTATCGGCCTCCAAGTACAGCGGCAATTTGGATGAACCGGGATCAACCCGCTACCTCCTGCCAGCGTATACACGTGACCGTCGTAACCAAGGCACTCGATACAAGCGTCAGCAGAAGCCTCGTACACCATCCGCTTCACTCCAGCCTCCTTGTATCCCTGAATCGTTCCAGCACTCATCGCTCTGGCCGTTTCGGTCCGGGCGATCATCTCACCACGGTATCTTATTGCTTTGTTTTTATACCGCTCTAATTTTGCCGGGATGTTCTTCGCGCCAGCCTCCTCCAGTTTCAATTTGAGCCGATCATACACCTTCATCTGAGAATTGTTCAGCCCTATCAACGGCCTGATGTTCCTGCCTATGGTGGGAATGCTCTGCCCCTCGGCAATCCCACGCGAAATCAATCCTTGAAGCGAGGCCCTTGTTTCGTTCGATATGTTCTGGACGAGCAGGTTGGTGTGCTTCGCCGCCCACGCCACCGCCCGCTCGTTCGTCACGTCCCACGCGAAGGTCATCTGACCCAGCTTACCGGCCTGACCCATCGCCTCCCCGTAGACTTTCATGTAATGGTTACCAGTGTATCTACGTCCCCGGTTCTTGATGCAGTTCCAATCCACCAGCGGGCTGATAATCGTACTCACACGCACGTTTGTGAATGGACTTGCTTTATCAAACTCCTCGGCCAGTTCGTCGGCTGCAAACTCCGCGAGGTACTTCTCCAGCAGGGTCTTCGGAGGCCACTCCTCAACAGGCTCCAACGTACCCAACACCGGCTTCGCCCCACGTATCATCTGTTCCTCAACACCGTACAGAATCGCATTGTTCATCAATGTCTGCCACGCACGCACGGAGCGATACATCGACCGCACGTTCCGCCGGTAGATACGAAGGAACTTCTTATGCGTCGCTGTGGTACGTTGCTTTTCCAGATGTATATCCAGACAAGTCACCCGCTTGTAAACTCCTCATGTCGATCTCTCTCGCACCATAGAACGCCACCATCATCTCCGTCAGCAGATCACCCGTCATACTAACGTGATCCGCGCTGTGTTTACCCGGAGGGACAAACTGCATCAGACTCACCACTCCCGGCGTCGTCACGTACTTCATACCATCGCCTCGCTAATTCCCTCACGCCGTTCGCGCCATTCCTGTGGTCGGACGCGATCGCGGAATATATGTAATGCATAACGTCGCTATCTGCTTTTGCCCTTTCGTTTGGACTTGGCATTCTTCTTCTCCTTCGGGGGAGTCCAGAATGAGAATCCCTCGCCGTTCTGATCTACGAACCTGTCGTTGCTCGGAATCTTGGGTTTCTTTTTCTTGGCCATTCTACTTCTCCTAAAAGTTTATCTCGTCAGTCAGTTTTTCCTCGTACCGAATCCCGAAGTCACCGGGGTATGGTTTGGTGTGGTCGAAAGCCCCTGTGACAATCTTGAAAGGGATTCCATCGGGAAACGCAAGGCAGCACAAGGTCTTCTTCTTGTTCTGAAGGAACAGACAATTTAAACACTGAGCAGACATCATAGTCCAAACTCCTCAAATAGTTTTTTCGCCGAGTTCCGAACAAGGTCGTCCCGGCCATTCACGTGAAGTGCATAATTCTCGGCAAACCACTCGTAGGGACTCTCCTCCCCGTACTTCGTCGCTACTTTCCATCCACCCAAGTCCGTCATCTTTCGTCCTCCCACCGCATCCCTTATTATATCTTCCATATGAGCGTGTCCTCCTTTAAGTCCCATCTGCTGATGGATGTGATGTCCGAATTCGTGGTCCATCATGACATCCACCCTCTTCTGCCCGGCCTCAAAGTAGCGGGGGGAAATCTGCGGACGAAGATCAGCGGGGTCTGTTGGTTTCCATTTGATGGGGGGATTGAGAATAATCTTCTCCGCCTGTTTCGCCGTCATGGGTTGCAGGTCCATAATTTGTTTACTCACATAGTTAATCTCACCCGAAAGAGGTTTCATCCTCTTAACCAAAACTCTCATTTTTGTCTTTATCCCCGGAGGAATTCCTAGGCCGGTTGGATACTTATCCGTAAGGTCCATCAACTCTTTGCTTAATCTGCTAAACGTCGCCTCTACTTTATCCCTGTTCTTGATAAGCTTGGCGAGTCGTTCCTTCTTCGTTAAAATCTGGCGAGGCGTCTCTTTCATCAACCTATTCACTGCTTTCTTGTCGACGCACAGGATACCGTCACCCATCGCCATCAAGGCATCCGGGCGGCCTTTGGGCATCGTAGTTGTTACGGATCGGATTCGAGGAATCTTTAACTTATCACTCTTTTTCGCCAACCTAATAAGTTCCTGATTCACATGGTTCGCGGAGTCTACCGACAGTCCCGTATACTTCACCTTTCCCCACTTACGAAGAGACGCGGCGTCTCTATATAAAGACTGATATTCGATGGGACTCTGCGCCCTTACAATCTCCGTCGCGAACCTCTCGGCCTCCTTGACGGACTTGGCGGCGTGGTATGTAGGAACATCAGCCACAGTCACCGCAGGAACATCATACGGTCTTCCGAGCGGCGACCTCACCGCCGCGGTGGTACGTGCAGTAGCCGAGGGCATCTTGGTTCCTATCTCCACGGCTCTCGTCGCCGCGGGCTTCCCAACTTCTTCCAGCGTAACAACGGTGGTCCTAATTTTCCTGCGATCAATGTCAATCACTATCTTCTGTTCCGACTTAACCAACTTAAACTTCGTTCCCTTTCTAAACAATATCTCTTTTTCGGTTCCAAGTTCGGTAGCGAAAGAAATATCTCTGCCAGTCTTGCTTTTGATTTTCAATAAAACACTGTTTTCTTTCCACAAAAAACCCGCAGCCGTCTCAGAACTAGCCGACGACGAAGTAAAAGCCTTCGTAGTAAGTCCTCCGGACCTTTCCAATTCCTTCAAAAAGGCTTTGTACTCGTCACCCTTTTTCCAAGCCATCCCTCGATAGGCCGCTCCTTCGTATACTGGAGCTGTTCTCATTCCCCGTTTCATAAGGGCAATCTGTTTTCTGACATACTTTCTCTTATCCAGAAAAGCCTTAAACTCTGAAGCATTAGGATTCATTTGATATTTTCTAATACCAGTAAAGTCGTCTAGTGACCACTTAGAAAATGCTCTATATTCATCGACGGTCAGGCTCTTCGCCCATTGTTCGGGAGTCAACTGCGGTTTCGGTTTCGGAATTACTGGTTTCGGAATTACTGGTTTCGGAATAACCTTGGGAACGGCCTTGGGGACTTCCTTCAGTTTGACGAGGGTGGCGGGGACTTGGACAGTTCGATCATACAAAGCAGGAACCGAAATCGTCTTCTTGCTGACAAACTTGAGTTTGGTGCCCTTACTAAACAAAACCTCCAACTCCGCACCACGCGTCCCCGGACCCTCTCCAGAGAACCCGCCGCTCAACCAAGAAATATCCACACCACTCTTTCCTTCTATCTCCAAAAAGACCTTCCCTTCCCCTTTCATAAACTTCCTCGCAATGTCCCTGTCCTGCGTGGAAGAAGCGAACGCCTTTGTGGTAATTCCGCCGTTCCGCTCTATCTCCTTTACAAAGTCTTCTGCCTTATCCACTGTCTTCCACCCCACGCCGCGGTAACTCACACCGGAATACTTAGGTGCTTTTTTCATCGTTGCTATCATCGACTTGACGTTATTCTTTATCCGTTCAATTTCTTCTTTAGATGGTAGGAAATTACGAAGAGACTGATGCGCTACCTTTAAGCCCTCTACTCCATCCAGTTGATATGCCCTTATATACTGGTAACGATAACCGAGCCAATCTTCAACAGGAAGATACTGTTCTTTCGTCAAAGTCTTCGCCCACTGCTGAGGAGTCAACTTGCCTTCCACCGGCACCGCGCACGCGGGCGCGGGCGCAGCCTTGCGAAAACGAATCGCAATCTTCGCGTCGGCAAATATCTTAGTCAGCGGATTCTCTAAGATGATTCCTGTTTCAACCACTTCAAATAATTCCTAACATTGATAAACATCGCCGGAAATACCAGCATCAACAATCCGTATACCTGCTTATCAATCGCCACGTAAATCCACCCAACCTCACCGAGCATAAACAACAGATGCCCGTTTTTCCTTTTGTTGCCCACCATCCAAGCAGCAAGCAGTTGCACGATTCCTGCTATCCAATCAATCGTCCTCGTCCTCATCTTCCCACTCGTCAAACGGCGTTGCTTCAGTCCACCCGTACCCCGGCAGTTTCACCTCCATCGGCGCGCTCTCCACGATGTAGTCACGGTTGCCCAACGTCCTTCTAACCTCCACCCACCACACCATCACGTCCATCATGATCTGCAAATACGCCGGGAACGGCTTGTGAACCTTAGACGACTTTATAATGTACGTCTGCCCATCCGCCGACTTCACCCTCACCACGAAGCTACATGGGATCAGAGCTGTGTCGCTGGAATCTTTCATTCCTTCACCAGCCCCTCCCAGTCGCCTTTGAATATCTCATCGGCCAGCCCGAGTTCAACGGCTTGTTTCGCCGTCAGGTACACCTCGGCTTTTTTGTTCATCTGTTCCTGCAAGAACTCTTTGATCCCTCGCAGCGATTTGCCTTTGAAAATACCCTTCTCGTGCATCTTCTCCGCATAGATGATCTTCATGGTTTCCTTGGTTCGCTTTTCCCAATCAACAAACGAAACAACTTCCTGATGAGAACCCGCAATGGATAACCAACCAAGGTGATACATGAAATACGAGTTGGGCATCAGCACGCGCTGATCCGCCGCCTGTATGATGATCGAACTCATCGAGCGTGCATGTGTGTACGAGAGCGCACACACGTAGCACGGGCACGCGTGTATAGCATCATACATTGCCATCCCCTCTTCCCAGTAACCACCGCACGTTTTCAGGTGGATGAGAATCGGTTTGGTATTGTCCAACGTAGTGAGGTGACGTAGGTTCTTGATGAACCGAGAGGCCATCAGGAACTCCACGCCCGGCTCCGGCCCCTCCGCTTCCGTACTCTCGGATTCCCCACTCACAAATATCTCGCGGCTGAACGGGTCCACCCCGCACTCGTGAAGGATTTCAATGCGGTACAGCATGTCGTCTTTTCGGGGGTCAGTCATATACTTTCACTTCCCTGCCGTCAGCCGGGTCGGCAAACAGTTTGGGATCATTGTCAACGGCGTCAAATATCGAACCCTTCAACGCCTTCCAGCATCCGTCGGACACCTTGAAGTCCTTGCCTCCCATCTTGACCATCTCGTCCATCAAGGCAAGTGCCTGCGTCTTGAACTTTTCATTCTCCCGCTTCAACGCAGAGAACTCCGGCTCCATCGTTAGCGAGTCATACATCGCAGCGCGGGCCTCCAGCATATTGAACAGCACGGGGGAAAGGATCACCGCTTGGTCCTTCCCCTTCTCGGTCGTCCTGCACACCACCGCCACCATCGGGTCCTTCTTCAACGCCTCCACGACAGCCTCGTATTTACTGTCGAGGGATTTTGTCTTCAGTTTTCTCGTGGCTATTATCATTCGCCCTTTTTCCTAACCACCAACTCCTCCTTCACCCGCTCAACTATTCGCTCTTCCGTTTCATACCCATGTGGATGTCTTTTATGCCAAGACCAAGCGTGGGAAACTATTGTCTTGAGGTCCGAATATCTCCGTCGCCAACCAAGTTCCCGTTCCGCTTTAGCAAATGAAGCTACTAATTGTGGGGGATCACCGCGGCGGCGTGGCGAGACTTCGAAGGGAATTGACCGACCAATAACTTTCTGGCAAACGCCCATCACCTGCTTCACGCTACATCCTTGTCCGTTGCCGAGATTAAATACCTTGACTTTTCCCGCCTCTATTGCATCTATAGCACGAACGTGTGCCTCGGCCAAGTCGCAAACGTGAATGAAGTCTCGAATGCACGTACCGTCCGGCGTGTCGTAGTCGTCGCCATAGATTGTCACAACCTCTTGTTCGCCTAACGCTGTCCGCAAAATTAAAGGTATAAGATGCGTTTCGGGGAGATGATCTTCGCCGATGTCACCGGAAGGGTGAGCACCCCCCGCGTTGAAGTAGCGAAGCGATATGGCCCCCAACCCATATCTCTCTGCGTACATCCTCAACATATACTCCAAATACATCTTACTCATCCCGTAAGGATTAACCGGGAGCAAACAATCAGACTCCTCGATGAGAGGTTTCGTAGGTCTTCCATAGACTGCCGCGGTGGAGCTGTATATCAATCGATTTACGCCGCACTCACGCATAGAATTCAACAACGTCAAACCATTTAACGTGTTGTTCTGAAAATATTCGCGGGGATGAATCATCGACTCATTAGAATCAATATATGCAGCCAAATGAACTACTACATCAATACTGTTCTTCCGAAAAGAAAGAGACAAACTCACACCGTCACTCACGTCTGCCACTTCCAATTTGCCTCCCGTCACTGCTTCGGCGTGTCCCTTTACCAATGAATCATATATCACACAGTTATGTCCCTTAGCAACTAGACTTCTAAGCACGTGCGATCCTATGTATCCCGCTCCACCTGTCAACAATACGTTCACTCTTCCCTCTCCAACAATTCCTCCCTCAATCTCTCAGTTATTCGCTCCTCCATCTCGTCCATTCCTTCAATCACTTCTGATTGCATCTCGTCAATCTTTTTCACCACTTCATCCTCGCGGGCCTCCAACGATTCCTCCGGAGGTTCCTGACCTATCGGAGCAATGTTTGACTTGATGTAGTAGACATCGCCGTCAGCATCCTCTACTTTTTCCATTCCGAGGCTTTTACGAATCTCGTTCCGCGTCATCAGCGCGTGCTCGAACATCACGATGTAACGATTGACGGCTTTGTCTTCGTCTTCCTTGAGCAAGGCCGTGGTGTCGAACGTCAGCACATATTCAATCTCGTCCGTCATGGCCAGACTGGGAAAACGCTTCAAGAGGAAGTTGTTCAATGCCCCTTCCAGTTTTCTCAGCTTCGGAACGATGGTGTCTCGATGAAAAGCCGCCATCTGCAATTTGTAGTTGTCATACTTTGCGTGTTCCAACAGCCCCGCCTTTGCAGGAGGAACGCCCGGACCAGCCAGCACGCTCTGTCTCGATTCCTGCCTACCCTTGAAGAAGTCAATCTCCCTCTGTGCCACGGAGACGGGTTTGTACTGTAAGTTACGCGACAGGATCAGAATCTTTCGGCCCTCTCCGGCAAGAAACTGCTTGATCTGCGCTCCCAAGTCCTTGATTTCTTTCGGGGTCAAGGTCTTGTCGGTAGTGATGAACCCCTCGGGAACTGTACCGTGCTTGAAGAAGTCGAGGTTCCACTTACTCATTTCCTTATCTTGTAGAATATCATCGACAGCCGGTTGCAGCGAACCCAGCCCAAGAAAATCTTTCGTCGGGTGGAAATAATGGAATGGCACGATCTCCTCCGGAGCAAAGTATTGGGCCTTCGTGTATTTTTTGATTTGATATTTGTACCTCTTTATTCCCTTACCTCCCTTGTCCGGTTCCGGGGTCAGGTAGTCTGGTCTCACCCCATACAGTTCCATCGGGTACTCCTGAGAGTCGATGACCCGGCCCTCCAGCTTCTTAGTCTTCGTACCGTAGGTGATTTCCCAATACGCATTGCCACAAGTCTCCAAGTTAACCAGCGTCCCCTCCACGAGGTCATACCCGCTCTTCTCCGGGGATGGATTCGCCAACACATCGAGAATCGGATGCGATTCCACGTTCGTGAATTCGCCGGTCTTTCTGCTCTTCTTCTGCAAGGTCATCGGCAACTGCGCGATAGCGTTCGCGATAGCGAACACGGAGGCGTATGACCAAATATGATTGGCATACAAGTTCATCCACTCCTCCATGTTCCGAGGCAATCTCAACTCGGTGTCATGAAGCAAACCTGCCGTTGCCGACCATGCAGCGGCCTTCGATGCCTTTTCAATCTGCCCGTCCGTCAAATGGGAAGCAACCACAGCCTTCTGCGCGTCGCCCAGCGTTACTTGTTCTTCCTCAGCCACTTTATCTCTCCTTTAGTCTCTCTCAATAAATCTAATGTGATGACTCTTGGCTCCAAAGAATCGCCACGTCAGCTCCTCGGCAACCTTCTCATCGAACGGCTTGCATGAAAAGACATTCACATACGCCGCCCGTAATTCGTTCAGAGTGTGAATCGTAATGTTACTGGTGATGATGAACTGCACCGCTGACGTTCCTTTGGTGTGCGGCGAGGTCAACTCCTGTGGTGTATTATCAGCATCCCAGAAATGCAGGTCGCATCGCACCATGTCAATGGCGTCACACAACTGGACGAAGAACTCCGTCAGCGACTCCCGGTTGAATGTGGACTCGTCGCAGCCGTGCAGGTCCAATATCAATTCGTATCCGTACGGTTTGGGTTTGCTCATTCATTCCCTCCTACTTATATATTTCATTCATTGGCTCCGCATTACAACCACACCCTTGCTCTTCGTGTTGTTCAATGAACGTCTCCGCATACGCCTTCAATGCCTCCTCACCGATCAGCCTCTTGCCGGTTCCGTTACAGAACGGGCATTTTGCCGATGAGTCATACTGTCGTTCCGTCATTCTTTAATTCCTAACGGGTTGGGATGAACGATCCAAGTGACCTTTTTAGCGAATGCGAAAGTTCTATTCCTCATCTTCATCTTCAGTCAAGTTAGCAATAATCGCCGACTCATCCACCCGGCCCTCGACCACCACGTATCCTACCGCCACTATAATCATACCCGCAATCGTACCGACTCGTATGATCACGTTCTCTACGCTACCGGCAACCTCGTCGCCTTTGAACAGACTCACCAGCAACGCAATCTCCGCTGCGACTGACGTGAGAAACTTTCTGCTCGTAAACTTCTTCAAAAAATCTATCATCTTGTTCTCCTTCTTTTCTAGAGCTGCGAGGATGTCTCGCCTCTGCTTTCCGCTAATAGCGAACATTCTATTGTCTTCGTTATCCTCCATTGTCGGTTGTAAACATTTCAAACTATCTGTCAGTGGATCGTTGTTCATTTCTTTTCCAGCCAATCTTCGGCTATTTCGAGCTTCTCGATTACCTGCTCCATCCACCCTCGCAGACTATCCGGTATGCCTCCGTCCAATTCCCACCGCCGCATCAAGACCAGCAAATCCTTTCTGAAGGTGGTAGCCTTCTCCCTAGCTATACGACGACTCTGTTGGTCCAGCCATTTTTGATAATCTTCGTCTGGTCTAGTCATCTTCACCTCACCGACTCACCGTCATCTTCACCTAACCGACTCACCGTCATCTTCACCTAACCGACTCACCGTCATCCATTCATCTTCACCTAACCGACTCACCGTCATCCATATACCTAACCTCACCGACTCACCGTCATCCATTCATCTTCACCTAACCGACTCACCGTCATCTTCACCTAACCGACTCACCGTCATCTTCACCTAACCGACTCACCGTCATCCATATACCTAACCGACTCACCGTCA
>Ga0098033_1001013_pt1 | contig 11983 bp, 9 predicted proteins | sample 1_EtaG_FD_75049 | JGI IMG/M metagenome (GOLD analysis project Ga0098033, IMG submission 75049) | Marine viral communities from the Subarctic Pacific Ocean - 1_ETSP_OMZ_AT15124 metaG | ecosystem: Environmental > Aquatic > Marine > Oceanic | place: Pacific Ocean | collected 2015-01-07
CGCCGGACACCGATGTCGCCACCGCGCCAAGCGCGCCCGACGCGCAACCCGAAGAAGCCCCTGCCGATGTTGTATTTGGCGCGCCCGAGCAACGCACAGACGGGCGGCCCACAATCGGCACCCCTGCGGCGATCACCTCTGAACGGGATACGGGCGTGACGATCAACCGCCTGCCGACCGCCCAATCGGGCGAACAGACCGCCCCCGAGGTGCAAGCCACCGCAGAAAGCCCCGCCATCACCCGTTATGGCCAGCCTTTCGCGAATCCTGATGACAAACCGCTGATGAGCGTCCTGTTGATGGACGTGGGCAGTGATCTGCAAGGGGGCGAGGTCGGTATCGCCGCGCTGCGCAGCTTTCCCTATCCGCTGAGCTTTGCCGTCGACGTCAGCCTGCCGGACGCGGCAGAACGCATGCAGACCTACCGCAATGAAGGGTTCGAGGTGCTGGCGATGGTCGACCTGCCTCAAGGCGCGCAGCCAAGCGATGCAGAGACCACGCTGGCGGTCGCCTTCTCGCGCATGCCCGAAGTGATCGGCGTGCTTGAAGGGCAGGGTGCCGGGCTGCAACCCGACCGCGCGACAGCAGATCAGGTGACTGCGATCCTTGGGCAGGGGGGCTATGGCCTTGTGACCCAGGACAAGGGGCTGAACACGATGCCCAAGCTTGCAGTGAAAGAGGGCGTGCCCGCAGCACCCGTGTTCCGCGACTTTGACAGCAAGGGGCAGACGCCCACCGTGATCCGGCGGTTCCTTGATCAGGCCGCGTTCAAGGCGGGGATCGAAGGGTCGGTGATCATGATGGGGCGGATGCGGCCCGAGACGATCTCGGCGCTGTTGGTCTGGGGGTTACAGGACCGTGCCAGCCAAGTTGCACTTGCCCCTGTTTCAGCCGTGCTGAAAAACGCCACGCCTGAATGATCTACCGGTAAAGCTGTCGAAACCTGCGCGTTGCGCGGGCTTCGACGTGCCTGGATGTGATCTGCCTAGATAATCTCGTCTTCGTCGAACAGCGGGTCGCTTTCGAGCTGCGTGATCATATCCTCGACCGTGTCTGCCACCGCCTTGGGCAGCAGCTTTGCCAAGTGGAAGACCGCGTCGCCCTCGTTCACCACGGGCAGGATCGCGCGGCCGATCAGGATACCGTCATGGGGTGCGATAATATCCTCTTCGGTCTTGCCGAACGGGTCAGAGACTGTCGCCAGCGCGTCGCCCTGTTTCACGGTCTCCCCCTCGGCCCTGAAGGTGCGCAGCAGCCCACCCACGGGCGCGCGCAACCAGGTCGAGCTTGAGCAGACATGGGACTGCCTGCGCGAGGGGGCGATGCCCTTGGCCGGCAGCATGTCTTCGGCATGCATGACCCGCAAGATACCCGCAACGCCCGCGCGCACGGCCATTTCGTCAAAGCGCAGCCCTTCGCCCGCCTCATACAGCAGCACCGGCGTGCCCTTGGCGGCGGCGACCGCGCGCAGCGATCCGTCGCGCAGGGGCGAGGTCAGCACCACCGGTGCGGCAAAGCTGGCGGCCATGCGCCGCGTCACTGCATCTGATGGAGATATCCGCACCTGCGGCAAGTTGGTCCGGTGGATCGCGGCTGAATGCAGATCGATTCCGAAATCACAGCGCAGCACCACGTCGTTCAAAAAGATATGCGCCAGCCGTGACCCCAAAGACCCAGACGGGTGCCCCGGAAAACAACGGTTCAGATCGCGCCGGTCCGGCAGATAGCGTGACCGGTTCAGGAACCCGAAAGAGTTCACCACCGGGATCACCAGCAGCGTCCCCCGCAGAGATTTCAACTGCGGTGCGCGCAGCAGACGGCGCACGATCTCGACCCCGATCAGCTCGTCCCCGTGAACAGCGGCGCTGACAAACATTGTGGGGCCGGGACGCTTTCCGTGGATCACTTCAAGCGAGAGCCCGACAGGCGTGTGGTCCGGCAGGATCGAGATCGGCAAGTCGATCTGTGCCCGAGAGCCGGGTGCCACTTTGTGACCCGCAATCTCGAACGGGGCTTGGGTCGGCATCCTCAGCTGTTCCCTTGACCTGCGAAGCGTGCTGCATCGGCCGCCGCACGGCGGATCGCGTCGGATTTATGCACCGTCTCCATATACTCCGCCTCTGCGTCGCTGTCATAGACGACGCCGCCACCGGCCTGAATGTACAGGGTCTTGTCCTTGATAACGGCCGTGCGCAGCGCGATGCACATGTCCATGTCGCCGCCCGCGCTAAAGTAGCCTACACCGCCGCCGTAGAGCCCGCGTTTCTCGGGCTCCAGCTCGTCGATAATCTCCATCGCGCGGACCTTGGGTGCACCTGACACTGTGCCCGCGGGCATCCCCGCAAAGAAGGCATCCAGCGCATCGCGGTCTTCGCGCAGCTCGCCCACAACATTGGATACGATATGCATCACGTGGCTGTAGCGTTCGACGATGAATTCCTCGGTCGGGCGCACGGTGCCGATCTTGGCGACCCGGCCCACGTCATTGCGGCCCAGATCCAGCAGCATCAGATGCTCAGCCAGCTCTTTCTGGTCGGCCAGCAGATCAGCCTCCAGTGCGCGGTCTTCTGCCGGCGTGGCCCCGCGACGACGGGTGCCTGCAACGGGGCGGATCGTGATCTCGTTGCCGAAGACGCGCACAAGGATCTCGGGCGAGGCCCCGACGACATGGAAATCACCGAAGTTGAAATAGAACATGAAGGGCGACGGGTTGGTCCGGCGCAAACTGCGATACAGCGCAAACGGCGGCTGCGAGAAGCCCTGCGCCCACCGTTGCGACGGCACCACCTGAAAGATGTCGCCCGCGACGATGTATTCCCGCGCTTTTTCAACGGCGGATTTATAGCCTTCGCGGGTGAAATTGCTGACGGGGGCGGATTCTTCGTGGGCGTCGCCCAGATCACGGCTGGTGCCGGGCATCGACCGTTCCAGATCACGCACCGCATCCATCACGCGTTCGGCGGCTTGGGCATAAGCGGCCTTGGCCGATTGCCCGTCAGACACCCAAGCTGGCGATACGATCGTGACCTCGCCCTTAACCCCGTCAAGCACGGCAATCACCGACGGGCGCACCATCATCGCATCGGGCAGCCCCATGGGATCGGGGTTCACATTCGGCAGATGCTCCACCAGCCGGATCATGTCATACCCCAGATAGCCGAACAGCCCGGCGGCGGCTTGCGGCAGGTCATCAGGCAGGTCGATCTTCGACTCCGCGATCACCGCACGCAATGTATCCAGCGGATCCCCCGCGACATCGTCGAAGGCATCCACGTCATAGCGGGCCGAACGGTTGATGGCCGACGTGGTGCCCTGACAGCGCCAGATCAGATCGGGCTTCATCCCGATAATCGAATAGCGCCCGCGGACCTCGCCGCCGGTCACGGATTCCAGCACAAAGGCGTTTTGTGCCGCACCGGTGAGCTTGAGCATCAGCGAAACAGGCGTGTCCAGATCGGCAGCCAGACGGGTGTAAACGATCTGGTTCTTGCCCGCCGCATAGCCTGCGGCAAAGCTGTCATAATCGGGTGTCAACGACATGGGAGACCTAACTTAGGGGAAGTTCACGTGGACGGCGTTGATCGCCTGCTGATCGACACGCGGTGCCGTGCGGCGGATCACGTCGTCAGAGAAAGCGGCGAAAAGCGCTTGCGACAGCTGGTCATCCAGCTGGGTGGCGATCTGGGTTTTGACCTGCGTCATCCGGTCATTCTCGCCCGCGTCCTTGATGCTATCAAGACGGACAAGCGCGACCTCATCGGCACCTTCCAGCAGTTCGACCTCGCCGGGGGTTGCGTTAAACACAGCGGCGATGAACCCCTGCGGCGCGGCGCTGACCACGGCGTCGCGGGTCTGGTCGGTCCCGGTCTTGGGCTCCAGCCCCAGCTCGGCAAAATCAGCGCCATCGGCAAGCTCGGCCTGGAGGGTCTCGGCCTTGGCACGCAGGGCGGTGATCAATTGTTCGTTCTGCCACGCCTCGGCCACGTCAGCACGGGCGGCGTCAAACGGGTTGGGGCGTTCCTCTTTGGTGCCATCAAGACGCATGGCAAAAACGCTACCGTCATCCAGCTGCTGGATCTGGGGGAAGTCGCCTTCGGTCAGACGTGTCGCGGCCTCGCGGAAACCGGCATAGGCGGCGATGCTTTCGCTGCTGTCCTGCGTCCACTCGATGGTGCTGAGGGTCATTTTGCTTTCCTCGGCGATCTGTTCCAGCGTGGCACCCCCGGCCAATTGGTCGTCCAGATCCTGGGCGCGGACCTCTACCAGACGGGCCGCGCGGTCCGCGGCAAGGTCTTGCACCAGCGTCGGGCGGGCTTCTTCGAAGGTGGTGTTCAGCGACGGCAGCACACCGTTCACACGGAACAATGCAGGCCCGAGGTTACTGGGCAGCGGGCCGACAATATCCCCCACTTCGGCAGCAAACACGGCGTCCCCTGCGGCACCCAGCTGTTGCTGGCTCAGATCGCCAAGATCCACATCCGACAGGGAAAGCCCGCGGTCCGCGACCAGCCCCTCAAATGTGTTGCCATCCACCTCGAGCGCAGCGGCAGCCTGATCGGCGGCCTCCTGATCGCGGAAGACCAGACGTTCGACCAAGCGGCGTTCGGGCTGGATGTATTCATCCGCGCGGTCGTCATAGGCGGCCTGCAGCTCTTCGTCGGTCAGCTCTACTTCGTCCAGCAGATCCTGCGGGCCCATCGTGATATAGCTGATGGTCTTGCTGGCGGGCAGAATGAACTGGTCGGCGTTCTCGTCGTAATAGGCCTGCAGCTGCGCATCGGTGGCGTCGGGCAGGGGCGCATCCAGATCATCTTGCGTCAGTTTGGCCCAGGTAAAGCTGCGCTGCTCGCCCACATAGGAGACAAGCGTGTCGGCATAGGCGTCGGGCATCGCAACACCGCCGGTGATCGCTTCCTGCAATAGGGTGCGGCCCGCTTCCTCGCGCAGGGACTGTTCGAATTCATTCTCGTTCAGACCGGCCTGCTGTAGGGCAAAGCGATAGCCCTCGCGGTCAAAATTCCCGTCAACGCCTTGAAACGACGGTATTTCCACAACGCGTTCGCGCAGGTTTGCGTCGCCGATGGACAGGCCCATCTCGTCGGCCTCATTGTCAAGCGCGCGCAAACGGACCAGACGTTGCAGCACGGCACGGTCCAGCCCGATGGCTTGGGCTTCTTGAAAGCTAAGCTGTTCGCCGGACTGGCTTTCGATGGCGCGGATCTGCTGCTGCAGCTCGCGGGCGTAATCGTCAACCGAGATAGACTTGTCGCCCACTTCGCCGACGGTGCGTGCGCTGCCGTTCAGATTGACCGCGCCAAAACCGCCCAGACCCAGGATCAAAAGACCCATCAGCCCCCATACTGCGGTTTTCGTAAAGCTGTTGCCTTTGGCTTTCATGGTGTCATCCCTTAAACGCACGTTTTGCCCTGTCTATGCGGTGCGCGGCAGGGGGGCAAGAGCCGCGTTAGACCTGTGTCAGACGGTCAAACAGCACCTCGATGCCTGCGACATCCAGATTGGCAAAAGCGAGGCGCAGATGCCGCCCGCCGGTGATATCCCCTGCCGGATGGAACATGGTGCCGGGCAGGGTCAGCACGGCCGCCTCGCGCACCAGCCGCGGGGCCAATGTGTCAGAGCTTTCGTCAAAGGGATGCGAGAGATAGGCGAAATAGCCGCCAAGCCCCAAGAGCTTCCAGCCTTTCGCGTCCAAACGATGCATACTGTCGGCAATCGCCTGTCGCCGCGCCAGGATCTCGCGCCGCTCGCCGGCCAGCCATGTGTCAAGGTTCTGCATCCCCCAAAGGGCAGCATGCTGACCGATCTGGCCGGGACAAATGGCGACGGTATCCAGGAACTTCTCAACCTCGGCGAGACGCGTCTGAGAGGCGACAATCGCGCCCACACGGTGACCGGTCAGACGGTAGGCCTTTGAAAAAGAATACAAATGGATCAACGTATCATGCCAGTCGGGGTCCTGAAACAGACGGTGCGGCGGGCCGGAACGACTGTCAAAGTCGCGATAGGTCTCGTCCAGGATCAGGGCGATACCGCGCGCACGGGCCAGATCGAAAAACGCCTGCACCAGCTCTTCGGGGTATTCAACGCCGCCGGGGTTGTTGGGCGTCACCAAGGCGATGGCACGGGTGCGGTCGGTGATCAGGGCGGCGGCCTGTTCCGGGTCGGGCAAAAGCGCATCCCCAACCGGCAGCGGCACGGCGGCGACACCCGACATATCCAGCCACATCTTGTGGTTAAAGTACCACGGCACCGGCAGGATTACCTCGTCCCCCTCGGCACAGAGCGTGGCAATCGCAGCGGCAAAGGCCTGATTGCAGCCCGATGTAATCGCCGCTTGCGCGGGCTCTACCGCGCCGGCGTAATGGGCGCTGACCTGCGCGGCTAGCTCGTCGCGCAATTCGGGCAGACCCAGCACCGGCCCATAAAGATGCGCATCATCGTTGTTCAGCGCGACATCGGCCATGGCTTGGCGCATGGCCTGCGGGGGCGGATCGACAGGGGCGGCTTGGCTCACGTTGATCAGGGGGCGGTCGGCGTCAAAATGGACGCCCGTCAACCAGCGGCGCGCCTCCATCACCGGAGGAGAGAAAGTCGCGGCGGTACGCGGGGTCATGGTCAATGCTCCTGACTGGGCGAGGGAGGGGGCGCTTCGGCGAGCGGACCAGCGCAAAGTCTGACACGGCGCGGGGCCGCTGCTTCCAAATGGTCCTAAATCCTCGCCGAAGGCAGGTATCTGCGGGGGTGCCGTTTAGTCTTTGCCGCGGTAGGGCTCTACATATTGCAGCGCCATATCCCAGGGGAAGAAAATCCACGTATCCTGGCTGACTTCGGTAATGAAGGTATCCACCTGCGGGCGGCCCTTGGGCTTGGCATAGACGGTGGCCAGATGCGCATTGGGGTAAAGCTGGCGCACGACTTCAAGGGTCTTACCGGAATCTACCAGATCGTCGATGATCAGGATACCGGTGCCGTCGCCCATCAGTTCAGCATCGGGGGCCTTGAGCACGACCGCGTCCGATTGATCCTGATGGTCATAGGACTTGATCGAAATCGTGTCGACGGTGCGGATATCCAGCTCGCGGGCGGCGATCATCGCGGGGGCCATACCGCCACGGGTGATCGCAACCACAGCACGCCAGCCGCCGTCATCGGGGCCCATGCCGTCCAGACGCCACGCCAGCGCACGGCTGTCACGGTGGATCTGGTCCCAGCTGATGTGAAACCCTTTTTCATGGGGCAGGCGCGAGGCATCCTTGCTCATGTCGTTATTCCTTTGCCATGTCTGGGGCGTCGACGGCTTTCATGCCCACCACGTGATAGCCCGCATCCACATGCAGATTCTCGCCCGTCGTGCCCGAGCCAAGATCGCTAAGCAGGAACAGCGCGGATTTACCCACGTCGTCGATGGTCACGTTGCGACGCAGGGGCGAGTTATACTCGTTCCACTTCATGATATAGCGGAAGTCGCCGATGCCGGATGCGGCCAATGTCTTGATCGGGCCGGCGCTGATCGCGTTGACGCGGATGCCGTCCTTGCCCAGATCCTCGGCCAGATATTTGACCGATGCTTCCAGAGCGGCCTTGGCGACGCCCATCACATTATAATGCGGCATCACTTTTTCGGCACCATAATATGTGAGCGTGACCGCGCTGCCGCCGGACTTCATCATCTTTTCCGCGCGCTGCATCACAGCGGTGAAGGAGTAGACAGAGATATCCATCGACATCGCAAAATTGGCGCGGCTGGTGTCGACATAACGCCCGCGCAATTCGTTTTTGTCAGAGAACCCGATCGCGTGGACGATAAAGTCGATCCCGTCCCAACGTTCGCCCAAAGCGGTAAACAGCGCGTCAATCGACTCTTCCGACCCGACATCGCAGGGCAGGACCAGATCGCTACCCAGTTGCGCCGCCAGCGGATCGACCCGCTTTTTCAGCGCGTCGCCTTGATACGAGAATGCCAGCTCTGCACCGGCATCCGCGAGGGTGCGTGCGATGCCCCAGGCAATCGACTTGTCATTGGCGAGGCCCATGATAAGCCCACGTTTGCCTGCCATCAGGTCATTTGCCATTGTACTTCCTTCGACTATGTCACTGAACTTTTATCCGGTTTATGCTATTGATAGTTTGGCATCAAGGCTGCACGGTGATCGCGGCACTTGAGAGGACGCCGAGATAGACCGCCCTGGCGGTTTTTAGGCGCGACAGTGTGTTTAGTTGTTCTAGTATGTCATTTGATGTAAGGCATTGTCGCAAGATTGCGTCGATGCGCAAGGAAGGGGATCATGATCATGGAAGTGCGCAAAGGCATTTTTGCCGGTGACGATCCCTTTGTGATTGCGCGCCGCTGGCTGGATGAGGCAACGCAGACAGAGGTCAACGACCCAAATGCCATCGCGCTATCGACCGTGGATGCCGACGGTTTGCCCAATGCGCGCATGGTGTTGCTAAAAGAAATCGAAGACGCGGCATTCGTCTTTTACACAAACTACACCAGCGCCAAGGCGCAAGAACTGGATCACGCGGGCAAGGCTGCTTTCGTGATGCATTGGAAATCCCTGCGCCGCCAGATACGGGTGCGCGGCGTGGTTTCCAAAGAAGAAGGCCCGCAGGCGGACGCATATTACAAGTCGCGTTCGCTCAAAAGCCGGTTGGGGGCTTGGGCCTCTGACCAATCGTCCCCTTTAGCCAGCCGTGCGTCATTGGTCGCCGAAGTGGCAAAAGTCACCGCCAAAAAGGGGCCAAACCCAGACCGTCCACCTTTTTGGGGGGGCTACCGGATCACCCCGGTCGAAATCGAGTTCTGGGCCGACGGAGAGTATAGATTGCATGACCGTTTTGTCTGGCGACGTGCCGACCAAAACGGTGATTGGAGCGTAACGAGATTGAACCCATAAGGCGGCTTTTGCCGCTGATATTTTGTACGCGGGCACGCTGTTGCCTGACCTAGAGAAGACCAAAGGACATTTGTGTCAGAAGTATCCAGCAATAGCTCTGCCATTTCCGGCGTGGTGAAATGGTTTGACCCCGCCAAGGGGTTCGGTTTCGTTGTCTCAGACGCTGGCGGGCCTGATATCCTGTTGCACGTCAATGTGTTACGTAATTACGGTCAAAGCTCTGTCGCGGACGGTGCGCGCATTGATCTGACGGTGCAAAAGACCGAACGCGGGGTGCAGGCGACCCAGGTCCATGCGGTACACCCGCCCGCTGCGGCTCAGGCGATGGCGTTGTCGGATATTGTGGGCATCGATCCCGCGCTGGTAGCCGCCGCACCGCTGGAACCCGCGCGGGTCAAATGGTTCGACAAATCCAAAGGCTTTGGTTTCGCGAATGTGTTTGGCAAAAGCGATGACATCTTTCTACATATAGAAGTGTTGCGCCAGTCGGGCCTGTCGGATTTGCAACCGGGCGAGGCATTGGCGCTGCGGGTCATTAACGGGGAACGCGGCCAGATGGCGGCAGAGGTACATGCATGGGAAACGGTACGACTCGATTCATCTGGCACCGCGCAAAGCTGATCCGCGCGGGTCTTTTGGCCTTTGCCACTCTGGCGATGGCAGGGACGGCCGCTGCCAAATGCAGCGACACCAGCGTGACGCTGCGCGGCGACTGGGGGCAGGCGCGCTTTAGCGTCGAGATTGCCGATGATGCCGGTGAACGTGCCCAAGGATTGATGCACCGCACCTCACTGGCAGGCAGCGCGGGTATGCTCTTTATCTATGAAGAACCGCAGCCTCTCAGCTTTTGGATGCGCAACACATTGATTCCCCTCGACCTATTGTTCATCGATTCCCACGGTGTGGTGCAGCACATCCACCATAATGCGGTTCCGCTCGACGAATCTCCGCTTGAGGGGGGCAGTGATGCGCTGCTGGCGGTGCTGGAAATCAACGGTGGGTTAAGCGCGCGGATGGGCATCACACCGGGGACAGAGCTGCGCCATCCCGCGTTTGCAGGGCGCAATCCGGCATGGCCCTGTTAGTTCGTCAGAAACTATCATTTTCTGTGAACTTAGGGCTTTTCAATCCGATTGCTTGGGGCTAAGTAGGCCGCAGTCGGGGCGTGGCGCAGCCTGGTAGCGCACCTGTTTTGGGTACAGGGGGTCGGAAGTTCGAATCTTCTCGCCCCGACCACTTTAAGAACCACCACATATAGTGTTCCTGATCTGCTTCATGCAGATCAGAACGCTGTATTTGTGTGCAGTCGTTCTTTTTTGCCACAGAAGCACGCTCTAAATCTGGTGAGATGGCCGGGTTTTCGAACCTATATCTGGTGGCTGCATAAATTTTTATCATCCACAGTTCCGCCATGTTTATCCCCAGCCCGCTGTTTGGGATTTTGTGGATAACTCAAGCGATACATGAGCCAGCCACGCTAAACCTTAGCGTTTATTAACTTTATCCGCGGTGTGGAAAATCACCCTCGAGATCCGCTGTCTGTGCATATCATTTCGCTGAATCACCGCGCCGACCGAAGCTTCAAAAAATGCCGATCCGGTCAAGACGCAACTTCCCTTATTTCGATAATAAAGCCGTTGACCCAATAGGGCTGCATACGCCAGTTTGTGTAAATCGACGGGCGGGCCACTACATCTGGTGATTGATCGGGGTGGCGTGCTGATCGGGTGAAATTGGGTTTCGCACATTTGCGCCGGTTAAACGGCTTGATCCAAGACCCACCTGATGCGGGTGCGGGGGACGATGCACACCGGCGATAGGTTTGGCGGCCCGATCATGCCGCTGGTTGAGAGTTTGAAAATTTGGGGCAGCACTTATGAAAATCGAGAGAAAATTCACGCGATCCGGTCAGGATGCCTACGCAGAACTGGACTTTGTGAGCACAGCCTCCGAAATCCGCAATCCTGACGGGTCGGTGGTCTTTCGCCTCGATAACGTCGAAGTGCCCTCCAGCTGGAGCCAGGTCGCCTCTGATGTGATCGCCCAGAAATATTTCCGCAAGGCAGGCGTCCCGTCCGAGACCAAGAAGGTCAAGGAAAAGGGCGTGCCAGAATTCCTCTGGCGCTCGGTGCCGACCGATGACGCGACCATGGGCGGCGAGACGTCGTCGAAGCAAGTGTTCGACCGTTTGGCCGGCGCTTGGGCCTATTGGGGTTGGAAAGGTGGCTATTTCACCACCGAAGAAGACGCCCAAGCCTATTATGACGAGATGCGCCACATCCTGGCCAGCCAACGTGGCGCGCCCAACAGCCCGCAATGGTTCAACACCGGTCTGCATTGGGCTTACGGCATCGATGGTCCCGCACAGGGGCATTACTATGTCGATTACAAATCCGGCAAGCTGACGCGGTCGACATCCTCTTACGAGCATCCGCAGCCCCACGCTTGTTTCATCCAGTCTGTCGCTGACGATCTGGTAGGGGACGGCGGCATTATGGACCTGTGGGTCCGCGAGGCGCGTCTGTTCAAATACGGTTCCGGCACCGGCACCAACTTCTCGAGCCTGCGGGCGGCGGGCGAGAAACTGTCGGGCGGGGGGAAATCCTCCGGCTTGATGGGCTTTTTGAAAATCGGTGACCGTGCGGCAGGCGCGATCAAATCGGGCGGCACCACACGGCGCGCGGCCAAGATGGTTATCGTTGATGCGGACCACCCCGATATCGAGGATTTCATCAACTGGAAGGTCATCGAAGAGCAAAAGGTGGCGAGCATCGTCGCTGGCTCGAAGATGCATGAACGCGAGCTGAACAAGCTGTTTGCCGCGATCAAAGCATGGGACGGCGCAGAGGCCGACGCCTATGACCCTGCCAAGAACGACCAGCTGAAGGCCGCGATCCGCAGCGCGAAAAAATGCGCGATCCCAGAGACATACGTCAAGCGCGTGCTGGATTATGCCAAGCAGGGTCATACCTCGATCGAATTCCCGACCTATGACACCGACTGGGATTCCGAAGCCTATTCCTCGGTCTCGGGCCAGAACTCCAACAACTCGATCCGGGTGACCAACG
>Ga0098033_1001014_pt1 | contig 11965 bp, 11 predicted proteins | sample 1_EtaG_FD_75049 | JGI IMG/M metagenome (GOLD analysis project Ga0098033, IMG submission 75049) | Marine viral communities from the Subarctic Pacific Ocean - 1_ETSP_OMZ_AT15124 metaG | ecosystem: Environmental > Aquatic > Marine > Oceanic | place: Pacific Ocean | collected 2015-01-07
GGCCTGTCATCAGACCAGAGTACCGGGCCACCTGAGAATATGAGGCAAGCGGTGTTATCCTTTACCCCTATTAGGCTGAATGTTCCATCTTCTCCACTGTCTACAGTTAGATATATGTCTACCGCACCTCTGGATTTCGTGAGGATTGCCCTGATTACTTCCCCATACTGATGCTCAAGGAAGTGGAACATCCCGACAGTATCACGACTGCAATACAGCATGAACTGTGCGGGTACAGATTGGGTTCCGGGCGGGGGCATGACGTTCTGTCGTTGCTCAGCAAAGGCAGGCGCTATGAGCAACAGGGACGGGATGAAATACTTAAAAAATATCTTCATATTGTTTCGCCATCTCTCTTACCCAAGACTTCTTTGGTCTTCCAGCTTCGGCGCGGCGCTTCTCCCTTTTAAGCTCCAGTATCTCTCTGTTAATTTGACTGATTAGCTTGGCCGCTTCTGTGGCTGTGTAACCACCCGCCTTTCTTTCAGACTGAATGCTTCGCTTCTCGCTTTCCTTCTCTCGTATTTTTCTAGCAACCGGGTAGCCAGCTCTCTTCTTTAACTTTCTGGTAGAGATAGGCGTAGTCTTCAAACCGAATCCTGACAGGTAGGCCGACTCTGGCGTGTGGACATCCTTAGTCTGAGAATATTTACCGCTCTGCGCTCGTGTAAGTTTCCTTCCAGACCATGAGGGGAAACCGGGGATCGGCCAGTTGGGTGCAAAGTTCTTAGCTATAGCCTCTAGCTTCTTACCTTCCGGAATCTCTCTACCCTGAAACTGATCCACCCCCATGAGAGGGGCTGCGATTGCACCGGCCGCACCAAATCCCGGCTGAAGTCCTTGAGGAAGCCACGGGATTTGCCCTAGTCTACCTTCTGACTTACTGTATACATCCCCACCCGGAATCATACGACCTATATCAAAGTACCAATCGTCCCTACCCTTTGGAGAGATCATCTCCGGCATCTTTATCATTGTGGAAGGCATACCGGGGATACCAAAAACACCCCTCTGCCTTTCTTCAGACATCATGCGTCGTTGCCGGTCTATCTGCTCAGGGGTTTTGTCTGACATATCTTCGCCAGCCTTGTTTACCCCATGCCATACCAATCCCCACTTCGCTATCTTCGCCGGCTTCTTTGCGGCGGTTTCAGCTAGACGCGGGATGATACCGTACATATAGGATATGAAGGGTAGCGGTCCTTCCCTCATCAACTCAAGGAAGGGTGCTGTTCGCTCGTAGTCTACGAACCATTCTCTGGCAGTCTTCGCGGCTTGCGTAGCCGCTGTCACTTCTTCTAAGCCCTGACGCATTAGGTCTGCCTTCTTACTGCGGTAAAGGGCCATGCGGAATATCTGATCCTCTAACGTATAGAGTCTAGCCGCGGCGTCCCAAGTACCTTTCTTCGCTAGCTTAAATGTTTTCTCCGCTATGCGCCCTGCGGCACCAAGAAAGCTGGTAGCGTCATCAGTTACACCCTTACCGGCTGTGGAGTAGATGTTTAAAATCTTCCCGGCGTCGCCCAGCTCGTCGGCAAAGAAGCCGCCGAACACACCCAAGTCCTGAGCCTCTTTAAATTCAGCCGTCTTACTAAACATATCCCTAGCCGCTCTAGCTACGTCAGCTATGCTGCCGTCAGCAAAGTCATACATATGTACGTTAGACAGGATGTTGTTCATGTGGACAGCGGGGTTCAGGATAGTCTTGGTCCCCTTCCACATTGAGTTCAACCTTCTATAAACTTTAGCGACGGGATTCTTCTTATACTTCGCCAAGAAGTTTAACTTTCTAACACCCATAAGGTCACGATAAACCTCTTCGCTTACATACTTACCCTTCATGGCTGGACCGAAATCACTTCCGGTTATCTCTCGCGTAAACCTACCAACCTGATCTGCTGATGCTATGGTTGGGTCGTCAGCTAAGTCCTTGAAGAATCTAAACGCGGCGACATCGTTTGCTAGAAGTTTACCCGTTCTGTCTAAAGAGTATGCGGCGTCAGTTATCTCACCCATTCTAGTTCGTTCTTCGGGGGTCCAATCACGACGTACTATAACCTTCCCGTCGTCCGTCATCCCCATCTTCTGCCAACCACCCTTCTTGTCAGGGTACTTCATCATCACATAGTTTTCCTGAGTTATGTGCCCCTTCAATCCACGCAGTTTTAACTCGTCACCTATTGTCTGTATCTTATCGCTGGTGTCTAGGAACTTATCCTTTTCATGGCGGGTATAAGTTCTGTGCATATAGGTGTCCACATTATTTTGAAATGTGTTCCTATCTATGAGGCCCATGTCGCGCAACTCTTCGCCATACTTCTTCACAAGAGTACGGACTTCACCCTTCAGCGGTTCAAGCGCCTCATCCATTTTGGCATTCTTATCGGTTAGCATTTTGTACAATGCTTTTCTAGCGTTTACCGGAAGGCCGGCCACACGCCTTACCAGTTCATCAAACTCTCCGCCGATAGCTTTCCTATCCCCGTAGAATTTACTACGCCGGGCTATGAAATTATCAGCAAGACCGTAGTCAGGGATAAAGAACCTGCCTACAGAATCCTTCTGAGATTGTGACATGGCTTTAGATGCACCCATGCCAACACCACCACCTATGGTAGCACCGATCAGAGCGTTGACCATCTTATCTTCTATGGGGGCATCTGGATGAACATTGTATCCAGCTAGCCCACCTACCGTAGCACCAGAGGCATCGAGTCTGGTCGTCAGGCCGCGGTGGATTGCCTCGCCTACAGGCTCATACATCTTACCACCTACCTTAGCAACTCCAGCAGCTAGTGGACCTAGAGCCGCACCACCCACTGCACCTAAGCCAGCTTGCTGCGGTCTGGTGAATCCTGTTGACTCATCAACATAACCAAGACCACCAGCTATAGCACCAGAAGCCGCGCCCGGAAGGACGAGGTTCTTTACTTTCTGCGCTAGACCAGCACCATGCTTTATGTATTTAAGTCTGGATACTGGGAGGAACCAGCCAACAGGGTCAGCAACAAGGCCGCCATAATAGGCCGCGGTTATGCCACCGCCATATTCTTTTTCAAGTTCATGGAGTTCCTGTTGATCTTCAGCCAACTTATCAGCGTCGTACCCAGCTATCTGCTGGACACCCCTAACAGTGTCAAAGAATCCAAGTTGTGCGGCAAAGAACATAGCCTCTTTCTTAGACTTCTTTTTCTTTTCTTCCTCATCGTATTGATCAAAAAAGTTTCCTGAAGATTTTGTAGTGGTGTCAAACTGGTCAAAATAATTTGCCAATTAAATCTCCTTCGGCAAATAACCGTACTTATCCTTAAACATCTTCTTCTTCTCTTCAGTTGGGTCAGCCTTTAAAGCATCTATAGCGACTTGTGGGGCTGCCCCTTTCTCCCCTTCACCATCCTCACCACCGGATTCTTTTACAGCAGACTCAACCTCATCTTTAGTTGGCTGTTTACCCATCCACTTGTTATAGCCGGGAAGGGTGGTTGTCTCCCCATCTTCTCCGACATATTCCACCTCATCATTAGTCAGGAAATCCTGTATAAATTGGATGCCTGTCATACCTGCGGGTAGTTCTATCCTTCCGGTTGATATGTCTTGAGCGATGATGCTGGCCCACTTAGATGGGGTGATTGTCTTGTCTCTTGGTATTGCACCAATCTGCCTACCAAAAGAGTCAGCCAATTCTGGATCAGTCTTTTTAAGTGATTCCCAGTGTCTGAGGTTTTTGATGTGGTATGTAGATTTGTCCTTAACCGGCGACGTAGCTGTCGGAGTTCCTCTAATCCATTCTTCACCCGGATCAGAATCGAACCTCTTAATCTCCCACTTAGCCGGATCATTGGGATCAACCTTAAAGTATTGATCTCTCTTCTTCTCTTCCGATATTGAACCAAATATATCCTTAATAGTTTTGGGGCTAGCGCCAAGTTGTGCCGCTCGTCTAGCAGCTTCAGTCTTAGATGCTGGCATATCAAACTTACCTTCATCATTAGTAAAGACTTCTCTCCAAATATTAGACACGCGCTCCTCTTCATCGAACTTGTCAATCGCATCTAAACGTCCGGTAGCCATCTGTAGGTACTGCTTGGACCTAGACTCCCCACCCGTAAGCGCGGCTATTGCGTCGAGCAACATAGCTTTACGGTAAATCTTTTTTAGGTTATCAAGGTATGCCTTCTTTCTTGCCGCAGGATCATAAGCGTACTTCCCCCATATCTGTTCAAGATTGGGGTTCTCTCTCATCTTATTCCTGTCGGCTTGAGCTGTGTTATTTATCTTTGGCAGTTCGCCGATACCTTGAGTAAGACCACCCTCTCCCATAGTTCCGCGGGGTCTGGTATCTAGTACATCACCCTCTCCAACACCCTCTGTTACCTGTCTTGGAAGTTCATATCCTATATCTGTTCTAGGCTCTTGTTCATTTAAGGCTACAATTCTTGGGTCAACGAATTGAGGATTTGGTTCCATAACCCGTCCACCAATAGACCTTTCGCTGTTAGGTATCATGGCTGTCTCGCGCCCGAACCTCTCTTCTATCATGGCGTCTGTTGGGCCTGTGGCTATACTGTCTGACTCTTCTGGTTTTATTTGTTTCTGTATAGGCGGAAATCCCCTTCGCGCCTGTTCATCTAAATCAGCTTGAAATTGTGGCGGCAATCCTAAATCCAACTGCCCCGGAACTTGCTGCCCACCACCCGGCTCTCCGACAAAATCATAGGGGTTGACAGGTGGAACGTGCCCCGGCCTTTGACTAGCTCTAATCTTACTCCAATCAACATTCATACTTGGAGATGAACCCGGCGGAGCGTATGCTGGATTTGGTGCATAACCCGGAGGCATATCCGGTCCAGCCCTAACATTTCTAGGATCGCCTAAGCCGATAAACGGGCCACCACCACCCATGCCAACATCTTGGTCAGCAAAAGCGGCAGACCCTTTCCAACTTGGATCACCTTTAATGGTGGTCGTTTTAGTCGTTGCTATTTCAGGGTCTAAAGATTCTTTTATAACTGTGGTTGTTTCAGTATCCGGCATTGAATCCAGACGGTCTTCAGCACCACCCATGCTGGTGAGCAACCCTCCCCATGTTTCAGGAGGCGGTGGTTGTTTCTGATCCATCCACGCTGGTCTTCCACCAAAGTGTGCGAACTGAGGTTCACCATATGGGCCGGGGCGTGAAGGTTGCATCCGGATACCCGGATACTTGTTACGCTGTAGCATTAACCACTGCTGGTAGGTCATCGGCCCCTTCTCTTCAGGTTGGTCGGGCCATAAGAAATTCCCGGAGGTGCTACCTGATATAGCCCTGCCTGTTTTAGTGTGTCATCACCGAACTTACCACCCCTCAAATTAGCTCTTGGTCTGGGCATCGCTGATGAAGCGGCGAACCCCCAGAACTCTTTGTCGAGGTCTTGGGTAAAGTTATCAAACATAGAACCTAAATTAAAATTCATTATCCCATCCCCATTAATAAGGCTGAACCTAAGCTACCTAACATACTGCCCATTCCACCACCTTGTCTTGATGTTCCACCGTAGTTTCCACGCACCATGTTCGCAAAGTTTTGCAGGTGCTGTTGAGGAGCATTCGCGTAGTAGTTCCAGCGTTGCATATCAGCGTCTATTCCCCTCTGTCGTTGGTCTTGCATCTGCTGACCCACGTTCCCCATTGCTCCGTACATCTGGAGTGGGGCTGACATTATGGAGGGGTACATCTGGCCGTACTGAACTGCTCTGTCCTGAGCACCACTGTAAGCATCGCCGTACATATCCGCGGCCCTGTTGACAAGGCTGGTGTTTACAGCGTTAGATATTCCCTTCTGCAACTCACCGAATTGTCGAGAGCTAGCACCGGGGCCACCCTGTTGACCAGACATCATAGCACCCTGCCTTAGCTTAGGCATGATATTACTCTGGAGATTAGACGTAACCTGATTAGCCATGTTGCTGATCAAGGGGTTGAATACCTCAGTATTCACGCCACCGGATAGACCACCTATCAGAGCTTTCTCAGCCGCCGCCTGTTGAGCACCAGTTCGTGGACCCATACCATAACGCATGGTGTTGGACCAAGCCTGTTGCGTAGGACCACTGGGTCCAGCTACAGTCTGACCGAAATCTCCGTAGTGTCTTGCCGGGCCTTGACTCCACAGACCCTGCGACCTATCAAAAATATCTTTGAGATGCCTTTGCTGCGGTCCCCACGGGGCATTCGTTGTTTTTGTTCCACTAGACATGAACTATTCTCCTATCACCATCTATTCTGTTACCACTGTCCGGGTCCACCACCTGCTCCGCCCATTCCTGAACCACCTTGCCCTCTATCTCCATCTACATCAGGATCAGCACCCTCTCGCTCATCATATCCACCACCTAAGAATCCCATGCCACCACCCCAGTTTTCTAGGGCGGCCATCGCTTGGGCCTCTTGGGCAGCCGCAGCCTGTGCCGCGGCATTTGCCGCCGCTAGACCTGAAGCACTTCCAAACGGGTCATTAGGAGTGTTGAAATCGTTAAAAGATGCACCGGGAGGTCCGGCAGCTTGCGCATTAGGAGCAGAGAAATCTCCCCACCCTGCACCCGGAGGACCAGCCGCCTGAGTATTCGGAGCAGAGAAGTCACCCCACGATGCGCCGGGAGGTCCGGCTGCCTGTGTATTGGGTGCTGAAAAGTCACCCCATGAAGCTCCCGGAGGACCACCCACGCCGGGAGGCGTGAAGCCTCGCACACCGGGGCCACCGTAAGGAGTTCTTCCAGACGGTGTGTTTTGACCAGAGTAACCCCCCGCACCGTATTTTCCTTGAGTTCCTTCCCCAACACTCCTTGTGACATCCATATCAGCTTCAGCCATGATAGCTCTGGCTCTTTGTTCTTCTGCTGAGTCCGCCCCCATCCATCCAAGAATTTTATTACCTATCCCAAGAGAATCATTTATGTATCCTCCTGTACGTCTTCCCTGTTGATCTATTTCAAAACCCTGAGCATCATAGCTGTTACCCTCAGCACCTACATAATTACCATCTTGATCATAGTGTCCTTTGTGGTGTAACCTACCATCACCTCTTAATCCTTCTGCGTAGTCTGAGTCTCTAGGAATCCACTGACCATCTGGGGTCATTATCCATTTCCCTCCGCCAGTATCAGTGGTGCCGCCACCACCTCCGCCACCTCCGCCACCACCACCACCGGGAGGCCAGCCGGGGAACATACCGGGAGGAAATCCACCACCGCCACCACCAAAGCCACCACCCCAGCCGCTTCCGCCGCCAGAGCCATAACCATAGGGGTTCATGTTGTAGTGCATTCCGCCACCTTCAGCTAACTGAAAGTTGGATGGCATAAACCTAGACCAATCCTGCGGGGGTCTATTTAACATTTGTCCGTAATATTCTGGACCGGCGAACGATGGAGTCGCATTGCTCATCATTCCGGGGTACTGGGCATACTGACCCATCCCCATTCCGCCCGGACGCCTTCGTCTTCGTCTTGGTAAAGATGCCATAATTATCTCCTAAGCCATTGTGTCCCAGCCCATATTACCCCATCGGCCGCTGGGTGAGCTTAATAAACCGTGTAGTTGTGGTGACCATTGACCACCACCCTGTTGTATTGCCTGTCTTGCCCTACCCATTTTACCGCGATCCGCAAAACTCTTAGCTCTCATGAATTGGTCTTCTGAGAATCCTTGTCCCAAGCCAGCCCACCTGTCGCGAGGGGGTTGAGCAATGTGAGGGGGCCGATACGGGACTGGTCGGTTCGGGTCGCCTTGCCCACCACCCCATCCACCACCGGGGTTAGCCGAAAACCCCGGACCGCCGACTCTCTGCCATCCCGGAGGAGGCTGGTAACCACCATGAGATGCGGTCCATGTTTGACCTGTGGTCGGGTTTATAAATTCCTCTAAGGCCGATGTTGCCATCCCACCACCATGTGTAAATCCGGGTGGGGCGGGACCATTCCACGATCCACCACCACCGGGCATACCCACACCAAAAGTTGGCTGCCCAATAGGCCCACCACCTTCAAATTGTGGCGATCCTTCTGGTATCCATGAATCGTTTGATGTGTATGTACCTATAGGCTTCATGCCGCCTTGTCCACCTGCGCCCATTCCTCCGCCCATTGGCGGGTACTGCTGATTCATTCCACCTGACATTATTGCATCCTCGATTTTAAGTCTTTAGTATATACAATGTAAGTGTCATTCCAATCCGGCAATAACTTCTTCCATCCCTTTCTACCCCACAGTTCCAGAGCACTACACTCCATCTTTAAAGCAAACACTTCCAAGTTTTCCTGAAAGTATTTTATCTCTTCAAAACTTTCTCCCGCTAGTGAGATCACTCGCAGGATTTTTTTCTGTGGGTAGTCAATGATCTGTGTTACCATCACAGAATGAACCTCGTTATCTTTGGTGAATATCCATAGTTGCATATCGCCATGAGTCAGCGGTTCTAAGAAATCTTCAGAATTTAATTCACCCTCTGTATGTTCTTGAACTCTGTCAAGAAATGGGTGGACCTTATCCCAAACATAAGCTACATCTTCCGGCATTACTAAATGCCCCTTTACAGTCATAGTTTTTCCCAAGCTGGGGAGGCATCATCTATGTAAACATATATGCCACGACCAGACCCCGGATTCCAATTCGTTCCATCAGCATATCTAATATCACCATCCCTTGCTTTAGACGGCTCTACATTAGTTTGTTCTAACCTCAGCGTATCAATATTAAATATAATATCCCCTACCCTATTTAACTCGTTAAAGAGGTAATCGGGTAGTTGTTCAGGGGATACGGGTGCTGGATTTGGCGACCACCTGTTTACCGACTTTACATCTTTAGGTGAGTATGCCATTAGTATGACCTGCCTCCGCGCTTCCCTCTTGGTTGTACCTCAAAAGCTAAACTATGTAGTTTCCAATCAAAGTCGCCGGCAGATTCTATCTTCACACCAAAGAACTTACCAGTAACTCTACAAGAAACTTTTGATTGGCTATTGGGGTTAAACAAAATTGGGCCTTCCCAAGTGATGGCTTCTTCTGTAGCCATCTGGTGACCAACATATACATTTACTGAGTTGCCTCCCGAAACCTCTATCTCCGGATATACTGCCGATACGAATTTTATTTCAGAAGGACTCTCAAGATCGTACCCGGTACGCTCAACGTATGAGGTCATGTTAGCCGTATCTTTTTTGTTTCCGGAATTATCCCTAAATATTTTCGTATTAGTAACATCGGCAAATACAAGATTCTCCGCAACATTATCATAGTTGCCAGTACCCCATGCTCCAGAACCGGTGTTCCAAGTTCCAACAACGGTTGTCCAAGTGGTTCCGGCTGATATTGATACAATTCCAGAACTAATGTGGGAGGTATCTGGCAAATCTCTTAAACTAAATGTCCCAGTTCTCCAATTCCATATTACAGCCTTATTCACCTCATCTGAACTACCGGATGGGTAACAGGCTAACATCTCATTTCTTACATAATCAGGAGCGACAAAGCATTTCTTATAGTTATCGCTAGCACCATTTAAGTCTTCAAATACTGTACGCCTTAACTTCTCCGGCAGGAGCGCTGTTACCTTCTGACCATTACAAATATAGAAGTCAGAGTTCCCAATGAAGAAATGCCCATTCTCATATTCCGCTAGGGCGTTTTTGGTCAGACATCCTATTGTTGGAGACAATAATTTAAATGAGAATATGTATGGTGTTCCTACATAGTTCATTATGTATATGGAATCGTTCTTGTAAATCAGGAAAGAATCCCCAAACGCCATACCATCAACTATATCCCCCGGCGTGTCTGCCAACTGGTACTCACCAGCATCCAGTTTATAATCCGTTTCCAGCCATGTCGAGGGCGGTTGTCCAAAGGCGGCTTCAGTTGACCACTTAACCAATCTTGTTTCTTCTATGGAACTTCTTGACCAGTTCAGCCCAACAAGAAATGTTCTGAAAGACCTTATAACCTTGCAGCTTGTTCCAGACGGCCAACTTCTAAGTTCCCTAAAAGGGACCGTTAGTTCTGGTGTAGCACTTGAATTAAGCGGCCACATTTGTGCCGCATCTGATCCATTAGTGGCTACAATCAAACCGTTTAAATTAGTAGCTTGCCACCTATTAGTTTTTAGGTTAGCACTATAATCACTATCACTGGTTGCTGTTGTACTTATGGGTGTGACAGTATAACCGTTTGAATGTGGGGCGGCTGTAGTGCCACCCTGCGCCCTAGAGCAACCAGTAAGATCGTTGCTCGATTTTCCGGTGTATGATACTTCCTCATACGCATCAGCATCACCATCGTCAATAGCTTCCGATCCCATAGCTATACTTCCACTCACTGGGAATGCACTAGCATCCGCTAAAGTTATTGTTGCAACCGAATCATTTATTCCACCGCTAAGGGTTCCGGTAGCTTGTCTAGTTACATCCGTCCATGTAGAACCATTCCAGACGGCTATGTCTGTAGCTCCGTATGCTACCCAATAATAGGTGTTAGTGTTTGTTAGATAGGGTTGAATATAGTAAGGAGGAAATGGAACTGTTGCCATGACTGCCTCATAACCAGCTACCTTCTTCACTCCATTATCAAGAAACCTAACATTATTCCCGCCAGACCACGCATTAGGCGGAAGATTATAAGGTGGAATGTCTTGTATTATCCCTACCTGACCTACATTAGTAATAGGTACAAGTGACATTATGCTGGCGGGGTCGGCCAAGTAATATTAAATGGGTCTGGCTGGGTTGTTATATCCCTAAGAGCCTGACGGTATGTTTCCCACTCAGATTTCTTTTCCGGTGTAATTGGAACATCATCAAGTCGTGTCCAATCACAAGAAAGAAGTTTCTTATCTCGATCACCCCTTACTACCTTCCATTGTTCAGGGTCTTCTCCAGATTGAACTTGACTCCAAGTGGGCTTTTTAGATTGGTCAATAAAAACAACATTACTGTTATAGTCGTTTTCATTGTCTACTATACCGTAAATAGCAAACCCTACATCAGGAGATAAAGACCATAGAATATTACTTAATGCTACACTGTTCATTCTTCAACCTCCATAACGGACATAACCCCTGTCACAAATGTAGTGCCACCCGCAGCAGCCGTAAAAGTTTTAGTCCAAATATCAAAGGTATTATTCCCGCTTGTTCCATCAGGACATTGAGCAGCAGTAACTTTCCAAAGGTGGGAAAATCCGAACCCTACTTCAGCAGAAGCAGTTATAGTAAACCCGTCATCTTTCATATCTGCTATTAGTATATTAGCAGTAGAACCAGTTACTATCGTACCAGAGGTATCAGATAGCTGAATATAAGAGTATTGGTGAGTTTCTCCATCATCCCATGCTGAAAACTGATCTACCATCCCATGAACAGTTATATATAAATTGCTTGTAGCACTAACCTTGTCATGAGTAATAGCCCATCCAGTATCAGCATAAGTATCGCTTCTAATAGTAGAGGAAGTAGATTGATTTGTTGTGGTAAATTTTACTATAGGAACAGTAGCACTGGCAGCATTAGGTATTGTATTCTTTAATACTGTCTTTATAAGCCTGATATGCTCGTCACCCTGCGAGATATTATCTGATCCCGTAGGGTTGCTAGTTACTAGCCCATCAATGTATGTTGCGCTTTCTAATGCCATTACTCGTACCTCACATGATAGGGGTCAGCTTCTGCGTCTGGGGCAACAGGCCAATCCCAGTATGTTTTGTCTACTGTTCTATTGTGGTTTTCTGTTTCCGGGCCGATTGTTTCAACACCCTCCGCATCGTAAGTTGATGTATACCTTACCTCTACGACCGGATGATTCTGAAAGTTCTTAACGGCCTGTAAGCTGGCAAAGGCTTCAACCCCTGACTCAAGGCTATTACCATGCGCTCTTACCTCATTCCTGTAGGTCTTCCATGCGCCTGTCATTGCAGTTCCACCATCAGCCTCTCGGATA